>Ga0065711_1032328_pt1 | contig 27541 bp, 14 predicted proteins | sample Hoacrofraction12_FD_59098 | JGI IMG/M metagenome (GOLD analysis project Ga0065711, IMG submission 59098) | Hoatzin crop microbial communities from Cojedes, Venezuela - Epithelial fraction 12 v2 (version 2) | ecosystem: Host-associated > Birds > Digestive system > Esophagus > Crop | place...
CCCGCCTGGACAAGGTCCTGTGCAGCCTGCTGTAGGTGACCCTGCTTCGGCGGGGGGGTTGGACTAGATGACCCACAGAGGTCCCTTCCAACCCCTACTATTCTGTGATTCTGTGATTCTGTGAAGAGCAGAGGTGACATTATTCGCTTCAAAGCCAGCAAAGGATTTGCTGTTGTATTCAGTGTGGCCAGAATATTGCCCTAGCACTTTGAATCTGGCCAAAATGCTTCTGGAAACAATAACCATAAAGAGTTAGACTGCAGCTGTATCACAGAAACTTTCCTATCACCAGTGAGCAATTGCAGACTAATTTGGAAAAATGAAGTTCTGTTTGGGTTGTGTGTGCACATGTCACATGGTAATATTAAACCTCTTCTAAAGAAGTACTAGGGGACCATAAATAAAACTGGAAGGTGTTAAGTTGAAAATGAAGAAATCTGTGTGAAACAGAGGGAAGTTGTATGCTGTATCTGTGGGAAGGGTTGGGGCATTTCATATTTCAAGTGAGATTATCCAGGGTTGGAAAACCAAAGATTTTGAAATGAAAAGGGATAGAAGTTCTTACAGGCTAAGCTGAATACAGTTTCTCACCAGTGGAGTTTACAAAGAGCTTTCTATTCTAAGAAGTTTGTGATGGATCCTTGGTTTAGAATCATACAGACAATTTATTGGGAGTGGTAGTTCTCTCTGTCCTGTGCAGGAACACACTTGTCCATTTAAATAATTAAATTAATTTCAAAATCTTAATTAGAGGAGTGCTTTGTAAGCATTTCAATGTGAACAGTAGCTTTAAATGGAATTAATTGCCTATAGATTGCAGTACTAGAAGACTTTTTTATGCAGTCTAATGCACTGGAAATTAAGGACTGCTTGTGACTAATCCATTGTTATACGATTTTAACTCTAAATAAGTTTTACTGTTGTTGGCTGCAGTCTGTGAAAATTTTGAGTAAGCGGCTGTGCTGAAGTGCAGCTGTGCCAGGTACTTCAGACTGATTTCCTCAATCAGCCCCCGCCATCCCTCCTCCATGGTGGTTCTCAAAACCAGGCCTCTGCCAGTAGCTTGAGAACAGGCGGTACCAGGAGATACGTTGTTATACTGCCAAACTGCAGAACAACACAATACTACTTTCAATTACGGGGGAAATCCTTTTTGTTGCTGAAGTGCTTTGTTGCGGTTTCTTAAAACAGCATAAAGTAATTGTTACTTAAAGGGAATGGTAGCTGTCATAAAGGGCAGAATTGTCTTGGGAGAAGAATTGGTTTGGCAGAGGTAGTGGGTGTTCTTTCTGAAATTGTGACCAATTGAAAAACATTTCCATGGGGAGCTGGGGCTGGGCTCTAGCTTCATCCTTGGGGGATAAAGCATTGTTTGGAAGCATGTTTCAAAGAAATGTAATCTTCATCTTTTGAGAAACTGTTTTACTTTGAAGGCAGTTAAAAGAATTTGCACAGATTACAGCTTCTGTGTGAAAATAATTTTTCAGAACTGCTTTAATTAAGAATGCCTTCCTGAAGTTTCAGAACCAGTGTGCGAAAGGAAAAGGACTTTGCCCAACTGAAGGCTGTAGTGATAGAATCTCATCCAAGGCCCCCAAAATTGGTTTTGGCTTAACTGGTGTTCCCTGGGGAAGGCTATACCCAGCAAGCAGTTTGTCATCTTGCTTCTGCTGGGTCGAAGCGTTACCAAATGCAGTCATGTTAAATGATGTGGAGGACTCTTCTGGCTTGGGAAATGGAAACTATATTTAAAACAAAACAAGACAGTGATAAACCAATTTGTAAGGGAGGAAGATGTACTTGGCTTCTAGTGTTAAGCCGTGTAAGGAACTTCAGATCTTTTTTTAACTTAACTCATATTAAAGTGTTCTATATAAGCTACACCAGTTTTGGTCGTTGCTCCCTTCCTGTTCCTCTTGCCTAACTCTAATCTGAAACAATCTGTGTTCACATGCATGGTTGGGATAGACAGGACGTGGTTGTATCCATCAAAACCCAGTACCATTTTCTTGAAGGTTGCTGGAGTATAATGAACTAGCTTTATGCTATAATACACCGAGTTCTTTGGTCTGTGCACTTCAGGTTGCTCTGGATCTAGATCCCTGGGCTTTTGCCACTTCAGAGACAGAAGATAAGAAAATGAATTTTGATTGTGTCACTACAAGAGCTCAGCAGTAGTTTCATAGTCTTTCTGCTGAGATATTGACACTTGCCTGCCCTGATAAGCAGGCTTCTAAAAGGAGGTATTTTTTGACAAAGCTTCCAGAATTAACCTTCCCACCCCCAGATTTGTGCTGTTTTTAATTAGTTTTATTATTAGCAACATAAAGCTATGCAATGAGTTTTATCAAAGAGAAAGGTTAACCAGCAGCTTTGTATACTAGGGTTTATCTAAATATCACAAGTTATGTCTTGGTTTTGTGTTGATTTTGTTTTGATGTTTCTCATAGCCTATTGATTTTTTTCAGCTGACTCTAAAGATGATGCTGATAAATGGTTGTGTGGCTTGAATATCTTGTATCAAGAGGTCATGAGCGCTCCCACACCTGCGATCACAGAGAGGTATGTGGACATATTTTCACTTTGTGAGGCTTGCTGTTTCTTTGGAATTGAAAGTGGAAAATCTGAAAGAGATTTTTAAGGTGCAACAAGTGGTGCCTGCCAGTTAGCTAAAAAACAACTAGTCTCCAGTTAGTGTATGATACAGAAAGCTCATATGGAAATTCTCCATGTCTATTTTGCTATATACATGTTCTGGAATTGCACTCTGTGGCATCCATTGTTGTGGACTTGCAATTTACCATGTTCTGTATACCAAAACCAAATCAAAACAACTCAAAAATCTCTTAGTGAGGTTGCAAGAACATCTGGTGTAAGTGTGCATTGACTTCTTGGAAAATTCAAATGTCTTAGGCAATCACAGTAGGCTTGCTCTGCTAGATGTCCATGTGTCCTGCGTCCCAGTAATGCACAGGTGCTCTTTTGGAGTTTCTCCTTTTTATTGGACCCATTCCATTGTACGGCAATGTGGTCAGCGGACTCGCAGAGCCAGGCTGAAGATGAACATTTTCAAGGATTACTTTTGAGCAGCCAGCCAGATGATGGTGAAACTGTGCCTTGAATGCTTCTGAGGATGTTGCACATGAAACTGCTTGTGCTCAGAATGCCAGCTTTATTGACAAGATTTTAATGCCGTCTCCCTACCTGATTGCTTTTCATCAGTGCTGATATTTTTGTTTGTGGTCACTGCTGTTAGCTGTTGTGAGCCTATACCCTGTCCTCACTTGTTACCTGACCAAATTGTGGCTTTTACATTCGTGTTGTCTCTACCAGCTGCCCGTTCCAGTTGTGGAGAAAGTGTTTGTATTTATTCTTATCTGTTGTATGGCATTGCAGCAAGCTGTTATCCAAAGTGCTATGGGGTTCCAGGCTGTTTGTGCAGCAGAGTGATTCCCACAGAGACTGAGGATAAGCTTAATAATGACATGCTGTGTTCATACATCAGATCAAAATCGTCTGTGGGTATATTTACTTTTAAAGCTGCTAATAGTATTTTGCCATGTACCTAAAAATGATATGTGCTTTAATGAGGATTTTCTCTAAAATTCTCTAAACTGCTCTTCTTCCCTCCTAATTTTTATATATCTAACAGATCTTTGAGCCAGCAGCCTCAGCTGGCATAGATTGTTGACTTGATGAAGTTACTCCAGTTTAGATTAGCTGAAGTTTTGGCTTGCTTTATCCACTTATGTTTTTACAGCTTCTGGTTGCTCATTCTTTTCTGTCCTGTCCGCCCTTCCCCTTCCTGTGTTGTTTATGTGACTTTAAAATGCAGTATTAAGCAGCAGAAAAGCATGTATTTACAAATACGGTTATGAAACTGGCTGAATCCTTAGATGTTGTACTGTAAATATTTTTGCTTTATTAAAACAGATGTATCTTATGATTTTTAAATATTGCTATTCATTTCATCTATGGATTTTGGTATTTCATTGGCTGTGTTTTTGTTGTAATTCTTAGCTTAAACCTTTTTTTTCCTCCACTCTTTTCCATAAGCTGGCTGAGAAAGCAGATCTATTCTGTTGATCAAACCAGAAGAAGTAGGTAAGCTCTCTATTTGTTCAGTTTGTTGTTAGTGAACTTTTGTTGCAGATTCTAACATGGAATGAAAAGAAAATAATTCTTCATCCACGATGTGAAATATGAGACCCCTGAAAATGGCATTTGTGCTTGCTTTAACAACTTGAGTTTTGCCTTTTGCTAAATGCAACATGTTCATAGCACTCACTCATATTCTTGTACGTGGTACACTGAGGAAGCAAAGGATGAAAAGTAAATGGTTTTGCTTTCAGCCTAGAATTACCCTGCCAGAATGATGAAAGAGAGTTGTCTTCTTCCAGTCTTACTGTAGAGATTCAGCTCAGCTGTGTGGGTATGTTAGGCTGCTTGCTTTACAGAGGCCTTTGCCCTTGCATAGCCAAGTTGGAGCGCAGCAGCTCGGACTGTATAAGCTGCTGTGAGCTTTCCTGTGCAGCTATGCCACCAGTTCTTCCTTCATTGCTGAAGCGTGTTTGCATTGGAGTGACTACACTAATTTAGGCAGACCAGAACCAGCTTTTAAAAGCTTGTTTGGTGATTCAGAACAGTGAAGCTGCATAAGCAGAGTTCAGCATGGGCTGTTCAATATCTGGGGCAGATGTTTAAATTATTAGCCTTCCCTTGTTCCAGTCCTGGTGGGGTCTGAATATGGCTAGTATGTGTGGTGTCTAGTTTGAAACTAGTGACAGCAGCGGTGTCAGATAGACCCAGAGGTAGGGTTGTCCCAACAATAAGATGAAATCTTTCCTGGAGGAGTCAGAGCTATGAGGAGGACAGAACAGAATATTAAGGGGGAGAGGAGGGAGCAGAGATGCCTGAGGATGTTAGGGCAGAGGAGGAGGAGTTCTGGTATGACAGGGTAGTACCATGTGAAAGAGTTATTTTAACAGTGGGAAACAGAAGATACTTTTGAGGATAGATATAGAAAGAAGCCAAGTTAATGGTTTGGAATAAGGGCAATTTTTTTTTTTTTTTTCTCAGTTGGCCTGGCTACATGGGCTTGTCTCGTTGCTGCATATTCGAATAGGCCAAAGCCAAAGAATCGCCTCTGACCTGGTGCTTCTCATGTGAAGAAGTCCCACGGGTTGCAGCTGCCAGTGTGCTGTGCAGCTTCGTATGTTTGAGTTTCAGTAGTTCATTTCACATTCATGTGTGATGTGGGTTTGTAGCTTTTGCACAGCAAAGGACACTTTTTTTTTTAATGAATTCAGCTGCATACCTCTCCTTAGAGTTGCCAGAAATCATGTGACACTGAGAAGAACGTTAACCCGTCCTCCCCCATGTCTCTTACTTTGCCATGATTTTGCTCCTTGTCTGGAACATGCATTTTATTCTGAAGTGTAATTCAGTGTAGAAAAGTACACGCGTTTCCTCTCATTTAGGCCTTTTCCTAAAAGCAAAATAAAGTGTGGTGTTTTATTGTGTGAATGAGACTGTGTTATTGCAGGAAATAACACCATTCTGCAGACAGCCTGTCGCATTGTGCAGCTGGCTTCAGCATGAGCTGAGACACCATTTCAAAGCAGTATTTCCTAGGCTGGCCAGAGTGGTGAAGGGGAAAGTAGCATCCTTTACTTGTATCTCCTGATGTATTTTGAAAAACTGGCCCTGCAATGGCAATATGTTGGCGGGGATCATGAAGTAAAAGCAAGTGTTAGGATAGAGAAGCTGTGGCTGACAGTGTATGTCTACTGAAGAGGTTTCGTTTGTTGCTTTAGGGTTGTTTCATCACTACAGGGCAGTCTGGTTAGAATCAAGGGGACTTGCACTGTGAAGAGGGCAGTTTTTCGTTCACTTGGTAGGTGATTCACGCTTTTAGAGAAATTCAGGAAAGTGGTTTGGACGGAGTTTCATTGTGTTTAGTGTTGCAGTTTCTAGGGAGGTTAATTGTAAAGGTTAGGCTTCCAGGCAAGTCCTGTTTCACAGGTTGAGTTTTTTCCAGTGGTAATGAAGTACCAGCTCTTTGTTTCAGCTTGCACTTGTCTGGCTAGAGGAAATTGCTTGTGCCTGGTGTTTAGGGTACAAACAGTGTTCATTCTTGCTCCTAAAAGTGTGTTTTTCCAGAGGTCTGGCGACAAGGCGGAAAGCCAGGAATTTCCCGCGTTCTAATCTGGCTTTGTCATGGACTTTGACTAAGTTCCTTTTGCTTTGCCTCCTTCCCGCTCTACACAATGGAGATGAGAATATCTCTCAGGGCAGCTGCGTGCATGGGCACTGTGGAATAGAAGTGTTACTTTTTGTCTAGGTGCTAGTTTTTTTTGTTGCTTTCAAGTGACACTGTTCTGACCCTGAGTTTGCAGGGTGTTAATGGGTTATGAATTGCACTGTAGGTTAAGAGTACCTTAGTCTTGTTTTCTCGCGTACTGTTGGTATTACCTTAATGTTTTATGGGCATTGGCAGTAGGACCCACAGATGTTGTGCCTGCGTTCTCTTGACTCTTCCCTGCTTCGTTTTGCTGTCATGAATTCTCCTCATCTTCTATTCTAGAACTTGTCCCCATGCCCTTCACATGTCCCACTGTAATGCTGTGTCTTGTTGAGAGCTCACATCAGTGCCTACGCTGAATACCTGGAGTTTGATACTGTGTCCTAGAAAATGTGACCTGATTTCCGTTCCTTGCTATCCAAAGATAAGTTGAATAGCAGGTGACTGAAGTGGGGCTACAGGAGACAGCTGAGTTGGTGTACCAGCTTGGTGCTGCTGAATGGATGAAGTCTCAGTCTTTCCTTTTCTAGCATCTCGACATGCTGCTAATTGGGCACTACAGCCCCTTTTCTTATTCTGGCCATGACGCTGGTCTGGGCATGAGGTGAGCTGGGTGACCTCATGAAGCCGGTAGAAAATGTGCTCTCTCTTGGGCACAGCAGTTTTCTGCTTGCCTAGCAAGTTGAGTCAGGTTAGCAGAAAGTTTGATGAGTGTCACAGCTGGCCTATGGAAGCAGTGGGACCATAGCAACAGGAGAACAGCATGGGGCACAAAGAGAGCAGTTGGGGTTGCTTCTTGTAACAGCAGTGAGCTGTTAGATCGGCTCACCTGTACCTATGGCACATTTAAAATGCTTTGACATCCAGCTCCTTTAGAAATCACCCCTCTCTCTGTTCATACATGAGTTACAGTAGCATTCCCCTACCTTCTATTTCGTTTTGATGATAAGTATAGTAAATATTGTGAGCTCTGAGCTTGCAGTGAAGGATGCCATGGCAGCAGCACCTAGGACACTTCAATAAAATCTGAGGTAGGTGAGAACTGGAAGATGTGAAGGAAATTGAGATTTTCGAAATAAGCTATTCACAGGTTTGTTTCTAATACAAAGCCTTCCTTCACCAAAAGCAGTTTGATGTATACATCATACATGATTTGATGCATAGTCACAAAGTATGCATGGCCAGAAAATGTTACAGTGATTAATAAATTTAGCTTTACATGTAAGTATTGCTGAAATACTTGGTGTATGTATGCACTGTGTTGCTTAAAACCTGAAATAAGTATGTCTTGCTTGAAAGGTCTTGCTGGTATCTAGAAAACTTTGTTTTTTGAAGTGTTGCTGGTATATCACTGGACATTCTGAAACTCTGTAAAAGAGGTCAGCAGGTCTGTGTAAATGGACCTGGAAGGCAATCCTCTCTGGGAAGACTTGGTTGTGAGAGGAGGATGAGGTCATGTTCAGATGTTGCAGAAAGGGAGAGTCTTGCTGCTGCAAATCAATTTTGCCATCCGAGTGAATAACAGCTGGAGAAAAAAGTTATAATGAAAACGGGAGCTTTTTATTGTCTGTTTCTGCTCGTTCCTTTGGTATATCCTTTGTGTAATGTTTTCTGTGTCTATATTCCAGTTTCAGTGGGACTGGAACAATGGAAGAAAGGTTGCAGTTCATATGACCATGTGTAAACATCTATATTTGAGCTAATCATCTAGATTGGATTAATTGTTGATGGAGAGAAATGGGTGTCTCTGCAGCATGGTTCTTTTCATCCTAACATGGATGCCCAAATTAAATGAAATGCCCATATTTCTCCCCACTAACTAGAAAACATGTGTAGCTTGCTCGCATGTGTTATGTTTATAGAAGTTTACAGTTATGTGAGATGAGCCCTACCCAAAATGTTTCAATAGTCACATTTTTGTGTTGATCGAAAATAAATTAATAGTTGACTAGGCACAGCAGAACTGTGGAGTTTTTACTATCTTTTTTTTTTTTTTCTTCTTTTTTTTCCCAGTATCAGTCTTAGAGAGTTGAAAACTGTCCTTCCCCAAGTAAACTTCAAAGTGAGCAGCATGAAGTTATTGAAGGATAAATTTGCGGTAATTGCCTGATAACTTATATCTGTTTAGTGTTATCTTATAGGTATTGGTTGTTTTTTTTTTTCAGGATACTGCCTATATTTTTGCTTCTTGCCATGTACAGTTAAATAAATTATACCAGTTAATTTCTCAGATTGGCTTTGCCTATGTCTAAGGCTATAAGAGAATATAGACATAAGTGTTCCTTCTTTCCATTGTATGGTTGACCAAAGCCAACACTGGGTTTTAAGCTCCAGTGCTGATGCTGTGCAGGTGCATAGGAAACTTTTATGTTTAAGATAAAATTAATGTATAAGAAAAAGATTTTTTTTTCAATAGGATCAAGTAATAACCTCTTCACTCCAACTTGTGCTAATATTAATAACTTCTGAAGGTAGTTTCTGTTCCTAAAGGAATTTTAAATATCTCCACCTTTTCCTGCTTTCCACCTCTCCACCTTTAAAGCATACATTCTTGCTTCTGTTGCTCCAGCTAACAATGACTACATGAGGCACTACTTCACTCTCAATAACGTGGCGGAAATGGAGTCAGAGTACAAAATGCAAGGCCAAAGATGTAGGCTAGGAGCCCTATGTCACAAACCAAGAATCTGTTTACTTGGTTGTATCCTTACATAAATAAATAAATTTAAAAAGCCCAAGTGGTTATAACAAATGAAGTTGGAGTAGAACAGAATGCATGAGAGGGTGGCAGCTGGAGTAAGAGTAACTTGTTTGCTGTGCAAATGCAGTGCAGGGAATTCTAAACTAGTTATGTGATACTTTCTGTTGTAGGAAATAGGCGCTCACAAAGAAGAACTTAGTTTTGAACAATTTCATTTGTTCTACAAGAAAATTATGTTTGAACAACAGAAATCGGTAAGCTTTTTCATAAGTCGTCTTCATACTGTTAAACTGCTTCATCAGAATAAAGAATGAATGCTGATTATTTTTTTGCTTCTGTTTGTTACTAATTTTTTTTTTCCTCATTCTTGTAACAGAAAAACGGCATAGTACTGTACTTGATGTGTAGATAACAGTCACCATCAGCAGTTGGCTTAAGAAAATGCAAAAGTCATTGCTGTTGCTGCTTGTGTGTTGGCAGTAGAAATATGCACAGATATAATGGGGTTTCTAGGAAGAACTTTTCTTCTGAGTATGTTCAGGATGGAGAATGTCTTTTTGTTAGGCTTGGCTGATCTCTTTTCTGAGAGGAACAAGGTTCTTCCATTCTTGTATTAATCTTTTATTGCTAAGAACATTCTGGAAATCACGGGCATGTATCCTCAGTATCAAATAACAGCTATTGTTCTCATAGTCTCTCATGCTCGGAGACTACCAGTGGTGAGTCCATTAGAAGATGGACATCAGTCAGTCCTCGGGAGGCATGAGTGCAGTGGAACTACATTTTAGCTAATTTATACAGGAAACTGCCTGAATACTGTTTCCATGCATTCATTGCACAGATTTGTGAAGCTGGTGGAAACTGCATACATTTAGTGACTCTGAAAGTTAAGAACCCTTTGAAACTGTGTGAAAACATGTAATTTGAAATTACTTGTATAAATGTCCTTGTTGACGATGTGCTTATTGTTGATTCAAGTTGCAGTTGCTAAAATAGAAGCTTCGATAGTCAGAGTCAGTGCTGTTTCTTTTGGCAATTGAGCTTTCTTGTGCTGTTTAAAAGTGATGCTGAAATTATTGTGAAGTAATAAAGAATCTCCATTTAATTACAAGGGTTTAGTTTTGGCCATGAAAGTCTAGTTAATTAGCTTCAGCAGAAAGTTGAAGCGTAAAACACAGAATGAGGTGGTGATCTGACTTCCTTAAACTTTTGTTATCGCCCCTTGTGGATCATTTCAAAGAAACTCCTCAGTTTGCTCAACGGCTGCGTTGGGTCAGTTGATAAGTTTCCTGCGATCTGTAACTATGTTGTGCCAAGCTGGAAACAATATAGGTTTTCTATTCTCATGAATAAATGTGATGGATGGTACATAATTCCATTTTTTCTGGGATATCAAACAATAAAAACTCCCCAGAAGCTTGACTGATTGTATGTATAAGGTGCCTTACCAATAGCAAGTTTTTTGCCTGAAAATTGCGTGTGTTCACACTGAAAGGCCTGAAGTACAGTCACCAGCCTTGGCAGTAGGTTTTTTCTTATGCATTTAGTTCAAAATGGGTCTTGCCTACTTGTATGCCACTTCTCTGGAGCAGATAGGCCTGTATTTCCCCTTCCCAAACCAACAGACATTATTAGATGGAATTAGATAGAAAATTGCATATTCTTTTGTTATTTATCTTTTCCCCCTTTTTTGTGTTTTTTGTTTGTGCTGTTTTTTGTTTTAAGATTCTTGATGAATTCAAAAAGGATTCCTCTGTGTTCATTCTTGGGTGAGATTCTTCATTTGTATTATTTTTCCACATTTTCATATGGTTGTAGTGCTGCAGGATTGTTTTTTAATGACATCACTGTGTTTTTTTCTTCTGATGCTTTAGTAAGTGAAAAGAAATGCTACATCTTTTTGCATTCAGAAAAATGAACTTATCGTGGACGGAAGTTCTAAATATAATTTGATAAATGTTTTTTACTTTCTGATAAGAAAAAAATGGTATGGACTTGAACAAGTGGATTGCCTATCCTCTGATTTTACTAAGAGCAGAACAGAACTATGGAAGGACAATTTGATGGGGGAATTTTGACTTCAGTCTGGAGACTGGTGTGGTGCACAGGCTTTGCCTAGACTTGAGCAGAATGCTGATAGTAACAGTTTTTGCATCTTTCACTTTATGGACTTGAAAATTTTAAGATGTGTACAGCATGAAAAAGGAGGTCACAGGCATTGCTAACATTTTGACTGAATTAAACTAGCTTATCATGGTTTTTGAATATTACACTAACAGATTAAGGAAGTTACTTAAAAAGTTTGCTCTGAGTATACCGTATATTTCCTTAGCCCTTGGTCATGTCATATGAATTAAACTGCTTAAAAGCACATTTTTATCAAGGATGTGTAGGCCATAAATACCTTATTGGTACCAAATGATGTGGCATTTGTGTCCTATGAAAGGGAAGGCAGTGGTGCAGCTGCATCTCGCCTCATTTTTCAGGAGGTTTTGATCTGTCACAGTAGATCATCTGAATAATACATGAAAGGAGTTATTTGTGGAAGTGTGGCTCTATGATAATTTAAAAGAACACTGTCTCTATATGCCTCAACTAAACTTAACAACACCCCAGTCAAGTGAATGCTGCTCATTTGCTACAAAGCGGTGAGCACAGATTTGGTGCTTTTCCCAGGGAAACACTATCACAAGTACATCAGGGATTCAGGATGCTTTATTTAAAGGCTCAAAATGCAGTGATTAGATAATACAATATTGTAAGCATAGTCTAAATTTCATTGAAGTTACAACAAATTTCTTGATGGTGTCAACACATTTATACTGTAAATCCAGGATACAAATCCATGCCATTTTCTGCTATAACATTGATGACACTTGCTTTCTTATTTCTTTAGCTTCACTTTCCCTTTCTTTTTTTAAGAAATACTGACCGTCCAGATGCTTCAGCAGTTCATCTCCATGACTTTCAGAGATTTCTGCTACATGAGCAGCAGGTAGGAAGGTTGCAGAAATTCTGAGTTCATTTTCTTGAGGTTGTCTCACAGAATTCTGTGCTCATTAAAAAGAAATGTGATGCATCATAGACTGTGATTGATGTCAGCTGTGATACTAGGCCTTGGAAAGATTTCTCCTTCTTTGTTGCCATTGAAGTTCAAAAGAACTATTATTTTTTATCTGTATAAAGACTCTGAAGTTGCGCCAGAGGACGAGAGGGAGAACAAAATAAATAAGGTTTAAACAAGTCTCCATTTATTCATGCAGATAAACAGAGAAGGTTAGAAATAAGCACCGGATGGATGTCAAAGATAATAGCTTGGCCTAGTTACAGCTGTCATCGTGGGTATATCTGGGGTAATGCCTTGGCCATGGCCCCATTTTAGCAATTTTTAAATAACAAGCTGAGCTGACTGCCTGCATTCAAGTCAAAGGTATTTTTCTATTGAATGGAGACAGTTTGATGTCCCATAGCAGCAAGCAGGTAAGTATGGAGGCAGGGATTGGAACTGTGTCTTCATGGTCTTCTGTAATGTTATGTAGCACAGACACCATGGGAAAAAATTGTGTGACATTTCGCTAGGCATTGCTAAGCTCTAGGTTTGCAAATATGATTGAAAAGTGAGACCTACACTTCTTGTATAAGCTTGCTACTTTCTTTTTCTCCCTATTTCATGGTGTTAAAAGGGTGTTCAGATTGCATTTAGAAATGAGAGATATTAGAAGTACGTATGTAGTATGTATCTTGTGGGCCCCCAGCCTATATAAAGGTACTTAGATGGAGATCTTCTTTTTCCTCCTTAGACATCGTAGAGGAAACTCTGAAGGTACGTGGGTACAATAAAATATATTGGCAGTAAACTAGTCAGATGAGAGCAAAGTAAATCACATCTGTAGGTCTCTGTTCCTTATCTGATTTTTATATAGAAGAACACCACTTTTAGAATTGTGGGGGGGTTTTTTGTTTGTTTGTTTGTTTTTTACTGTATTATTGTTACTATCTGAAGGAATCTTGGGCACAAGATCTCAGTAAAGTCCGAGAACGAATGACAAAGTTTATTGATGACACTATGAGAGAAACTGCTGAACCCTTCCTCTTTGTTGATGAGGTGAGATAGTAATACTTCTAATATTTCCTTGTGGACTTTTTTCTTTCACTGCTAGTTCCTAGTTTGTTAATTGGGTGGCAGATCCTCTAGGCTTCTCTTGCTATGTTGCTGGGTTGCTTTTAGCCCTGTATGGTAAAAACATTTAAATTCAGTCTCTCTCTTTGTATTGTAGTTCCTCACTTACCTTTTTGCAAAAGAAAACAGTATTTGGGATGAGAAATATGATTCAATAGATGCACAAGACATGAACAATCCTTTGTCCCACTACTGGATTTCTTCCTCTCATAACACGTAAGTTACCAAAAGTCCCATTGTGTATCCCTGTTCAAACAGACTTAGCACATGTTAGGAGAAAGTAATGCTTCTAAGCTGTACCAGAAATATACTATATGAATGTGCGAAACATTCCTGAAGCGTGATGTAAATGTGGCAAATAGAGTTTGTGGGACTCCTTTTTCCCCTTCTTGTAAGATCTTGGAGGTTTTGAGGTATAACAGAGCTCAGCTGCCAGAAAACCCAAACCCTGAATCCTGTTACAAAAATAAAAAATCTTGAGTTGAAACTGTTCCAGCCTCTGTGCTTTCAGTAATTAAAATTATTGAAGGAGCTTACATATTTTCCAAGCACCAACAGCCTCGTTGAGCTAGTGTCAGCATTAGTTGTAACTGAATGTAAGAATGTCGTAAGGACCCATTTGTCCTGTGTGAAAATCCCATACTGTTGGTGTGATCTGAAGGGCAGTGGATTTGTTGCCTTGGGAAAGGAGGCAGTGATGTGCACTATTGACAGATACTCTGACAGTTTACGGTGTCACAAAGTGGAAAAGATTTGGTCCTGAGCAGGAAAGGAATATGGAGACCTTAAATTAGCACATCTGCTGAGCAGGACTTGGCTATTCATGGTCTTTGCCTGGATGATAAGGATTAGAGCAGACAGAGGTGCCTGAGGCAGAGGAAGAGTGCAGTTTGCTATTCTTACTCTTCTTTGTTATTTGGATTTAAAGTCAGAACTTTGAAGGCCTGGGGACTGTATTTTTTTTGTTACTGTTTTATAGAGTTTTATGCTTAGTAACTTAGCTGCTGATTTCTGTGGTTGGTGTCTAAGGTATCCAGCCCTTTTCCTTGACAATCTGTGGTATGCAAGCTCTTTAGCCCAAGTACAAATCTATGTGATGATGAGTTTGAACTGTCTTCAGATGAAGGAGATTTGCTCATCTACCATTGTAATGAAAAGAAAGAAGGTCTAAAGAGAGGGAGGAGAGATGAACAAATAAAATATTGCAGGGAATGAAATAAAGTGGGTGTGGATATAGCTTATAGATATGTTTTGATGTACATGGTGTGGTATCACTCTAAATACCCTCCGCATCCCTCCAACATGATTATGCCTCAGCATGATGAGGTTTAGGTATGTTTCAAAGCTCATGATTTCCTCTCCAGAAAAGTGTCAGTTAGAGTTGATTGGTATTTAGATAGAGCCTTTAACTTCCTAGAATTTGGTCCATTCAGAAATCTGATAGCATCAGGTTCAGTGGAATCCAGTTTTTCCATTGTAAGTAAAAAAAAAAACCACCAACATACATTCTGCATGACAACAAAAAATCTCGCCCAGTGAGCGAGTGGGCAGTTGTTGAAATTGACTGACTGCCTTTTACAATTTCTTTTTACTCCTTAGATATCTGACAGGAGACCAGCTTCGAAGTGAATCCTCCACAGAAGCTTACATCAGGTGCCTTAGAATGGGATGTCGATGTATTGAGTGTGAGTAAAGAGCTTATGGAGTGGTTTGTAACATGCTGTCCATATAAGCAGAGGTTCCCCTGTTTACCAAGAAAGAAAAAAGAACTGAAATCAAGAACTAGTTTGTTTTCTGAAGTTGAAGTTAGTCATATAAAAAACACCGATTCCCTAAATTGCTTTTCTTATGCCTCACTATTGCCCTGTTCACTTGCTCTGATTCTTGCTCTCTTGGAATTTGAAGCTAAAATTTCATCTCACTGTACACCAAAAATTCAATCTTGGATCTACTATATGAAAGTGTAGCATTTAAACTGAGTTACTTGTGTAGCGTAAATAGGTAGATAGTTTATTTGCCTTCACTGTAATACAAACAAGCCTTAAGGCACAGAGATTTTTTTTTTTGCAGTTTGGTGCCATTTGCCATCCTGTTTAACATCCTTGTAAATCAGTTGCTGTCTTTGTGCATTTGTTTTCTGCAGACTGTGGATGCATCTTCATCCCTATGCTTAAAAAGTTTGACTTTAATTTCATGTTATTTCATCAGTTACTTCATAAAACTAGTTGCTACTGCCTGTTCAATTTGGCTAATGCAAAATGTATCTCAAGTTAGAACTTCAGGGTTACAATCAACAAAAAAGATAAGCTGTCAACCTGACAGCTTGTTGGAGTGTTTTGTCCCTGGAAAATTATTGTTAACTAGCAGACTGACAATATAGCTGCCTGAATTCCTGATTTCCAGATTCCCATATGATAATGCTTCGGGAAAATTTTATGTTGTATTTTATTTGTATTGCTCTTACTTAAGTGAACTTAATTTCCCCTGTGAGAGATACAAATTCAAGTAATAGAATATTTTATTAGAACATTAAAGTCTATGACTCAGTATGCAGAACGCTGAAGATTTGGAAGTATTCTTTCTGCTAGAGTTATTTAAGTAACTGCTTGGTCTCTTCTTTTTTCCACTGCTTGTCTTTCCTAGTGGATTGCTGGGATGGTCCTGATGGGAAACCCATCATTTACCACGGATGGACACGGACAACAAAGATCAAATTTGATGACGTAGTACAGGCAATCAAAGATCATGCCTTTGTTGCATCTGAGTAAGCTTTGATTTTTTTTCCTTAAGCCTGTTTTTATATGTTTAGACCTACCTGAATTTTCTCTGTGATCTACAGCAAAAAGTAATAGGAGAATAATGAGGTTCCAGCAATCTTCATTATTGCCAAATGTGGGTCTTTGATGGATTCAGTTTTGAGGAAAAGTCCCATTATATAACAATTTGATGTTAAGGAAGATACTGAGTACCCTAAAGTGGTTCCCATCTCCTTGCTTTGGTTGTCTTTTACTAAATTCAAGGGTGAAATTTCAATGCTGAATAGTATGTCTTAAATTTTTTTAAAAAAATAATAAAATACTATAAGTGACAAGCACTTTGTCTATCAGGTGATGTTTGTATTGTAGGGGAGGTCTTAGCTGAGAAGATGTAGAATTCATAGCATGCTTCCTGAACTGATAACATGGGTTTAAATCTGCATCTCTGCTCTGCCCTTCTGTAACTTGGTGCTGACGTGTCCTTAATGTGACAAATATCACCCCGAAATTGGGAAAGAGATAGGGCTGTCAGTGTCCTGTTTTTCCACTTTACCAGCTGGACATAGAGAAGCGTTATTTTCTCATATGGGACAGTGTCTACACAGGCATATTGTGTTAATGGCGACTATAATACGTGATGCATTATGGTTTCAGACCATCAGCAGTGAGATGCTTTCCCTGCTTGCATTAAGGGATAGGCTATCCAGAAGGAATATTGAAATTTTTCCTGGATATGCAGGGACAAAATTAGAAAAGCTGAAGCTCATCCAGAGATGAAATTCGTGAGGGTTTTGAAGGACAGCAAGAAAGACCTCTACAGGTATAATTTCAGCAACAGGAAGATTAAGCAAAATGTGAGCCTGCTGCTGAATTGGACAGGAGACTTAGTGCCTGGAGAAGGCTGAAATATGCAGTGCTTTCTCTGCCTCAGTTTTCAATATTGGGGCCGGAGCACACAATACCAAGGGGTTAGCTCACAGAACTAACTTCTAACCAACTAGCTTCAAGAAGAGGTTAGTGAGCGAGTCTGAGTGCTGTCTTCCACTACCCAGTGGATGATTATAGAGAAGATGGAGACAGACTATTCTGTGAAGGGAAAGAGACAATTTTCAGGAGAGGAGGAACAAATTGACACGTAATAGTGCCATAGCACTGAAACTCTGCCCAGAGAGCTTGGAAAGAATCTTTGTCCTTGCAGATACTCAAATCTTGGCTGGACAAAGCTCTGAGCAACCTGATCTAACCTAGGAATTGGGCCTTCCCAAAGAAGGGGTTTGGACTAGATGGCTTCCAGAGGTCTCTTCTGACCTTAATGATTTTATGGTTGCACATCTGTTATTATTTGTTGTGTGTCTATCTCTATTCCTTTTGTCGTCTTGTTTGCTTTAAATATTTTCTTTGATCTGGGAAGGGTGAAAGAGGATGATGTTTTCCTGACCTTGCCAGTTGTAGCAAGAATAAATTGTCTTCATTCACCTTTGTTTTCTCCATCAAAGATACCCAGTCATTCTGTCAATTGAAGAGCACTGTAGTGTGGAGCAGCAGCGACACATGGCCAAAGTGTTCAAGGAGGTATTTGGGGATCAGCTTTTAACGAAGCCTATTGAAGCCAGTGCAGATCAGTTACCATCACCAACCCAGCTGAAAGAAAAATTCATCATCAAGGTAGGCTTGCTTTGTGTGCTGGTAGATAAAATAGGAAAAGGAGCAGGAGCCAGAAATACTACTACTGGCTTTGCAGCTTAGCTGTTAGTTTCTGTTGAGAGACAAGAAACCATGTGCTTGTAGTAGTGCAAGTGTGTACTAGTAACATTTTGCAATACTGCACAGAGTACTGTAAAATTACATATTAAAGTGCTTGCTATTGGTGTTCTTTGCAGTCAGTCTTGCTAGTTCAAGTGCCAGATTGAAAGTCAGCTCTTTTTTAAAGGTATTCCAACTCCTGAATTGTTGCTGTTAAATTTCAGCAAGGGTTCACTGCTGAGGATGCTCATTATAGACTTCTTACACAATGTGGCCTGCTTAAAAATGATAAAAGGGTGTTCTTGAATAGAAAGTTAGATTAGTGTTATTGACTTCTTTTTCAAAGAATGCCTTTCATTCAAGTGAAACCCAAAGCACTTGCAGGCTGCACACTTAAGTTGTCAGGATTGCTTGTAAGCTTCAAAAACTGATGGGTGTTTACTAACTCAGCATGATTTAAATATGCAATTTTGTGAGCCACTTGTGAAAGATGGAGGTGCTCCTGTTGGAAGGGAGTCACTGTTAGAGTGTCTTACCTTCTGGGCAATACAGATGCTTTACTTAGTACTGTTGTGCAACAGCATAAGGCAGATAACCAAAATAAGATTTCTCAGATTGAAAGTGCAGTAGGACTTTTTGAAAGGCAAAATTAGGTGGAGAATCTGAGGGCTACTCATGATCTCTGTAGTAAAATAATAATTACTTTTGTCCATGCTTCAGTGTTCCGGCTCTTGTAACTGTACTGCATCTTGTGTATTAAACTTCTGCACAGAAGAAATAAGGGTAGATAAAGTGTGCAGCTCTTGAATGTAAGACTGGAAATAATAGCACCTCACTGTAAGATGCAAAAGTCCTGTGCTTAAGTTTTTTGGGTTTTTTTTCCCTTCCAAACTGTCTCTTGTTTCCTTGCAGAGCATAGAGGGGAGTTGCATAGGCACATGAATAATAACATGACAGATCTGATTTAAAGGGAATTACAAACTACTACAAGTCTGCACAAGAGAACATCCATATCACTCTGTCCTGTCTAAAAGAGCATTAAAGAGTCTTTGAATAGATCAGCACCTGCCAGTGAGCTAGTTGTGTTATTTGGCTTTTGTTTGGAAAATGTCGTCAGTAAACAGTCAGAGGCAACTGCTACTTCAGGGGGCTGTGGGATTTTTCAGATAAGCCTGTCAAATTGAGATCGACCTACAGCAGGCTGTGCAGAACTGAATGTAGTTGAGAACTGCTAGGTAGGAGATGAGTAATCCCATCGTTAATTGTAGTTAAGTATTTGATGTTACCCTTAGCCCCTTGCGCCACCATTTTTTGTGAACACTCTCAAGAAAGTAGAACTTACCCCTCTTTTCATAAAGTATGTCACTTCTGCTCATTTTTCTTGTAGGAGAGTGAATTCCCTGTTCTTTTTAATTCTTTATCATTTTGTTTTGGGTTTTTTGTTCCTTATGTGTTGCTCTCTGCAGAGGGATTTCTTGTTTTATCTGTGTTTCTTGGAATATGTCACTTCATGTTGTCTGTCCTCTAAAGAACAGTGAGCTCTTGGGAAAGTATTTGTTTCTGTGTTGCTTGAATGATACTTCTGCTAAATTTTTAACCTTTATTATGAGATTTAAATTTTAAAGAAAGAAATTCCAGCCAAGTTGCATAAAGTCTTGTGGAACTGCTGCTGTTATGGTAATGACAGAAGAAGGTTGTGCAATGGAGGGAAATACTTCCAGTAATACTGAGTATGCTGAAATATTGTGACCAATTTTATATATGATTCTGTGTGCGTGTACGAGTGTGGTGAGTTTCTTTTGTTTTTAAGCACAAAAAACTGGGGCCAAAGGGAGACATTGATGTGAACTTGGAAGACAAGAAGGAAGAAAAAAAACAACAAGGAGAACTTTACATGTGGGACACAATAGAACAGGTATTATTTATATGACATTTGCTACAGTTTGTTACTAAGTTGCATTATACTGGAAATTCACATGGGTTTTCTCAATATTTGTGTAAGTAATGTTGTCAGTTGAACAGAGGTGAATGAGGGGAAGAAGGTACTTTGTTTATTGTTACACCTTGTTTTGAAATTGTGGTTAGTGAGTTTCCCTCTCTTGTTAATGGTTTTAATATCTCTTGACTTTTAGAAATGGACTCGGCACTACTGTGCTATTGCTGATGAAAAGCTTTCATTCAGCGATGATATAGAACAGAATGCTGATGAAGATTCGTCAAAGGTGGTAGCTGTGTTTTGTTGTTTAAGCATGTTCTCTTTATTCTCTCAGATTATTTCGGTGTCTACAGATGCGTATTTTTTTATGCCAGTGTTGAAGTTGTAGAGGATCTGTGTCAGCTAACAAGTGTATCAGGAAATAAAAAAATTTAAAAGGGTCTTTGCCAAGGTACCCTATTTTTAATAAAATAACATTTTTCCATGGCTAATTGTGGACTTGCAAAGAGGAATACAAAGACAATTAAATATAATTTTGGTACCTAAATGCTAATGCTGAGGCATACTATGACAATCAAAGTTTTATATGCCTTTGGCTAAGTATTATTGCTATTCTCAAACCAGGCAGTAAGGTTTGTTGTGTTAGTAATACAGCACACCTCTTACAAGTGCATGTTGTTCATTTCACATTTCAAAAATGTTTGTCACAGGTGAGCATGTGTTGCTTGGCTGTTGTGCATGGTGAAGCAGAAGCGTGAGACTCAGTAAGGGTTGCAACAGCGGTGATGTTCAGCATGGTTTCCTGTTCTGATTTTTCGGGTTTCCATGCACGCTCTTTCATTGCTAACATGTATGTGCATGGTTCAGAGATCTCTGCACATGCAGAACTTTTTACCCATTCACCTAGATGTTAATGTCAGTAAAATAGTTAACGTGTGACGAAGAACACAGATGAATCCTAGAAAAAAAAACCATTAGAAACTCTGTGAATTAGCAGTAGGGTGTTTTGTCTTGAAAATGTAGATCAGTGTTTGCATTGCTGCATTCTTTCACTTTCTGTTGATTATATATTTTAATAAGGCTGAAGCTGATCACAGCTCCAAAGAAATGACTTGACTGGGGAGGAGAGGGAAGGGTGACTATAGAGGCGATCGGCTTGTTTGTGGAAGGAGAGTTCAAGGCTAGGAAGAGCTGAAATCCCGAAATAGTAGATTGTTATATCCATAGCAAGTACTCTGTTTCCAAATCATAAAATTAGACAAGCGCTACAAAAATTCTTATTTTCTGGTCTAGGAGGTGAAACGGACTGAGCTGCACTTAAAAGAGAAATGGTTCCATGGGAAGATGAAAGAGGGGAGAACAACTGCTGAGAAACTGCTTCAGGAATATTGTGCTGAAATGGGTGGCAAGGATGGGACATTCCTAGTTAGGGAAAGTGAGGCTTTCCCTAATGATTGCACCTTGTCATTCTGGTATGGTGATTGTCATAAAAATTGTATGTGGGTTTTGTTTGTTTTATGGCATTGCACAAAACCGTGTGTATTTTTCAAGTATGTGTGTCTAGGAGAGAGGAAGTAGGAATAAGGAGTTGCTACAATTACTAGAATGTTACAGGTGGGATTGTGAAAGACTACTTTCTAAATAAACTTCAGTGTAGCATAGTGCGTTTTGGCAGAGTAGCCTTTATTTGGAATGTTACAGTTGTCAAGAGAGGACTGACTGGTTTGACCCACCCCATCCTCCAACTTTTCTAGTGCTCTGGCAGGGTATAGGATTTATTATTTCCTTAATGAGTGGGCTGAAATTTAGTCTTTCAATTTAGGGATAAATTACTGGTTTCTACACAGAAAAGGGAGTTTCATGAGTGTACCTTTATTAGCAGAGATTGATCTCTTCAATGAAGGGATCCTCTAGAGGGAAAATAATAAAGAACTTTCAAGGATGGGTTTTATTTGGCTTTTTGGTAGTCTGGGTTGTTTTTTTCTTTGATTCTGGTTGGGACATTGTGAGGAGTAGTGTAGCAGGTGGTTTTCTGACCCAGAGAGCTGTCAGAGCAAATTTTGCAGGAAGTAAATGTATGCCAGATTTTAAACCATTGTGGGTTGAAAATCATTATTTTTGGTCCCGTAATCTTGTCAGGATTTTTATTGCTGTTCTTACTTTGGTTGTTTTATGTGATGATACAGATTTCTTGCCGCCTTGCAAGCTCACCAAGTAGTTGACCAGGAACGGGTGAGGAAATGCTTCAAAAGCAGAAAACCTGCTGTAAAACCTTTCTTTTTCTTATGCCCTTCTTAATTTGTTCAGGAGATCAGGTAGAGTCCAGCACTGCCGGATCCGTTCTTCAAGTGATGGGGACACTGTGAAATACTACCTGACGGACAACCTCACTTTTGATAGCATCTATGATCTCATTCAACACTACAAGGAGGCCCACTTGCGATGTGCTGAATTTGAGCTGCGTCTGACTGATGCTGTGCCTAATCCCAGCCCTCATGAGACTAAAGAGTACGTACAGGAGAAGGCAAGCACCAGGGTTGTTACGTCAGTGTCCTTTGTATTGTTTTAGATGGTGTTGGATTTTTGCATAGAGAATTCCCTGGATTCAGGAGCATGCCTGAGTGTCCACAGATGTCATAGGAATAGGCTTCCCTGAAAGATGCTGAGTAAGATCACTGGCTTTGAGAACCTGGTACAACAGAGAGCTGTCACTGGGAAAGCAATTTACTAGCAGCGACTAGGAAAATCAGCGAGAACTGTCGTGCTGTGGAAGTGTGCTAATTCCTTCTTTCTCTGCTCAGTGTTTTACAACACACAGTGGGTTGGATTAGATATTTAGTAGTTGCCTGCGGTCTGGCAACTACGTGGTCGTGGTCTGTGCCATCTGGAAACTCTAACAACTCACCGGGGCAGTGAGGCCAGTTATGTTTTGCTAATCCCGCCCTCCACCTCACCCCTGTCAGAGTTGGTTAGGCTGACTTCGCCCCATGCTGATAGGAAGTAGTATAGCTTGGTGTTAGTTTCCAGCTGGTATTTGCCTGATGTAGTTCCTGGGCAGTGCTAGCTCTTGTTTGCTGGCACAACAGTGTAATCACTGCCCTTTGTTCTGTTTTCTTTGCAGTGAGGAAAAGTAAATTTCCTTTGCATGTGAAATATTAATCTGTGACTAAAACTTCTTTTTTCACGTCCCCTCCAGGATCTGGGAGTCACTGACCAGCCACAGATAACTTTGGAAGCCAGTAAGAGGGGAGGGTAGAGTTTGAGGGTTAGGCTTCCCTGCCTTTCTGTGTAAGCTGGAGATGTCCTGCTGGTATAACTGGCCACAGCTTCACTGAAGGCACATTAGATTCAAGATAGGTCTAACCCTACAGTGAAAGATTAAAATCAAGCTCTGAATAAAAGAATTCGAATGCCTGGTGTTTTTCTTTTGTCTGTGTTTGGGCTTTCCATTAAATCTGCTATGTCAAAACTGAATAAACTAATGCAAACTGAATGGCAGACTAAAAGCAGGATCAGTGCCTTTGTTTCAGGAAGAAGTACAGATTTGTATTTGATCGTTTCAGACAGACAAGGTGTTCTGATATGTTCTTGATGCTTTCATCCAAAGTAAGCTGCTGTGTTACAATGTTTTGTAATAAGCTGCTGTCATAAGTGGCAAGATGGGGAAAATCTAATGTATAATTTTTCTTGTAATGTTTGAAACTCTATTGTAATAACACTGTCCATTACTCTTACTGAATGACATTTGACAAGCTTTGTAATCCTTTGTCCATTTTAACTGTTGTAGTTGGTACTATAGCAACCTGAGTCGGGGAGAGGCAGAAGACATGCTGATGCGAATTCCTCGAGATGGAGCTTTTCTGATTAGAAAGAGAGATGAGCCCGATTCCTTTGCCATGACTTTCAGGTGAGAAAAGGTTTCAGGTGACTATTTGACATAGTAGCCCAACAATGTTCTGTTTTTTCGTGTTTAAAAAATACTGTGGTATTTTTAGCATCATAAAATTCATGCTTTCAAACTTTGAGTAATTAGCATGGTTGATTTGTGCAGGAGGTCCATGTATGAGAATGTGTACAAGAGATAATTTGTGACTGGAATAAACCTTTATGCTTTTATAAAGAATATTTGGGCACCGGCTGTCCCTTTCTTCCCATACAGAACTGTACATGGCTCTTCTTCCCTTCCTTGACGCTCCTTACTACAGGGTGTTATTTTTAAGTTTTCTTTGGTGCTGGTTCAGCAGTGATTCTAGGTCCTTATCCCCTGGAAATCCTACCCTGTCATATAGCTGAACAAAATGAAATGTCAAAATGAAATTGCCAGTTTTTTTTTTGTCAGGGAAACTGTGGTTCTTGCAACATTATTATTAAAATGTATAGAATTGTGTTCTCCACTGTGCCTTGAAATCAAATTGAGTTTCTTTGAAAATGCATATTTCTGCAACATACAAAATTGCTTTGGAAAAACAAATACTTGTTTTCTCTTGTTTGCATGCCTTACTGTGTATTGAAGATGTCCAGAATTCCCCAGTCTCCTGTGTAGTTTGGCTTTAAGCTTTCTGCTGTTACCAAGGTGGATACTGAAGTAACTTGAGCTGCAGCATCTCAGTAAAACCATTTCACAGTGGCAAAACAAGAAGTACTGAAGCTTCAGCAGCTTGAAAGGGATGCAGGAGCCTTCTGTGGGTGGGTTGGTTGTCAGTGGCTAGTTTTACTCCTATCAGTGCAAGTACAAACCTTGTGTTTAAGCACAAGAGGCTTTTTTTTTTCTTTTAAAATTGATTCCAGTAGTTATCGAAATGAGTATAGGGAAGAGACAGCTACTCGTTCTGAGGGGAGTGTGTCTGTCGCTAAGGGACAGCAGCAGACCATCATCATCAGATTCCAGAGGGACTTTCCATCTGATCAGAGACCTCTGTGCTGGTATAAAGATGACACCTATCTGTAGAGGGGAAAAAAATAGGGAAATTTAGTCTAAGCAAAACCATGGATTTGTCCCAAGATCCTGTACATTGTAGAAAAGTGAGAATGTAATTTTGTGAGTTCAGTCAGGCAGCTGGAATTCAAGTTGAATAAAAGAGGCTTTGGAACAGGGAGAAGTTATTTCACATAACCAGTTTAGGTCCAGCGTGTAGCACTGGTGCTCTCACTGCAAATACCAATACCTTTTACAGCACCTGCACTTGTTTCACAGAGCGGAGGGGAAGGTGAAGCACTTCCGAATTCAGCAAGAAGGTCGTCATTTTGTGCTTGGAACCTCAGCCTATTTCGAGAGTTTAGTGGAGCTGGTAACGTACTATGAGAAGCATCCGCTGTACAGGAAAATGAAGTTGCGTTACCCGGTGACGGAGGAGCTGCTGGAGCGGTACAGCACGGTGAGTGATGGTCTTTGTATGAGTGCCGGTTGCTGTAGTGGGCAGAGTCCCAGATCTAGACCTGAGGTGGTGGGTTTGGTTCTGGCTGTGATGGATGACCTTTGGGGGAGGTTAAACAGGTAGTTTTCTTACCTGTGAAACTGAGATGGTTATACTGACTTCTCTCACAAAGGTTTCGAGATCGGTGAAGGAAGGAGCTTCATCTTTGATTACAGGTCAACTCTCGCCTTCCTCATGATTTGATTAGACAAACTGCTCTGTGATGCAAGGGGGGATTGTTGCTCTGCTAAAACGAGTTTTTGACAATAGCCTCACCTGCTGTTGGCCCTGTCGTTTGTTGCTGGAGCAGGAAGAGATCTCACAATGATCATACAGATGCCAAATGCTAAGCATCTCAGAAATATTCTGCTGTGCCTCTTGCTCTGGATGGACAGTGGTGTTCATTTCACCGTGCTGGAGCCATCTCAGGGGTGGTGTCCAACTGCCTTCTGTGGTAAAAAGTGAGAGGTATCTCTGAAGGCTCACTCTTTGAGATAAGCATGAGGAAATCTCCCCAAGAGATGTTGTCTCTGTCCATTGACTAAAATTGAAGCCTGGGTAATCAGCTTAGGATAGAGGTCTGCTTTCTGGATGGATGTGTTTCATGACGAGAGACCTTTGCGGAGATAACTGGCTTTGGAAAAGCCTGAGATGCTGCCTTTTGTTTTCAAATATATATCTGTTAGAAGCTGCAGGAAAAACACATCTGGCTTGTCTGAGGAAATCAGTCTGGGTTTTTTGTTTCTTCTGGGGAGACTAAAAGGGACAGAGAAGATTTTAAACCTCAGGATTTTTTGTAATGTTGCCTATAGCTAAGGTTCTGTATCCTAGGACTGGATCCAAATGGGAATGCAAGGAGAGACAAAATTACAAATATAACTGTGTATATTGTTTTAAAATTTTTATCTAATAGTGAAACCAATACTGGAAATTAAGTACTGTAATACAGAAATTGTAAGTGTAGCTGTTGTCTTCCCTGGTTGCACATAGAAGGGTACTCACAATCTCAAAGCTGTTTGGCTGGTTAAGAGATACCTTTGTGAGATGTTGTTGTTTCATTGTGTTTTACTGTTTGTTAAACTGAGACATAGACAGGTTAGATACCAAATTCATGTTCAGCTATGTTCAGCTATAGAAATGAGCATAACGTAGGTGTCTAGCTTTCCTCCTCTTCTGTTTGCCTATGTATTGTGAGAAAGGTGGTTTCAGCAGTGAGTGTTCTATTAACATTAAGTACCTCTATGATTTTTGGTTCCTGTAACTTGTTTTTTTTTTTTCCTCCTTCTTCCTGTTTTTAGGAAAAAGATATTAACTCCCTCTATGATGTCAAGATGTATGTGGAACCCAGTGAAATCACCCCAACAGTGGTATGCTTAAAGAGAGATATTCACACTTACTGTAGACTTCTGAAAATTTATGAGACTTGTTTATTGATTTCTTGTTAGCAGTAATGAAAAGGATAATTGAAAGTGTTAGGCTGCTTGATTTACAGGGGACCGGACAGCAGAAATTTAAAGAGTGTGACTTTTTTCTAAAATATCTTTAAAATTTATGTCCACATGTTTTCTTGTGTGCAAATCCCATATTGATTCATCCATACTGGGAATTTGGGCATTTTTTGCTATTGGGTCTGTGGAGGCGATATGATTTGGCATGCTTGATGCCCCCAGATTAAATAACCTGTGAGAAGGTTCAATTTGAGAAGGCCAAATCTTCATGGAAGGGAAGTACAACATGTAAACCCTAAGTGTGTGTGTCTGCGTGTTTATGAGCACTATTGTTTGTGCACAAAATTATCGCAGTTCCATTAACAAACATGGCATGCACGCACAAATAGGTGCAGAGTTTATTTATGTGCTTTCTATATGAAAATGGTGTCTTTGGTTTATTAATGAGTTATTAAAGTTTTTCTTCTTTTAAGATTATATATAATGTTTTAAAAACAAGTGGCACAGCAAACATCTACTTACCTCTAATTCTTGTTAGGGCTTGGCTACTTGTAAATTCTTATAAAAGTTCACCTGCTTATAAATTTTGTGACAGTAATTATTTTTAGTCTTTTTGGCCAATGAATTTGCATTGCTGCTGAAGAATTTGGGTAATAGTAAATTCAAGGTAAAGAAATGCTTGTTCTGCTAAAACTGGGTGCCTTCCTAAAGGAAATGTGACCGGCAGGATGGCTGATGTAGTTTTGAAGTGGAGGCTTTGTAGGCATATAAGCCTACAAACTCCAACTGCATATATGTAATGAAGATAGAGGATTGATATTTCACTGTGTGGTTTTCTCCCCCCCCCACCCCCCCCCGTAATTATGTTGCAGCACCCAAAAAAAAGAAAGATTCCTTTTTCTTTTTTCCAAGTTGATACTTGAAGAATAGTGGTTAAGTTGCATCACTTGCTTCCACCAATAGATGTCACTCTGAAACCTGAGTATTATGTTTTCTAAGCTTCATAACAAAAAAGGGATCAATCCCTCCCCGTCTTTTTTTTTTTTTTTTTTTTTTTTT
>Ga0065711_1003668_pt1 | contig 27540 bp, 20 predicted proteins | sample Hoacrofraction12_FD_59098 | JGI IMG/M metagenome (GOLD analysis project Ga0065711, IMG submission 59098) | Hoatzin crop microbial communities from Cojedes, Venezuela - Epithelial fraction 12 v2 (version 2) | ecosystem: Host-associated > Birds > Digestive system > Esophagus > Crop | place...
TCGTTGATGAAGAAGTTAAACAAGACTGGGCCCAGTACTGACCCCTGAGGGACACCACTTGTCACCAGCCTCCAACTAGACTCAGTGCCGCTGACGACAACCCTCTGAGTTCTGCCATTCAGCCAGTTCTCGATCCACCTCACTGACCACTCATCCAGCCCATACTTCCTGAGCTTCCCTAGGAGGATATTATGGGAGACTGTGTCAAAAGTCTTGCTGAAGTCGAGGTAGACAACATCCACGGCTCTCCCTTCGTCTACCCAGCCAGTCATGTCATCGTAGAAAGCTATCAGATTAGTCAGGCATGATTTCCCCTTGGTGAATCCATGCTGACTACCCCTGATAACTTTCTTTTCCTCCACTTGCTTGTTGATGACCTCCAGGATAAGCTACTCCATCACCTTTCCCAGGATGGAGGTGAGGCTGAGTGGCCTGTAGTTCCCTGGGTCCTCCTTCTTGTCCTTTTTGAAGATGGGAGTGACATTGGCCTTTCTCCAGTCCTCGGGCACCTCTCGTGTCCTCCAGGACCTCTCAAAGATGATGGAGAGTGGCTCAGCAACGACATCCGCCAGCTCCCTCAGCACTCGTGGGTGCATTCCATCGTGGCCCATGGATTTGTGGACATCCAGATCGCTTAAGTGATCCCTCACACAGTCCTCCTCAACCAAGGGAAAGTCATCCTCTCTGTGGGCTTCCTCTCTTACCTCCGGGGCCTGGGATTCCTGAGGGCCTGCCTTGGTACTGAAGACTGAAGGAAAGAAGGCATTCAGTAGCTGTGCCTTCTCTGCATCCTCCATCACCAGGACACCCGCCTCATTCAGCAGCGGTCCCACATTGGCATTAATAAATAAATTTGGTAGGAATGTTTAAAGTTGACGCTCTGGCAGAACAAGAGGTCATATCTTTGACTGCCATGAGATTATAATAGCCAAAAAGCTGTGTGGTTCAGCCACTACAAGCAGCTTAGAGCATGGCTTGTAGTCACTACCTTCTCCCAGCAAGGAGCAATATCTAGAGCCACATGGTTGCTCTCTCACCTCCTGCAGCAGGACCGAACTGAAACAGTGCCACTTTTAGGGGCAGCTGATTGGTAAACCACTGGGAACTGCGCAACTCAGACCAAGTAATTTATGTGAATGAATTTTTTCAATGTAACTTATGGTGGTCCTGTGCTTGTACATGGTATCTTAGTTTGATTTGTGTACAGGAATAGTCTTGAGGTTTTTGTTTCAAGAAACATCTCCAAGTAGAAGCTATAATAATAATGTTTCACAAATAGGAGGCAGTTTATGTTCTGCTCTTGGAACAAACCAATAATGTACCTCAGACTCCAAAGGGAAATGTATTGTTAATGGAAAAATTGTCTTCATCCTCTCTTTCTATTTGAGGTAGCCTTTGCTGCCAGTTTATCTTGAACATGTAAAGGTCTAATGCAATACGGATTAGATGGTATAAAAGTAAGAGAGCAGCAAGAACTCCAGATGTTCATTAGTGGAGTGACTATTGTAAAAGGCCGCTGAGGAACTTCATCTGTGATTCCGTTCCCTCAAAGATTTCCAGTCGTTAAATAATTTTCAAGGGACTCATATCAGCAGATTCTATTGTGTTTTATAAAATCTTTCCTTTTGAACACTGTGGGCTGACTTCAACACTGGCTACAGACAAACAGTTTCATTCCAGTTGCACCCACTTACGTTAGTGCTGAATTTAGCCCTCTGCCATTGTGCATACATACGGCGAAGGCCACTCAGGTGCAATGACAGATGGGGCCTTAAAACTTTTTTGCCCTGTATCTAGAAATGCAAGTAATGGTAAATTTTGCATTACTCTAACATTTTTAACAGTAAATTGGTTTTTTGGATTGTATTTCATTCTTACATTTTTAATAAACTGTAACAGGCACCAGCCTTAAAGCCACATTTACAGAATTAGATTTTCCACTTAAATAAAGAAAAATTTTTCTCCAAACAAGATGTATTTATGCTTGCATTTGCAGTGAACTATATCCTGCCACCTTCACTTGTTTTCTGTTGTGCCCCATGCTATAGAGAAAACCCTTATCTAACAAGCGAGAAATCTAACGTTGATCTTGTTCAGAACGTCAGAACAGCTTTAGTTATAGCTAAACAAGAGACTGAACACTTACTTATTTTGTTTCCATTTTGTTTTGTTCCTTGGCTTCTGTATGCATGTGAACATGACTGGGTGGGATGTTTAGAGGAATGGTCCTCTGGGTCACCCAGAAACCTACTTGCTCCATTTTCCAAGTCTGCTTCTCTTTTTCTTCTCCTGCCCCCACCATCTGTTCTTCATGTCAAAGTACTATTCTCACCCTTATTTTTTGCATAATTTCTTGCATTGTAGTTGTACAAAGAAAAGGACTTATTTTCTGTATGAAATTTAGGGACAGTCTCTTACAAGGAACCAAGATGTACTTTGTAGTCTCGATCATCAAAGCAGTTAACTTTAAGAAAATGAATAATAACACTGCCCTTAGTAGTAATCATACAAAAGAATACTAGGTACTGTGAAAGTTCAGTCACTTTGTTTGTTATTTCCTTTCCGTTTTCAAAATTGCCATTTTCTGCTTAAAGTCAGTGAAGCTGTTACTTGTAAAGCCATGGAGACAAAAAAGTTTTGCTAGTCAAGTATACAGTCCTCAAATACAGACTCTTCAAAAAATGGGAAGAATTTGGCAATTATTCCCTTTTCTTAGAAGTAACAGGTTCTAAAAGCAAGCTTCAATATATATTTATGCATATATAGAGAGACATATCCCTAGAACAAAATTGCAGCATTTTCATAACAGTGGAAGTCCAAATGATACATATGCTAAATATTTCTAGAGCTGTTCTTAAATAACTTTTTTCTAAAGCAAATAATCAGTCAGGTAGTGACAGAACAGAGCACTGGTATTGACTTCTGTACCTTCATGAAGCTCCTGCCTCTTTGTGGCTTACAATTGATCAAAATACCACAAAACCTTCAAGCGTCTCCTTTTTACTTAAAAGGCACACGGTTTCTTATGGAATCAGTTTTTAAGAACTATGTCTCAAGCTTTCTAATTTTTTCTTCTGAAGGGCTTCTAATGCAGTTTAAAACATGATCTTCTATTACAAACAAACTGACTGCTACTTTTTTGTTCCTTGTGCTGAAATACGCAGTGCGGAAGGCACAACCTTTCCTCTGTCTTTGTTATCACAGGTGATGACACTGCTGTTTAAGGCCAAATTCAGTCCTTGATTACAATGAGAGACGGGAGTATATGCCTTTGGGGGAATAAGTGTTTTGGATCACTCAAAACTTTTTGATTACACTTCTCTCTCACTGTGTGTATATATTAAATACCCAAGACTGTTCAGCAAAGACGTGAAGCTGGACAAAAGACACTGAGCCATATCCTTGCATGATTTCACTCAGAATGCTTGTACTGGTTCATATTTGTATTGGTAGAAGCGCTCAGCTATACAAGTGCTCCTACTGAGTTCCTAGCTCCGTCAGGGCAGATCAGTTCCACGCTTCTCCTTACAGTGTAGCGAAACTACAGTCCTGACAAGAAAGTGTATACCTTTGAACGTACAGACACAAAGCTTAATCAATAACTGCATTACTGTAAATTAATTCCTAATTAGGTATAGATGTTTATGCTGATAAAGAGAAGGAGGCTTCATGGAGCTGGTCCCTAGTTTCAAGGCTCGTTACACCTTAACATAATTTAATGCAAAGTAGAATTCTCAAATAGTTGTCACTTTATAAGTTTCACTTCCTTTATTTTGAAATATGAAAGAATTTGATTATTTGCACGTAATCCAATGCTAAGCCAAATTGGTGCTAGGTCTAGTGTTAAACTTCTGGGCAACAGCTGCTCCAAGTGCAGTCCAAATTGCTAGGTTAACTATCTGCTCTTCCTATATGGTTCCTGGGTAAAGAGGGATTCTTCCAAAGGGCAGAGGAAAAGCAAAAGGAGGGAGCACTGCAGCTAACCAGGACAAAATTCTCAATGAAGGGTTGGTTTTAACTCCCATCACTTCACAGGACTGAGTTGTTGGTATCATCTCTACAGGACACACCAGCTGGAACCCTTTCCTGAGGGAAGGGGTCTAAACCAGTTTCTTTCAAAGGTCTGAGCTGGGATAACTCTCATCAAGCACAGCCAGCAGGTAAAACGAACATTTCAAAAATGAGCCTTGTGTTTAATGTACCCATCCAGACGCAAAGTCTCTGTAACCCACTCCTCCCAAAGGAGGTGCATAAGCACATCTCCCGGGTGAATGCCTTAAATCCCAGGCTGTGAGGGAAAAACAGCTCAGACTTTCAGGTGGGGTAGTGTCACTGGGCAGCAAACAGAATCTGGGCAAAACTCAGGAGTCTGGCTCAGAGATAACATGTTATGAGACTGCTTATTTATCTTCTATGCCTTGTTTACTTAGCTGTAGATGTATCTTGTTCTTGATTGCAGTTCTCAGAGCTGTTCACATGCATTACATTAAACTATAACAAACTAAGAAGCAAAAATAATTTTGAGACTGATGCATACTTTGTTTCAATGTTCCCCCTGGGGTAAAAACTAGCAGGTCTCTTCAGAGCTTCAGGACACTGATAATCCTCATTGACTTCAGAGGAAACCGTGGGCACATTGCACTTTCAAAAACAGAAAATCATCTGTTTCATGTTGCATATGACACAGTAAAGGTACAACAATGGCATATTTGTAATAATCTTGAACTAAGGAGCTGATGGTACTTAGCCCTTCCTGGTAGACTGGCAGTGTCTCCCAGTAAAAGGGTTTGGAATCAACAAGAGAAAGTCAGAGTATTTCCAGAGCTCACAGGCTTGGTATCCCTGAATAAGAGTCTTTGCCTTCTGAGCTAAAGCCAAGACTTTAATGTCAGAAACCTGGAGACATCATAGACACTTACATGTAGTGCATAGGATTTGTGAAGCTAACTAAAGTGAACATTTAGAAAGGATTATTTTTCCTTTTTTTTTTATCATCTTGTTTGGTTGATTTATCCTCCTGTCCTCCTTACACTGTCTACACTTTAATCTGTTTCTGGTTTATGGGAACTATAAAAAGTCTTTTACACTGAGAGATTTACTTTATTTGAATGCAAATTAAAACTATTATCTTTCAGTTACAGGCCAAAGATTGCAAAATAATGCTTGTTTATAACTTGAAAAACTAATCTTTCCCCCCCTGTACTGCCACGTAAATTGTTCAGTTAAAGTAGAAATGTACAGTTAATTTTTGCCTATCATTTATGTGTTTTATATGTTGATTTGCTGAAGTAGATAACAAGACAGAGAGGGAGTTAGATTAGGATGATATGAAACTACAATATACTTTGCTGCTGCTGACTCTATATTAACACAATCTTGGGTTCAACCTCCTTGTGGTGGTTCCACCGAAATCAAAGAAACCAGGGCAGTCTATGTCTGGCTCATATTTTTAAAGTTAGTGCTTATAAGAAAATGAAATGGAATTCATGGAAAGTCTACAAAGAGAGGAAGAAGAGAAAGAACACTTTACCTTTAGACACAAGTGACAACATAGACAATATTTTGATGAGAGACAAAGAAACAAAATATATTTCCCAGACATTGACCCTTCTCTTTCTGTCTATAAGAAACTGTGGGTACCATGCTTAGATGCTTATGTGGGGCAGAGAATCTAATGACGCAGCAGCTGGCTATGTAGCATGCTTGTGTACAGGTACAGAGACGCATGCACTAAATTTCTCTATGTCATGTAGTGTCTGCCCCAGAAAAAAATAATTCTCTTTTATTGTTGTAAACACCAACAGGTTTTGTTTTGCTTTCCACTGTTGTACTCCTAGTAGGGGGACTCCGGAGTAGGAAGAAAGAAACTTGATGCATGAAATGGCAACAGGTAAGCAATAACATTACTTTAATTTGTCATTGGTGGCTTGTCTTTTACGAAGATGAAAACCTTCCTGCATAGCCCCTAGAAAACATGCGAAGACCCACAGAACAAGGCACAATATAACACATCACGGATTTTGAAGGGGCAGCAAGGGCAGGATAGAAGCAGGGACAGAGACCTCTGGCCATCTTCGTTTTAATTTGAGTACACTGGTCCAGTATGAAAACCCAGCAAATCCCTGTGACCAGAGCTTGTTGTGAGATATGGCAGTCACTCTCTGATGCTGAAGTTCACAAGGTTTTCCTGCAGCTGCTACGGGGTATGTGAGCAGCTGTCAGCTCAGCACACTGCCTGGGGTGCATCTGTCCCTGGGCATTTCCATTCTTCCATGCCCAAGGAAGGCAGCCTTCGTTCCTGCAACAGCATGGTGTGCTCCACCAAGGTGGGGCTTGACCTTAGCAAGGAGCCCTAAACCATGTTTCTTTGTCACATTTGCCTTCATTTCTCAGGACAATGATGGCTCTGCTTGTGGCCCAAAATCCCAAATGTTCATCATGCGCATATTTATGAACCTAGCCCCAAAGTGACTTCATGTATGTCATGCAGCATGTGAGTGCCACAGTCAGGAGTGAAAATCCAGCTGCTGCTCGTCACGTCCTACCTTACTACTGACAGGGCTTATATCTGTCTTATTTGCTATTCCTTAGTTACTTACAGGGCTTATTCCTGCTTGTCCTTCTTGTGCCTTTTTGAAAAAACAGACTTTTCTCTAAAGTAATGTTTCTCTAATGCATGCAACAGGTTGTTTGGCAGATTGTAGACTGTGAGGAGCTTACCTTCAAGAGTAGAAGGACATGCCTGCTGGAGACCAAACTAGTTTTATGTTTCAGTCTGGCTGTGTGGACTTTTCTCTGTGACTACAATGCTTTTGTGTCTTGTCTTTTCCTTACCATCTATAACTGGAATTACACTCATAGAAAAAAAAGGGTACTTCCCTTTCCCCCTCATCTTCTCTAAAAAGAATTAATTTCTACTTCTGGCAGCCATAGAAGAGGCAGAAGTGAAGCAAGGTCTGGTGTATCCATAAATTCCCATACTGTTTTTTGAATAAAAGAAGAAATTATCTGTGCATGTCTGGATATGCATATCAGAAGAGAGAAATGGAGGAGAAAACCTGAATATCTTCAATTCCTCTGGAAAAGACTTTTAGTCCAGTCACACCTTGCTCAGATGTAATGACATGGAATAAAAGGCCCTAGGATTTCATGTTGCCCAAATAGGGAAGTTGTAAGAGGAGTGTTTGTTCATTCACACATTGAGAAATTAATGGATGCTCAAGACCATACTGGTAACTCTGGCTTGCTTTAGTTTTTTAGGGCTGACCAGACCAATCAGTGACAGAAGACATTCGCAAAGGTCAGACACCTCCAAATCACATCCTTTTTCTGCATTACCAGTATTGTAATTAGCTGACCAGGAACAGTTTTTGAGCTGTGATAGCAGCTCTCTTTAAGGAGTGAAAACCACTTTTGATTGCCAGCACTCTGGTAGTGGGTTTGGTGTTGTCTGCTCACCAAGTGAGCAGTTAGGTTGGCTGAGGAAGAAAGGATTGTCACACTGCTTACTAATAACATAGCCAATAACCACTGCCTTATGGCTGAAAGGTTTTGCTTCAGCTGAAACTTCTTTTTTTTTTTTTCTATTTAACAATGAAAGTGTGAAATTTTATAACCCTGAATTCCTTCCAGAACTTGGTGAAAAAGATGCTATTGGTTTCTTTTCAAGGTTCTCTGTGGGTTTTCACAATACAAAGCCAGACTCTCATCACAGAACATGCTGGTTTCTGCGAGGTGGAAACTCACTTCATGGTTTTGACTGCATTTGGTAAATTCATTCATGGGACATTAAGGTCGTTGCTGCAGCATATAAACAAAAACTGCAGAAAGAATAGTGAAATTACAGTCTCTGTTTTCCTTTTGCACTAGTCCCATCCTGTTTTCCTTAAGTCAGTCAAAAATAATGCTTAAACTGAAAGTACGTGGGGTTCTCCTTTGCAGAAAAATGCAACGAAAGCATAATGCCGCTGTAGTTTCTCAATGCCTCTTGCAAGACAAGGATGTCTCTTTCAGGAAATTGTATTTTCTTGTTGGAAGTTTTTTTTGCTAAAAGGTAAGTTTTCATAACCAAAATTCACAAGAAAAGAAAGGTCAACATCACTGACAGTTTTAGGAAATTCTAGCAAGAAATTCAGAAGCAAAGATCTTGATTCACACTTTCATTTGGAAATGTTTGTGTAGATTTAGTCTCTTAACTACATTATTTGAAGCTTAAAATACCCGAATTTATGTTCAGTGGAAATGTTGTTCCAACATTAAGAACAAATATTTCAATTTGGAGGGAATCTTCCGTGTGTGAGCTGTATGTATGCATCCTGTAAAATTTCTTTTTAAAAAAATGCGACTTGCAGATTATTTCTGCTGGAGTTTTTCTTGATCACTGCTTTATATAAACTGACTTGATTCCTAAAAAACTTGAACAGACATGAAGGGGATTTGGGAATATAGACACAATCTTAAAATATTGTTTCTGTTAGTGCTATAAGAAGTAACTTGGTTCATTTTGACTGATACACTTTTATGCTCTGTTTTGAAATACTTTAATTTGAAGCTTGAACTGTGAAATAACAGGGCCAGAGGAATTTCCCTTCTGGTTTTTACTGCTTTCCAAATTAAGTCATATGGGTAAAGATTTAAAATCCGGCGCCAGTGTGTGGCTTTACTAATAGTATCTATGTGATCATGTCATGCCCGAGAAAGGCATGTTTCAAATAAAAAGGAAATGTCAACCTTGAGTATTTTTTATTAAATCCCTTTTCTTCTTCTCTTCAGCTTCAGCTTTAGCTGACCACTTCCTTTGTCTGGTTTATTTTTATTAGAAATGAGCAGATTCATTAACTGTGCAACTCGGTCGTCAGGCAGTGACTGGATATGTCCAATAATGGGTAATAGTTGTATTTTTCACTGGGAGACCAGTGTTTGCTTTGGAGATGGCCTGGGGAACAGATGTAATCTGAGACGTCTCTATGCTTACCTCTTGTTTCACTGATATGCTGCACATGTTTGAGACCAGTGAGAAAGAAAAACAAACATTTCAAAAGAAAGTACCTGCAAGAACTCACTGTTTCCCCAGACTGCGTCCCTGGACTCCAGCCAGAAACTCCACAAGCAGGGCTGAGCACACACATGCACACAAATATGCATGCCCACTCATTCACACACATGAGCATATACATATATATTTCATTATACAGTCATGTCCTCAGCCTGCCTGGTTCCAAGAATGCTTTCCTGCTGATCCTACAATCCACTCTTTTTGCTGTGAGGGTGACTGAGCACTGGCGCAGGTTGCCCAGAGAGGCTTTACAGTCTCCATGCTTGGAGATACTCAAAAGCCATCTGGACATGGTCCTGAGGAACCAGCTTTAGGTGGCCCTGCTTGGGCAGGTGGGTTGAACTAGACGACCTGGACCAGTCTGCGATTCTGTGATTCTATGTGTATGTAAGTCATTTGATGAACTGCTTGTCAACTGATGCAAGTCAGCATCAAGGCTACTGATCAATGTCTGTCTGCTATTGGAAAGCTTTTTTCATGTATATAGTTTCATACAGTGGGATTAATATTTTTTTTCCACTCTGGTTCATGCTTTATTTCTTCTCTTTCCAGCAGTTGTCACTTTCTACATGGATATTTATTGGTAGTCAAGGTCATTTGAAGTATTTGCCACGTAGGTGACTCAGATGAAATAAAGCAATCTGAGGAACATGAACAGAAGTATTCCAATACTATACACAATATTGAAATAATGAGATCTTTGTCTCCTCATGTTTCTTTCAGTGTTATTTTCCCTGTCAAAATTACTAAATTTCAGATTGCAGTTTGCATGCAGGCAGCAAGAAGCACTAATCTTTGGTAAAGAACGTGGAAGTGGGTGGGGAGCTGACAGCAATTCATATTGCCTATTTCCCAAAGCTGCCTCATTACTCGTTAATTGTTTCTTTTGCCAAACACTCTTACTGTGGCAGCAGAATAAAGCATTCATCCAAGCTTTGTACTGTTGCCAGCATTCGTACTCCAGTCTTAAATGGTAGAAATTACTATGGACTTACACTCTGGGAGGCATTGCCCACTTCTATGGGCTACCGCATGGCCCCAAATGAGTATTCAGTGGTCAGTGTGTTTCTCTCCTGTGATTTCTAGCACTTGTCTTATTTAATATGTCATGCACACAGGGCGAAGTAGTGACTTGTCTCTAAGGCTGTTCAAAGTCTACAGGGTTAGTTAACGAAACCCTCAAATGTGCTTGCAGTAATTCATAAGAAGCCACATTTTGCAGGAGGTAAACTCTTCACAACAGTATAAGTTTCTACTTCTGCGAGGTGGAGTGGGAGAAAAGGAGAAAGGCCAGATCTAAGGCCAGAGTGAACTATCATCAATCACAGCCAGGTAAAGAAAACCGTGTGAAAGTCCAGCCTGTCACCAATCCCTCTGTGGCACTCTGGAGATGTTTTCAGACTGTCCCTAGGAACAGAGATCCCCAACTGAGCAGGAGATAGCTAAGGGCTTTCCTGAGGAAACAGGAGCTGTTGCTGGGTAAACACCCTGTCACAGTAGTTAGCAGACTTCAGGGCTACTCTGCAATAAAACTACTGTGTACTGCATTCTAGTGGATAGTAAGCTGCAAACCTGAGCTTTGAATCTGGCATTCACTTCAAGTGGGGTCTGGGTTTGCTACAGGAACTTCACCCTGCTGGATGGTAGAGCAGCTGCCTTGTGGCAAAATCTCTGCCACAGAGGAGCTGGATACACCTGTACTATTTTCCGGTGACAAACCTCCTCATTCCTTGCGAAGTTGTTACATCTAAAAAAGTTGAAATTGGGTGAAAAGGGGAGAATGTGAGGCAAGCTACTTCTTCGGACTCTTTTCAGGGCCGATGCTTTTAGATTGGCCACTGTCCCAGAAACAACGTGAGGACTGAGACTGGGCCACCAGATGGAGGAGGGAGACAGGAGAGGAAAGATGGTTCTGTGATGGGGACATTATTATTCTCACTATAGGAAAAAAAGAGATGATCTAGTTACATACACAGTGCGTTTCTATGGCTGCTCCTACCCTCTCTTCCTAGAGCAGGAAAAACAGTTTGCTGCCTAAAAGCAAGGAAGCACAGTGACTCCTGCCAGGTTCAGTGGCAGAACCAATGTCAAGTGCTGTAGCTCTCACTGTCTGGGTCCACTCTATTGTGTTACAGCCTCCAGGGCAGCGCTCCCAAGTAGTCCATTTCCTAGCTGGTATCATCATATTAATGTTTGTGATGTCTAGGTCTCTCTGCTGGAAGTCAGGAGCTGGTAGGTATGGCTCCCACCTGACTTTAGAGGAGTCTACCTCCCCAGATGGTGACTCCACTATTGCCTGCAGCTTTGTCAACAGGGAGGGACTCTGGAATGGCAATGAAGAAGGAGAGGTGTTTAAAAGAGGAAAGGGAGGTATTCGAAAGAGACAAGGGCCTGGCAGAGGCATGGGTGTTACCAGTCATCTTGCTTTGAGAAAGAGGGCAAGGAAGACTTTGCCCGTGTTGGCATAGCTAGCTTTACTCATAGAATCTGTCATCTCAACAAGTTACCTTCACCAGCGCCTCATCAAGGTGGCAGAGTTTAAAAATGTCCTCCAAAGAACTGCTAGTCATACACATTTGGTCTTCTCGGTAGGTTGTGTAGGTGGTATGCGACACGTATGAGCTTGATACTTTCCCGTAACTCCAATATGTTTGGGTACATTAGAGAGGAGGGTCTTTTCTGGGTCCGAGTTATGTCAGCTTGAGGTGAAGAGTGCATGACACTGTTATATTGGTTGTTGTCCTTCCCTTTTTTCACTCTTCTGAAACCTCATGTCTCAGACTCACTGTGTGTTGACACAGAGAGATTGCTAAAAGTGATGGAAGGAGAAGCACTCGTTTGGGTGCAGTGTAAGTGCGTCTGTGATGAGTTCATTGTTAAAAGTCCCTTTCTGGAGATGCTGCATGTCTTTCTTATACCAGCACCAAGCTCAAGGCAGTGTACATTAAGCACGGAAGCTAAGCACTGTGGAAGTATTTAATGCATGACGTTCCAGCCTGCAGTATCTTCATTAGCTTTAAAAGTGAATCAACAGAGTAGACATCATGACAGAAGATGTGGAAGTGTGGAGGAGTTTGGGAGCTTGTCTGCTAGACTACCAGTGAACGAGCAATTCCTAGACAACTTGACATATTACACATATGATTATCTTTTCATTCTCTTCTATTGCTGGTGGAATTATCTGAGAAAAGTTTTACAGGAAAGTTGTGGTGGATTATTTTCATGTGTCACAGTAGGTACTCTCACATATTCTGTCTGTGACTGCTGCTCTGTTGTATGCTAAAATAACAGTGCGAATTTTGCAAAATCACTGTCCTTCCAGTGGACAAGAACTTTCTTTTAGGGCAAGCAGATGGTGGAGTAACTCACTCCTCTTCCCATTTCCTTAAAGTGAAAAATGAACATAAAAGGCAATGTTCGGATAAAGGTTTTATTCTGAAGCCACCTGAATATTTGATTCCCTCTGTCAACTCTGTTGCACTTGGGATTTCATACGGAGCACAGTGTAACCCCTTGAGGTTTGCTGGTATCTAGATGCTGTTTGATGATTTCATAGCCTATCTTTCTTTTCTGAGGAGACTTTCTAGACAAAGAATGTTGAATTGCCTCGTATTATTGACTGGGAAATCATTGTCACATTTGGGGTTGGAAACAACAGATGAAACAATTTCAGCAACAAAAGACTGGGATGAAACAGAGTCCAGGTGATGACTGGAATAATTATGATAATTAAATAAATGCACAGTGCACCACTGTATTAAATAGCAGATGTGCTTTTTTGCAGCTAAATTTTTGTCAGTTTCTAATTAAAACCGAGGTCAGATTTCTAGACTAATCTACATCCTATGGAATTTTATTAAATTAAGAATGGTTCCTTGGCATGTAAATTGGCACTGAAGTTAGTTTTCAGTACGTGGTTTTATGGTTCAGGTGCGAAATACTGCTCTGGCTTGTGTGTGTCTAAAAGTTATTATACCTTGGACTATACTTCTTTTCTTTGTTTTAAAATTTAGCAGATCACCTCAGCTAAACTGTTAATTTTCTGAATTCCTCTCTGCTCCTTCCCCTTAATTCTTCCTTTATTGAAAGTAGGTTCATTAAAAAAAAAATACTGATTGTTAGCCCAGAATGAGAACTAAGGTCAGCTGGCAATTTTAGAAAATTAAATCAGACAAATGAATCGTATTTGCAAATTGGGTACTTGAGCATACATGGATATTTGACCATTTATTTTTTTATGGGCAGATTAGTAATAAGAATATAATAGCTACCATTCATGCAATGACAGTAGGAAGGCGACAGAAAGGAAATTCTTTTTCTTTTTTCTTTCTTTCCCTATGCAAAACACAGTGGCAAAAATACTTTAAGTAAAACTGATAAATATTCTGGCTCTGCAGGTATCCTATAATTAGGAACTGTTACTGTTATAGTAAGTTTCTCAGGTGCCTAACAATACATGTCTAGAATTAAATTCTTACATACAAGAATGTTGTGTCCCAAAGCATCATCACTGCACTTCATACGCACATAGAATCAAGTAATACCAGACCTGCAACCTATCTCCATGTAACAGGATATTTTATGTGGTTATATTATTCATTGCTAATTAAAATTGTTCTTGCCTCTGTTGCTTGAAGTCAGGAGAACCTTCAAAAGCTCTTACTGTGCTAACAATGATTCTATATTTGTTTTCCTCTTATATTTCTCCACAAGGTCGCTGACATATTACTAATAAAGACGTACAACTTGTACATCTCTTGTGGAATGTGGATGCTTAGCAGTCCGTTTTGAGATGTACAGTTAAAATAATAATGCAATTGCCTATTTTAATTTTGTTTTTAAATATCAGATGACTTCAACCAGCATTCTGGTTTAACAGTCTGCCAAATATAATTTTAAACTTACCTAAACACTTTTCTGAAGAAATTTTTATAGGGGCTGGATGCAGTATTGGCACCTAATGGGTTTTAGAATTCTGTCTGAGGAATATAACTGAACAGATTGTGACCCTACTGTTGTTTTGGAGTCCTCAAAAGCAGTACAGCAACACAGAAGAAATACCTGCAAAAAATGTTTAGCCATGTGGCCATGTAATTATTGCAATGCTGCTTTCCAGGACTTGGTCCCTCTCCAGTTGACGTTTTTGGGAGCGTTGTTTTGTTTTCACTGGGAGAAGAGCTGGGTAATGAAGTGGAGCTTTTGGTTAAGTGGCCGTCTTTGGCCTCTGGAGTGTCCAGGAAGTGCTGGGCTGCCCTGTAAGTTGAGATGCACAAGGAAAGAAAGTCTGGAGGCCCAAGATGGCCTCATTGAGACTACCTCAAGTTGTCTAATGAAGTTGCGAATGTTAGAAAATCCTCTTTCTCATGGGATTTCCAGTGCTTTGAGCTTCTAGTTAAATTCAAAATGTTGAGTGCTTGCCCTCACTTTGCTTGCCTTGCTGTTTTCCACCTGCATCTAAGGAAGAGATGGAGCATTTCAAAAAAAAGCAAGAAAACAGTGTGAATAGTACATATGAGGCCTGGCTTTCAGTGCCATTGTGTTTGATATTTGGTTTATGCTGGCTCCTCTAATGTTTATTTTTTGTTTGAATTTTTGCCTACAGCTGGGCTGTTCATGACACCACCTTTCATCTGTTTGAGGAGGAAAAGGGAGCTTTCGCACTTTCAAGCCTTCTGCTAAATATGGATGAAAGGGGCCAACACCTTACAATAAACACAAACAGTGTGATCCCATTAGCTTCATTTGCTTAAGAAGCCAGGATTGACTTGTATAACTTTTTAATAACCATAATTCATATGTTATTGTAGCTGCATTAGTTTATCTATATGCTGTCACAAGAGAATGAAGTAGGTGAGGCTGACCCTTCTTTGAGCAGGAGGAGGGATTTGGTCTCCCCTGACCTGAGCTGGCCAATGGTGTTATGGTCTAAGAGCTCATTTCTGTTCCTAGTTCCTGCTGGTCTAATATTCTTCCTATGCAGAGTGATGTGAACTGGTGAAAATAGAGAATATTTGACAGGATGAGCTGAAATGCCTCTCTGAGATGTGAAAATATCTCTTCATCTCCTGTTTTTGGAAATTATTCTCACCGTCATAGTAATGCCTCCTTGTCACTTAATTGTATCTGTCTTTCCACCAGAACTACCCGCTGTGGATGACACCTATCACTTAGTTGCCATCAGCTCACTGTTTATATGACTTATATAAGAAAATTGCATTTCTGATTATGTTAATGACAACAAACCTGGACTTTGAGATATGATGGGTAATACAGTGAGGGAACAACTAAGCAGAAAAAGTAGGAAATTCAGTCAATCGCAAGATTTTTTTTTTTCTTTTGGCTGAGTTCGTGTGGAAATCCATGGCTTTCTATTAGCCCTGTTGGGACATAGTTCAGCACATTATTTATATGAATTTACTTCTGTGGCTGGTCATTATTAATTACCATCCTGAGTTCTTTGCGAGCCAAGCTGGACTCCAGATAAAATTTGGTTTCCAAAGTAATTAGGAGTTAATGTTGCAATGTGTGTTGCCTGTTGCATTGTGTTCTTGCAATAATGTTGAAAAAAATTGTTCATTTGCTTGAAAATATCCAAACCTATCTCTAACATGTGGAAAATATTTTAAAACTTATTTGAAAAGAAAGGCCTTCCTCAACCCTAAGCATACTTGACTAGATGAAAAGAATAATACCAGAGAATCAAAATGGCATTCCAGTTATTCTGCTACTTTATTGATTTAAGAGCCCTCACCAAAAGTAGAATGCAAGTTTGAACAAAACTTACACTGTATTAGGTAATATCGACCATAGAGTCACCATCTACACACTTGTAGCATAGATTCCTTTCAGAATTCTTAAAGAGATGTTCTTTGGTTCACCACTGATCTGAAAATCTGACTTCACATTCACAAAATGTAACTACTTAATTTCTTTTATTTACCAGCATCTTTCAAACCTGTTCCTACGTGCAAGGAAAACTGATGAATTGGCAAAAAAATGACACTTTTTTGGCAATCTAGATAATTAGAAAGGAAATAACTGCCTAATAACAGATTTTCATGTTTTAAAAATTTCTGAAAGTTTATGTTTTCTCTAGAGTTTACTTTTTTTTCTTACTTTTTAAAAAAACTGAACAACTATAGCCCTGGTTGTGGACTGCATGCTGGGATAAATAATTTTCATGGGAAGGTCAAGAGTCATGACATAGAGTATGTTTTAATCAAGATACCAGATTTTCCAAAAATATGCTATTGCTACATTTCTGCATGCACTCAGACACAAGGTCATCAGAGATTTTCTGTGCACATTTACAGCTTAATTGAATATTTTTCTTCCCACTGGAAGGTACAGAAATTTCTGCCATTCTCTTTGTTGTGCTTTTAAAAATGCTGCCAGAAGTGGTAACTAGCAATGAAATTTCAATGATTGTAACTTACCGTTCCTGCTGGTGTTACTTTTTTACATGTCTGGCTATGACTTTGCAATTGAGTGCTGGGTCAAAGGTTGAAGAAAAAAATCAGTGACCTTCTGGCCTTTCCTTACCTATTTCCTGTAAAAGAGCAACCTTCCAGCCAGCTGTGAGTCTCTTCAGAAATTTTGTTGTGATATGATGTCTGAAATTCAAATATTACTGTCTTTAGATGAGAAAATTTTGAGATGGCAAGTCCTCTTAGATTCTTTCAAAAGAGATCAAAAGATTAAGATCCTACTTCCTCTAAATGTGTAGTGTTCATCAGCTATCACAGTTCTTAGTTTCCCAAGGTGTAAGGCCAACTGCACGCATTGCTTAGAAAATATAACGTTTCGTGTAAGGGCAGAAAGCATAGATGTCTGCAGAAACACAAACTAACACATGGTAATCCATTATGGTGAAAACATACTCATAGTGGCTGTAAGGACTTCTCATACACACTTTAATATCATTGGCTTCACAGGATGCAGCAGTTGAGAAAGGTGCTGCAAAATATTCAGGAAGAGGAATGTGATTTTTTGTTTTCTTTCACTCTGAGATCTTTTTGCAACTACCTGAAGCCAACAGCTCTCTGCAGGTCCTGTTCCAGTCTGGCTTCCCTATACCCATTGCTAATAATGTGGTGGCTCTTGAGGTTAGGTCAATTGGTGACACAGGCAATGCAATAAGGGCCCTGACAGCCATTTAACATGTAATCTATTCCTTACACTATGGGGCTTTGAGCTATGCACACCAGGAGAGCTTATTCCTGGTGTCTCTGTTGTGTTATTTACCTCTGCTCCGAGCAGTTAAGTCCACCACAGCCATTTAGTAAATTATCAGTTTTCTTATTGGCCCTAAATTGTGCCTAATTAAAAATCTGACCTCCACAAAATAGTCCTCTTCCTAAAGAGACAGAACATAAACAGGAAAAATCAGCTAATTGCTGAAAAAACTGCTTTTGTGGCACTGTAATTGGACCTCAGTGAAGTGAATGAACCCACTGGGGATTCCCTAATGAATGTTTAACTGCGAACAGTAGTCGGGCACTTAAGCAGCTAGGCTGATGGTCCCTAATGAAATCAAGTAAAATCAAATAAAAGAATGTGGCACTTTACTAACCATATTTCTTGGCATTGGAACATAAAAATAATATAATTCTGAGTAAATAAAATGTATAGAAAAATTATTAATAAAGCTGTGAAAACTTAGCCACTCTTGTTCAGATTCTTTCTTTTTCTACTGAAAAAAACCCTCAGAAAACGCTACATACAGTGTTGAATCTCTCTAAAGAGAGCTTCTTTTATTTTCCCCTTTTCCTAAAAGCACCAAGACCCTTTATTTTTTCTGTTAACTACATCCTCTGACTTCGTTTTCGATATGTTTTTCAGAGGCTAGCTGTGGAACTGCAGGATGTAGGCAATTGATTAAGATCCTTTTCATTTTTCCAAACTCTAACAAAAAGCCAGTTTCTGGTGACCTCAGTAATTTGAGTTGTGCTTTGCCTCCAAATATCTGTTCAACACAACGGGTAACATTCTGGCCTTACTGATGTCAGCTGTGTAACTTGACTTCGAAAAGCAAGTCATTAAATCCGTCTGGTGTAGGATCTCAAGACTATATTGATGCATAAAGCAAGATTAAAGAACCAGGAACTTGGAACCATCACATAATTTTGTTTATTATTATATTTTAGTGGTCATTTGCACAATAATGGGACCTTGTAAATGATTTAAAGTGTGGGTTATGTAGGTTACCAGCTTTCAAAAAAGGTCTTAAGTGGTTTTGTTTGAATTACTATTAAAAATACGTCATGATATTCTATTACAATATTTGTAGCATTGATGACATGAAAACCTGGCAAGCTGCATTTTCATTAGTATCTCACATCTTTTAAATTTCTTCTGAAACTTATTGAGGTTATGTGGCATTCTGCAAGTATTGCAATTTAACCAAATCGGAGCTGGAGAAAATTAAATTTAACCATGCACTGCCAGTTTTATTTAAATAGAGAAAAGTGCTACTTATCATTGTATCTAGCATTCAAATACAAATATTTTGTTTACATGCTGTAAATGAAAAGTCCATTGCAATGTATTTTTCAGAATTACAAGTTAGAATATCTGCTGGCTGTTTCTTGAAGTGTGTGATAAATGACATTCAAACTTCTTCTTAACACCAAGTAGCATTATAATTACTTACCATTGCCAGTAAAAATATTTTTCATGAGTAATTAATACAAATGAAATGAAGTTGCAGTAAGATTTAGTTTCCAAATGGCAGAGTTAGAGCATACTACCATTCTTATATATTAGGTGTAACTTAATAGATTTATAATGCTGAAAAACTGTGAAATATAAAAGCATGAATATATATTTTTGTATATGTATGGCAAAGTGGGAAGTTTGAATAACAGCTTTGCATACTGAATGATGAGTCATGGTATAGAAGGAAACAAGTGGTTAATGTCATGATGGTAGCTGTTGCTAAGTAGCTATTTGTAAGATCTCAACAGTTAATCTGGACCGATTATATATTTCTAAGAGTAATCTTTGAAACTGAAGAGTGAGGATAAAGCAGATTTCAGATAGAGAGGAATCCAGACTTCTTTGGTGGAACAAAAAACCAGTACTGTGGACGGACAAAGTAATTCAGAATATGAAAAACTGAAAGTGTTATTACTGTTCTTGTTTACATTCCTCCATTCCAGCATGGTGTATGAGAGTGCAGAAGTGGCTACAGACACGATCAAGTCAGATTTGGTGGTGAGGTAGCTGAGAACTCTTTCAGAGGCTGGTAAGGGGGAAACAAGGCATAGAGTATTGGTAGCATCATTCATTACCAATCGTCTTCTGGTTGTTACCCATTCTGGTAGGTACAGATGGTAAATTGCACAGCCCCATCTAAGTTTAGCCTGCAGATCCCAGAAAGCTCTTGTGTGGACATGCCACTTGCAGTGTTGAACCTGGAAACAAAAAAATCTGTCCCTTGGTGATCTCTGACTGCACTAATAGTTGCCAACTCCAGTTGTAAAAGCATCAAGTATTCTCACTTCCAGGAAGTAGTCAAGAAGATGTTTTAAAATAAATCAAAGATCACCAGCTGCTATCCATTTAAGATGTATTGAAATATAAGAATGAGTGCTTAATGAAGCCCAAATTAGAAGCATTCTTAAGAAATTAAGATGGGAAACCATAGAGATACATATTTCATGATGGGCTAAATCACAGCTGTGAAATAAATCCCTTGTTCTTCAAGGATAGGGTCTCTTTTGAAGACTGTAAAAGCTGAGAAGTGCTATGCTGGAGCCTACATTAAGAAAAATCATAGTTCTTGTAGATGAAATGCACCCACAGCGCTGGCTAATTTGCAGTGTAAATACTTTTGAGTGTTTGGAAGGGATGGTGGGGAAAGAGTATGTCTGTATCTGCATCTTTGAGATCCTTGTTCAGTACACTGGTGCTCAGCTCACAGGGCACCATACTTGGGCAGCATACGTTGGCACAGGTGTTTGCTCCATTATAGTCGTATGCAGATTGACTGTACTGAAAGTGAGTATAGAAGAACAGACAAACACTCAGCACAGATAATTGCATCTCAGATTGCAGCTTTTTGCAACTGTTGCAAGAACAAATGGCATTGCCTTTCTATATCTGGTTTTCAGTTGCCAGATCATGCTTCTTATAAGATGCACAGTTTAGTAGTACTGTTGTCAGCGTAATATGGCATTGCATGGTACCATGTTTCCTCAAATAGCTTCTTGAACATTCATGTCTTAAGTGAAGAGACTTCAAATTTTTTCTGACATTTTGTGAAAGATATTCGGGAGCACTAGCTAGCTTTACAATTTTCTTCCAATATTTGTATCACTAGTACACTGACACCAGAGAAATATCTAACTCTTCTCTTCCATGAACAGATAGTTGGTTGCTTTTTCACTGAAAATGAAAAATTTTCAGCTCCTTTTTCTTGAGTACAGCTTTCTAGAAGTAAAGTAATGTTGTTGTTAGAGAAAAGTTGTGGATATTAACTGACAAACTTATTTCATGTCCTTGGAGGCTATCCAGCAAAGTTGAATAGGTTGGTAACAAAATTAGTGGTATTATGTGATGAGAGGCTGTTTCAGGTCACTCACTATAGTAATCAATACATGGTATAGAATGATGACAGTTTAAATACGCATGTTCGGATGTTCTTACTATATCAATGCCCAGTTCTGAATGGAGGTCCAACAGGTAATTGTGCAGAGTGACCAGAGCATCCCCAGCAGGGCTGTGGTTAGTCCACATGCCATCACAGAATTGACTTCATCTGTGAATCAGTATATACAATGGTAAAAGCTGAATGTTTTTGACATCCAAAGATAAAGATTTAAAAAATAAATATTGAAAACTCTTCAAGAACATTTTTTAAAAAGATAAAATTTTAAATGATTACTGAAGGTGTCTTAGCCATATTAAGCTATTTATTTAATGAATCTAATGAAGATATACAAGTTGATATAAGTAATACAAAATTAATTATTTGGTTCAGGGTTCAAGATAAAAAATCTGAGCAGATGTCCTTATTGTATTACACTGCTGCTAGATACCTCTCTATACCCTTAGCCTTTTCCCATACGTTGCCATTTACCTAACTTTCCAGTCCAATCCTCTAAATAAACAACAGGTCATTCATCTGCACAAAACTTTCTTTTTTTTTTTTAATTTATAATAATAATTTGATGTATCTCTAAGCATTATTTTACCCATCTAATTCCGTGTCAAAAGATGAATCTGCCCACATTTGCTACCCACCGCAGAACCAGCAGCCCACTGAGGGCAGCAGAGTGGGTCTTGCACAGAGCTGCCATCCACCTTGCCATGGCCCAGGCCCTTGGCTCTCACACAACAGTGGCAGCTGTGCAGGACTTGGTCTCCTGAAGAATATCGTATCACTTATGAACAAAGTGAGAGGCATTCTCTACCTGCAAAGTAAGTTTAATTTAACTGAGACTGGCAGCTGCTATTTTTGTAACTGTTTATAATTGATACTGGGTGAAATTTCATAATTTTCTACAAACACAGGCAGTGACAAAAGGTGGCATTTATTCTTGTGTGTAAATTAATGAATCTGATATGAATGTGTACGTAACCACAAATCACCTTTTTTGTGCATACAAATGTCAATGCTGCTTATCCAGGAGAAAAAAAAATTACTTCAGCTCATAATCCTTTTTGCTTCCTCCTCTCCCCCTTCTCCAAATAATGGTATTTTTTCAAGCCTTTTTCCAATTTGATGACCGGTAAATATTTTTTCCAGGCATTTTTTTTAAAAAAAGAATTTGCATTAGTCACTTGCAAACAGACAAAGAACTGGGTTGGAAATTCAAGGGTGCTGGTGAAGCACATCAGGCACAGAAGTTTTCCTGTCAGAGTTCATTCATTCGTCTTTGATTTCTGAGACAGTTGATAGTCATGTGCTGTTTCACTCCAAACACTTTTTGTGCATCACTGTAGCCACCTTGTGTGATCCATTTCTTCACTCTGTCAGGAAAAAGGATTTTTTCTGAAGATCAGCTGGTAAAGGTTAGTGCTACCTCACCAGAATTACATCTGCATAAGAAAATACCTTTTTATAAAACATGATCTGTTAAAACTCTGGCCCTGTTCCTGCCCCTGAGAAAGTCCACAACAAAGCTACTGCTTATGCCAGTGGAAGCAGTATCAGTCTTTACCTGGAAAGTATTTTACATAAGCAAAAATAGGAAAGAGAATTGTTTTCCTACTACTGGAAAACAAGAGAAACATACTGTAACAGTCTGTCTCCTTCTTTCAGCATGTACAACAGTAGCCTCATTTTTTTAACTTCACATTCTTCTGTATTTATAAGAAAGCCAAAGTATTTCATCGTCTCCAGCTCCAGTTAAGGAAAAGGGACGGGAATTTTTTCTTTGAAAGTCCTTAATGTATAAAAAGACAAATGTTAGAAATAATATTTTTAAAAAATATCTCATACCAGTAGGAGGAATTTAGCCTTCTTATATTCAACATTTTATATATAAATACATGTAAATATATATAGGTATAGTCGTCTGGACTGTGAACTGACTGCTGGTCTGACAGCTGGTATGTGGGTACCTTTCGCCTAGACTGTGACCCTCTGGGCTGGATGGTGCTTGCAGATAGCCCTGTGGGACCTGTTTGCTAGGAAAGCTGGGCATTAGGCTTCTGTGCACGGATGATGTGAAAGGTCTTTGGGATAATACGGATTTGAAGGGAAGGGAACGTCAAACCAATATGTTTTCATGGGAATGGAAGGAGGGTTGTATGTGGGGGTTAATGCCAAGACCTGTGTGTTTGATACAGGTTCTAGGTAAGTCATAAATTGAGCCCTGCTGCTCCGTTTGTCACCACTCTCTCCCACCTTCAGGGCTGGTGACATTCAATGTTGGAGGCTTAAGAATGGCTCTGGTGCTTGCACATTTGTTGTTAGCCCTGATCACGAGCAGAAGGGAAAAGTTGTTTTCATCAATGATATGTTATGTGTTTCGTTGACTGAAATGATGCATTTCTAAGGCAGTCCTTTATTATAATTCCAGCTGTGAATCACTGCTCTAGATTTCCCCTAGCACAACTGAGGTCAGAGTCCCTTCTGCCCAATGTGTCACTATCAGAATGCTGAAAGTCAATCAATGATTACAATTTGTGATTATTTGCGTATCTACACGAGTAGCATCTATTGATTCCCAATCTCTACATTGCCCTTTATGCTGGCAGCCATATAATGAAAAAAACCAACAGGAAGAAAAAAAAGGAGATAAAATAAAACAACTCTTGTATAGTCTACATTTTTTTAACTGAATTAAAGCAGTGGTGAGCATGTTGAACTCCAGTCTTACCAATTTTGTATTCACTTTGTTTAGTATCAGGAAATAGAAATAAATATAAAATGTAAAATAATTATTCATTAATACATTATCTGGAAATTAAAAAAACCCCAAGTTTTTTGGTCTGATGCTATAGTAAGTGCAGTGTGAGTGACTTTTTCAAGGAAGACGGAAAGCCACCTACAATGTAGGGAGACTACACAAGGGAGCTGAATGCACACAAACAACAAAGGAAGAAAATAATGTTTTTATTCTTCTTCATTTTAGGCTTCTGGTATTAATAAGCAAAGGGGAACTTGAGTGCTAAATTTTTTTATGTTAAAAGGCTCATTTGCAAAAAGACAAAGTAAATAGAAGAAAAATAATTTATGCAGTGAACTGCTAATCCAGCTGTTTTCCTTCTGGGCATAATTGGATTTACCTAGAATTGATATTTGGTGTCAGCATGTGTTATATCATCAGCACAAGCAATAGTTACCAAACATAAAGAATCCAATCTAAGGCTAAATATTAATTTATTTGGCTCATACTTATTGTAATCACTTTTTATTTATGTATGTTACTACTTAGTATTTCTGCTTTATGTCATCTCATATATATGATCCAGTCTTAGTTATTCTGTCTTAATATCTGTAACAGTTCAGCAATGTAGCAGACTCACAGCTGAATAAAATGGGCTAGGAAATGGTTATTCATCTCTTGTTCTGCCTTCCAGGCAGCTGCGCTGGCTATAAAAAGGTGTGCATTGTACCTAATGGCAGGTGGGTGACATCTGAATTCTCAAGTAAGACATATACTGTAGCGTACAGTACCTTCAGCCACAAGAACTTTACTGGTTCAGTCAGGAAATGTAGAGTTATCCTCTGTGACTGAATGAGGTTTGTCAGCTAAGAAACCCCACTTACATAGAAATGCAAGCCTGAATCTGTCCAGCAAAGCAGGGAATGTTACTCTTTCTGCAGTACAAGGGAAACAGGGTATGGAAAGGATGTATTTCGTTAAAGGCATGTGTCACAGATTAATCAGAATGGCCAAATAATGTTCTGACGGCATTAGCTGATAATGATGGTATTTTTCTCCTTGGTGAAATAATAGTGATCCACGATTCATCATATACAACTATTCAACAGATATTTAGATGCTCTCTCCTGACTTTGGTGATCTGCCCCCTTTGCCTCATATGTGGTGACTGGTTTCCTCAGTAACAGTTTGTTCTGGCTGTCTGCTCTGGTGACAGAAAATCTTGAAAAAGCCAAATAATTAATGCAGCAAGTGATGAATAGTGCAACATGAATAGTGCATGTTCTTTTTCATGAACAGATATCCCTATCTGCCAGTGAGTGCAATGGGACCTGTTCCCCCTTCTCCCCTGCCAGTACTATTAAAACAAATTGTCACAGGTGATGGTGTATTTCTGGGTGATGGGTGAGGACATGGCCTCTGCACATTCGTGGCCATATATAGTGGGTATATGGTCCACACCCCTCAGCACAGGGATTGATTTTATCTCGGTGGAGAACAACGGGGAAGTGATTGTGGCTGAATTTCCTTGTGAATACAAGCAGAGTCTCGGCTGCGTTCGACCAGCTGTGCTTATGAACCCAGCCATAAATCTGAACTGATGCTACATCTCAGCAAAGGAGATCACTGCCTCACTCACCATCCTTTTCCAGCACTTGCAACCTGTACTTTCCACCTGTTTGCTGTCATTTCTGCATGCAGTAGACGGGAGAGCGATGGGAGACTCTCTCACATGGTATGGCCTTCAGTCCAAGGGCCACAAAGCCCCAGGCACATGGCCCTTCCTCAGAGCACGTGCAGAGACTGGCAGCTCTGCCCTCTGTCCTTGTGCTATGACCATAGCCTCGCACGCTGACGTGGCCTCTGCGCTGGGATGCAGTATAAAAGCTCTTCCTTGAGCAACGTGCAACAAACTGGGCCTCTTCCAAGTCTCCCGATGAAACACTTACTGCAACGCGGGCAGTGTTATCTGAGCCGACGTTGTTTAGATGAGCTTGAATTAAATGCAAACAAGATCATTCCAAAAGCAGTAAGAGGTTATTGTCACACAATTATGTTGTAAGCTGGCAAACAGGAAAACCCAGAAGGCCCATCTTTTAGAATTTCTATCACCCAAAGGCAAACAAGTAGAGCTGCCACTCCTTATTAAGCACTATAGGTAGATCTGGCTGCCTCACCAGCCGTGCAATGAAGTAAGCAATTAGATGCTTGCTGCTGCTGCTGTTAATAGACTTTTGGCCACTGTCCCCCCTTTAAAGAAAAGGGGCAGGGTGTGTGTTTGGGAGGTGGAAATCAAACAGGGGAGGATGAATTTCTTAAAACAGCCCTTGCCTCTGGGCATTCTCCAGAAGTGTCTCATCTTTGACCTCTGCAGAGGTTTCTCTAGGAGGTAAATTTCAATGTCATTTAGAATCATATTTTGCTTATAATGCAATTCATTTTTAATGCAGCACCACTGATTTCAATATCTTCCTGTTGAAAGACCTGCAGAGGGGAGAGGTGTTTAGTAACTTGGTCCGTTGATACTTGTGCTCAAGGGGTGATTATTCTGTCACGGCTTGCTAGACAAATGCCACCCTCCAAAGTCAATACAGTGTATAAAGATGAGAAATGCTTGCAAAAGTAAGCGACTGGAGGGATTCAAAGTGGGAGAGGCAATAGTTTTCCTGCAGGTAGCTTTACTCATTGTTAGGATAATAAAGATTTACTGACGCTGAGCTCTTTGGGTAGAATAAGAGAATGTGAAAGAGAAGATTTTGGTAGGTACATTGATGTCAGGAGGTATAGGGCTGATTTTATTTTTCATTCCACTGATGTGCTTCTCTTTCATATGGCTGATCCCTATCAATGAGAGCTGAACTGACCCCATCTTTCAGAGCAAGGATGAATGAGGGCTATTCCTACCATACCTTTCCCACTATGGAATGTACCCCTGCTGGTAACATTTCACTGTTGGGAGCTGGTGCCAAGGGAAGGCTGCAGTAAGGGAGGGACAATTTTGGAAAACAGACCTGAGCAGTGGTTTCCAAAACAGGCTTCTTTCAGAAATCCCACATACTGTTTTTCTCCCATCTCCACATCTCAGCCTCTAGACACAAGATAGCTGTGGGCATCCAGATTTTTATTAGACCTTGAATTACTGCTGTTTGTGCTGATGCCTACCTTAATGATTAAATATGTCACTTAATCACAATTTAAATAACTAAAATCTCCCCTGCTTTTCATTTGCATCTAGTCCCCTAGTGAGCCTGATAAAGACATTTCTGGATCTCTGCGATACTGAACAAGGACCATTTCTTCATGAAGATCTGAACAGCTTCCAGACTGGGATTTTTGAAATGGTTATTATTTGTTATAGGTAACAAATACTTTTAATACTCCTATCTCTTCAAAGTTATTGTCTTTATGTCAGCTTATATTACCCACCGGTGCAGCTCCTGCTTCATTGTTAGTGGAAATGCCAAGAAAGAAGGAGTGATGTGTGAATGTATAATATTTTTAAAACTTCAAATGCCTTAAGTTTTCAGGGTAATAGGGCTAAAATGAAGTAATTGTAATTAGTTGCTTATTTATTTGGCAATTTGGAGAATGCAGGTGGTAGCACACTGGCGATATGTACATGGGGAATGAGACAAAAAATTTGTGCTTGTGTGCCCTGAAATTTAGGAAACTAGTGCAAATGAAAACAAGGCAACACAGCTCACCAAAATTAATATGTCTCCCCAACAAAACACAAGAAATCCTTGATCAAATGTTGCAGTAGATAACTATCGATGCTGCTTATACATCCAAGAAATAGTTGTAGTAGAAGCTAGTGCCAACTTTATGTTATGGCCAAAGCTATAATTTCTATTCTTGTTTATTGCTGAAAAAAACCTGCTGCGTTTGCTGAACTAACCACCTTGTGAGGTGATCAGCCCGATGGTTTTCCTCGACATCGCCAGAGAAAGCAATATCGGCTGAAACTCCATAGATGGCAGCATTTCACAAAGAACTCGAACAACTCCCCCCTTTTTTTTTCTTCTTTTCTTTTCTTTTCTTTTCTTTTCTTTTCTTTTCTTTTCTTTTCTTTTCTTTTCTTTTCTTTTCTTTTCTTTTCTTTTCTTTTCTTTTCTTTTCTTTTCTTTTCTTTTCTTTTCTTTTCTT
>Ga0065711_1032329_pt1 | contig 27540 bp, 16 predicted proteins | sample Hoacrofraction12_FD_59098 | JGI IMG/M metagenome (GOLD analysis project Ga0065711, IMG submission 59098) | Hoatzin crop microbial communities from Cojedes, Venezuela - Epithelial fraction 12 v2 (version 2) | ecosystem: Host-associated > Birds > Digestive system > Esophagus > Crop | place...
CAGACTAGATGACCTCAAGGGGTCCCTTCCAACCCAAAACTTTCTATGATTCTATGATTCTAAAACTGAAGCTTTCCCATGCTGCTGAGTGCAACAATGATGAAATGAAATCCTGAATCCTAACTTTGAATCTCCTTTTACCAACAGATAACACCCCAACACTCCCCAGAAAATACTTACTTATATGGTAATTATTATTTTTCTAGCATTATGCTTACATGAAAGTTAACTTGCCAGTTCTGAATTCAGAAAACAAACAGTGAATGACAATTGTAAAAGCAAAATATTACTGAAACACTATTGACTTTCAAAGAGTATGAGGAAAAAATTAATTGGCAGATGTTTTACATAGCATAATTAACAGTTCATTTCAATGCTCTGTAACAAGATTAAGATAATTATGCTTAGAAACAGAAATGCAATAATGATAAATTGCTAGTTTTCATATTACGGTCAATCTCCTACATTCCAAATAATCACCATGTTTAGAAATAGGTGCATCTGTTCCACGCTGTCAGCAGCTACACAAATGGCACAAACTCACCGCTGGGTGAAACAATCTTTCAACCAAGATACAGGAGATCTCCTTGCTTCAGGAGTAAACGGAGAGCCTGTTCCGCTCATCAGCAAAACAGAACGGTAAAACCAGCAGTACTGTTTTCACCAGGGCCCAGTTACTGGAGAGAAGCTGAAGTTGTGTTAGCAATTTGCATTTCTTATGGATAACTGGAGAGCAAAGCTTAAATTCTGCGAGCCTAGCGAGTTAACAACTCCTCGTATGAAAGTTCAAGAATGACAATAAGAGAATCTATCTTCTGCAATGGTGTGCAAAATCTGAAGTCATATGCTTTCCTATATGGGCAGTACAAAATAACTTTCTCGAGGATTTCAGGCCACAAATAAATGAAGAAAAAACTAATTTTCAAGGTTTTCTTTTATTACATCTATGAAGACTCTAACTACTGCAGTCAAGTGCCACAATATGAGTGTAAACCATTTCAAAGTAACTGTTACATGAACGTAAGCCCTGAGTGTTAATAATGTGTTGATAAATTGGGCTTTATATTTTGGGGTCTACATACAAATTTTATTTCAGGCCTTCCATTTTCAAGGCTTTTTCCCTTTTTTAATTTCAAAGATGCATTTTTCTTCTATTTCCCCACAAAGACATAACAACAGAACAACTCCACAACCATTCTGACTTTAAATTAAAAACAGACTTGTATTTTGCCTCTCTCTCATTTCTATAGCTTCACTGCTTTCATCACGCTTTTTTTGGTTTTTTTTTGCTTTGCTTTCTACTATCAAGTCCTTGACACTTGGAGACTAAACCTCACAACTAACAGCACAAAGATCAGAGCAGGCACAGAAACAGAAATTGCAAGATTAGAAATCTCAAAGACCTGAAAAGCAGAGAGGAGGAATAAATAGAAATTGAGGCAGAACCAAGGAGAATAAAGGAAAGCAATGAAAAATACTTTCAAAAATAATAATAAAAAAAAGTGTGTGACTGTATTATTAATGTGCAGCTGAAGAAAATTGTTTCTGTAGAGCTGGAGTATCACACATCCAAGGCAAAGAAGGAGGGAGGTAAGTGCAAAAACATAGTGCATTATAAATACTCACTGACACCTTTTAAGTTTAGTCCATTTTTTATTTACACCCAGGAGTAGGCAATTTTAAAGAGACCTATCATTCCTACTATTGACCACTTTCAAGTAAATAACAAAAAAAATCCCACCCCATAACAAATGAAAAATCCACGACGTTATGCAAAAACATTTTCGTATTGGCCAGCTTTCTAGCTTCGTTCCCTCCCTAACCAAATCTGTCTCCACGTGTCTCCCAGTCGGCTTCCTTATTTCCAAGGCTTGCTAGGGCTTTCTGGCTGTGTTCTCTGAAATCCCTAGCTACTCATACACTCCCTGTCCCTCCTGCATAATCCCCTGGTTAAGCAGCAATGTTTAGCTCACATCTGTAGGCAACAAATGAGAGATACTTCTTTTCTTTTGGTCTTCCCTTAGATGAAGTCAGGATGTTGCTCCCAAAAATGGCAGAGAAAGGATTTCACCATGGAATTTGCTACAAAACTTTAACTTTGCAAGAGATGAGCCACCGATTCATATAAACACCTTGTAGGCAATCTGCCTGATCTTACTGAGGTTTTGGGGCAGAATTTCAACTCCCAAAACCAGGACACTTTTCTAAGGCTGCACTCACAAATTATTCTCAATTGTATTCAATTACAGGCAGAAATACTGTCCTGGGCTTTGATCTTTGATCTCCTTACACATCAGTAGTACGTGGTAAGAAACTATGAAGATAAAATATACAAGCTCTGATGAGATGTACTAAAAAGATACTGCAAGACACGTCTGAAGCAACGATACACCCACGAATTTGCAGAGCCCTTTTGCAGACGGCTTTCAGACGAGAAGAACACCAAAAGCCAGAGGGATAAAAGCGAATATAGCTACACTCAACCCCAATGCCCATCCTAGCAGTCACATTGCATTGGCCTGACACATTCACGGTATCAACCAAAGGACCTTTGCCTGTCTCACTGAGATGGCTCTTACATCTCTTTATCTAGTCTTGATTTTCTTTTTATCCCAGACGCCATCTCGCCATTGCTGGGAAGGCATTCTGAATCATCCAGACAAGCTTCTTCTGTCTTTCAGCCACCTAACTAATTTCAAATCCCAGCATGACTCCTCCTAATTTCTCCATAATCTAATTTATTATTTAATTTTGAAACAGGTACCTAATTGGATGGAGCTTCCTGAAGTACATTTTTAACTATGACACAGTATACCTTTAAGGTAATATTATTGTTATATCCTCTGATAATATTTCATAAAATAAACCTGTTATTTTAGAAAAACTTTATATTAGTAGAACGTGTATTAAGACTGATCCTGTTCCACTGACTAAAATGAGGTATATAAACAGCATACAACGTCAATATACAGCCTCACTGACACATCGCATACAAACCTCGTACAGCCTTCAAAGGGTTAAAGGTGGTACTACTTCCCTATAGTTTCTTAAAAATAACTAACAAACAGCGGTTTGCTATGAAGATGCAATTGAGACTTAAATCCATACTGCCTAATTTCTGTGATTGCATCTCAGGTTTCAGTCATATAATCACAATTTAAACAATTAATTTCAACAAGTAACCCAAGCTAAGAGTCTACTCTTATCATTCCAACTTTAGGCCTTTGGCTGTGTACAAAAGATGTAATTTCAAATAGCACTTGAAGATGCATAATAACTGAATTGTATATAATATTCAAACATCATTTGAAATTACATTTAAAAATGCATTTAAAATGTAAAGCTAGAGAGAGCCATCTACAGTATATAAGGTGAAAGGAGGGTCTGTGAAACTTTGATGGAGAAGTGCCATATCAATTTAAAAACATTTGGGAGTCTTCCAGTATGGAAAAGACAAAGCTCTTACCGTTTCCTTTGGAATTTGTGACTGGCTTTGTTCTGCATTCTAAAGGAAGTAAAAAAAATAAATAAGAACACGACTACACACGACATATACTATCTATCAGCAGGGAGATAAACAAAGAGCTCTAATTCTGACGTGAAGTGGTAATGGAAAAACGAAGGGTGTTCATCACACCCAATTCAAATTTGTCTAAACAAGCCCTAAATGAGAGGTGAACAAAAACAACCTTCAGTGATCACAGGCCAGCACACCTTACTTTATCTGGCTACAAGGGAGGTGGCTATCTGGCCAAGGAAGAATCGCAGCTGCTTGCACCCGTTTCTGGCGGGTGGAATGCTCTCGTTCAGGGATGTTCTCCCCTGGCCTTTCCCTTCTGCTTTGAAGATTTCAAAGAATGACCTCAGCAGTCCAGACAAACCCTTCCAAATATTTTAAACCAGTACCTATTTTTTAAAACACCTGTTCTCATTTTGACAAGGGATTCCCCATTTGAGTGTGTTTGGATGAGCCAGAACTACAGCGCTGGGTATCCCCGGACAGGAGGGTGCTTTCAGTCCACCACAGATGGGACCCTCCTGTACCTTGCATTTCTCAGCTGTGTCTCAGGGCATGTAAGGCAAACACACATCATTGGAAAACCTTCCTGCATCCCCCAACAAACTCTGGGAACACACGCACGGAACTACTACTCTTCCAAGACCACATCCAGCCCTATTAAAACCCCAGGAGCCGCCTTGCTGCTGGCTGGCTGATCACTCGCGCTACCCAGCTCCTTCGTGCCACTCAGCTGGGCCAAAAGGAAATGCTGGGCTTTCCTGGATTTCTTTGCTTTGGGTTGTTTTGTAGGAGATTCAAATGATTAAGCACAAAAATGGAGCAGCAAACTAGCAGCACAAACATCCAATTAGCTTTAACCTGCAGCCAACAAAAAATTTAAAAAATAAAAAAAAAGAAAGATGAATGAGCCAACTACCAGGAACATATAAAGAACCTGCATGTACCAATGTGCGTATTATTTGTAGGGTACAGGAGACTAACGCTGCCAGGCAGTCTCTGTGGATACTGAGAATTTAGCTCAAAAGCTAAATGGCGCAAGTCAATCCCTCAGTGGATTCACATAGCAGCCGGCTCTGAGAAAATTCTTCACAGCAAGTTACGTTTGGTTATGTGAGGTAACCACAGCACAACAGGAGCTCTACTTGAATAGAGTAATCCTCTCCCATTTCATAAAGGCAGGGAGCAGGGAGGGAAGATTTTTAAGAGACAACCCGCCTCTCACACTGATGCGGACAAGCCCTCGTGTATCACCTGTCTAGCATTAGGTAACTCTGGAAGCAATGAAATGCCTGGTATTCTGGAGAAGCACGATTACTCTGGAGAAGCATAATTATTCTTCTAGATCTCACTGGTTGGAAAAGATAACTCCTGCCAGTTTGCTTTTATTCTCTGTTTCCACATTTTACTCATTTATGTCATGATCTGCTGCACTGGATGATGGCTCTCCATCACCCCCCCCCGCCTCCGACCTGGCCACACAAGCTGCTAAGATCCCATGCTAACCTAAACAGGCTCAGCTTAACGTTCCCGTAAGTTTTACATACAACTACACATTTTTGTAGGTCCCTTCCAGACAATAACAGCAACATACATCAAAGACATTAAACTCCACAACTCTCCTGAAAGTTTATAACCTTCACCTTACTTATTTAAGAAACCCAAGGATAAGTAACTTTTCAAAAGTCATTCAACAAGCCATAACCCAAAACATAAAATCTAAACACCTCTTTTATTGGGGTTACTATCCGTACAAATGTTGGCAAATATAAAATGGTTTTAATACTGAGTGCTCCTCAGCAAGCAACAACAAGTCCTTTATGAGATGGATAATATCAAATAACATGGTTTTATGCATATGATTTCTGAGACACATCTCATTCAGTTAATATCTAAAGCATACAAAATGTAGAAAGTATGACAGAAACAGGGGAAGGATGCAAAGACAAATTGTTCCTAAATGACAAAAAAAGGTTTGCATGTGAAAAAAATGAATTGATGTGATTTCAGACCATTCCCCTCCCTCCTTCATATTAATTTTTTTTTTTTTTGGTACATAAAGCTAGCAAAAGTCAATGAGAGGAGCTGGTTGAAAAGACTTTTTTTTTTCTCTTTTAGGATTATTTCTTACCAGAGAAGAAAGAACAGCCCTGATGATGGGTTTTTGTACAACACCTTCCCCAGAAATTCTGTTCCTGCTTTTTGACAGCTGTCCGAAGAGCACACCCACCAGTGCTTCACATCAAAATGCAAACAAACAAATTCTTATGCAACAGAGGATCATCACACACACGTACTGTCAGATCCTCACAATATCATTCGCTCAGCGGGAGCTACAGAAACGTTCACCAGTTCCGATCTGATCTCTGACCACACAGCACAGAGCCCACCTACGGCCCGACACAGCCACGACGGGATCTGGCTTCCCTGTGCTGGTGTTCGCCAGCCCAGCTGGGAGAGGATCACCTGAGCAGCAGCACGGAGGCTGCGGAGGTCGAACTCATCTCAAGGGGCTGATTTGCTGTTATTACTAAAACTACTTCAAGCATTACTATTAAATTTCTGCATTACTCGTGTCATTTTTTTATAATTATTTCAACAAAATATCTTGTTAAATTCTGCATTAGAACTTCCTCATTTTACTACAGAAATAATATACACAAAATTAATACATTTTCTTACTTCTTAGTTTATTTAGAGAGCTTAAAAAGCATTTTCATCCACTTTCATGTAAAATAGCAATACTGTGAAAATTACATCATAGGAACTTATAAACAGACTGTTTTCATAGTTCCAGTAATCAGGTAGGGCACAGTATGATTTCAAATTGTTCATTTCTCTTCATTTTATGACAACTTTCACTTTGGTATCTGAAGTCATGTTCCAAGAATATTAAGGTAAAAGTGTGCTTCGTTTGCAACCTTCCCTGCCACTTTGACTTTCTAGGTTTTATTGTAGTTTTGAAAAGTAAAAGGCTAATGTTAAATACCTTGAAATGGCCACACAAAAATTCATTCTCTTTGCATTCCAAATAATACAAATCCAACAGAAAAATGAAGCAATCAATTCATTGTACTTATATTTGTCACTTATCTTGCCTATCTTCTCACAATAACGCAGCCAAATAAGTTATTTTTAGAGCTATATATAGCTATGATAATACAAATAATAAATAACTTCAGCAGTTTAGTTGAATACAGAACAAAGTAAGACTGCTACATTCACAGTCTACCTTTTCATAACAGAAATTATCTTGAATAATTATCAAATATCTGTATACACTATGCAAGTGGAGCAGGTACAGTATGAAACATCATTTTATTTCCATTTCATGTAAATTCCTCAGAAACATTTTCTGAATTACCCTGCTAAATTAATAACTGCAGGGTTTCCATTCCACAGAGATTGCATTTATATTCAAAAAAGGCTACTATTCCTTATATATTCCACTTTTTGATAGAAAAGTATTTACATATCCTGTTTTGGCATAGTATTATATGTTCTGAAATATTTTAGTGAGCAGGTAGTGGGACAAATGGCAGGCTTTCAAACATAGATTCGTCCATATGAAAGATATGAAATAATCTACTTGTCTGCATGCATCCAAATAACATCCATCCCATAGCTTCTTCTATAATAAATGTTTGCACCCAAAATAAAACTCTCACTTATACATTATTAACAAATATTTAATTCCAATAGCAGATCTTGCAGAGAATAAAAAACATTCATGGAAAATGTTCTACATAAAGCAAAACAGCTGGGGTTTTTTCTTATATTCAGTGCTGGCCATGCAAGTTTACTAGCAGGTGACAAGATCAAATCATTTGCTCATACTCATCTAAATCTCTTAGCTGCTCTCTATTTTACGCACCAGTTCCCTTGGATGGAATGTTTCTTCCTGTCGAAAAATCAGAAGGCCGACGGTCCCTCCCATCTTGGTGCTTCGCAGCAAGGACACAACTTCTTCTTGAGTTTTTCCTGTTAAATCAACTCCATTTACCTGTGACAAAGGAAATATTAGAAATCTGTAAGACTCAAAAACAGGAAAAGCAGTAGAAATTCATACTGAAACATCACACGAATCATATGGGACAGTATGAAAAAAACCTCACTGGAGCAATCTGCTTATTGGCTCAGCACAGTTTCCATTTAATAGAACTAATTAAACATGCACTCTTTACATACGGATATAAAAAAAGAAGCAAGACAGCAATATTTCCCTCTTCTTTAGCAGCAACTGTATACTCTAAAGCCAACTAAGCCCATCTACCAACATTTTTTACATGAATTTCTGCATAAATATCCCTTGACAAAATCAATGTGTGATCCAAAGCTGATTCTGTTTCCACATGCCTTGGTGTTCTACATATCTTCCAAATATATCTTGCACAGTAAATTGTCTCAGAAATAGAAAATATTTTTCCCCCCCAAATAACTTTGGAGAAGTTACTCTTTGTTTCGCCTTTGTTCAGTGGTCCAAGCCCTTGGCCTTCACATGCCACTTACCAGTACAGACAGGTATGGAATACATATAGATAAATCTCCCACTCGGTGAGCTAACTTCAGTAAGGGAGAACCCAGAGAAAGACAGGGTATTCCTAGGCTTGCATGTTCAGAAACATTTTGGAAACGTAAGGCAAATCAGCCAACGGTGTTAAGCAAGTGAGCGTGGTACTCAGAAGTAGTCAGCAAACCGTCTTTTTCCTTCCCCTCAGAAGAGACCACAGCTCACACAGCTGAGATGCCATAGCTGTCCTCCTAAATGCTTCTCAGCCCCCTTCTACCCAAGTCACCTGGCTGCCTTGCATTACGTTCAGCAATGACAGTAATTATGGAGGGCTATCGTCCAGCAACAATTCAGGCTGACTTTGCCAATTTCTGCAGTCAAGCGCAGTTCGGGCACTGAGAGGCGCTCAGTCTCAGCTGTACCTCCTGTGTCATTTGGCTTAGGGACCGTAATGAAGAGCTGTGGGTGGTAACATATCACTCCAGGCAGATTTGCAGGAAGATCTCTGCTGTGTGCCTATCTAAGCGGAATTTAATTCCCTTGAGGACATGGTCCCTTCAGGAGGGAAGTGGCCTTGATTCTCCGGAGCATTGTCCTCCTCTTACATTGTCCCTTTCAGTTAACTCACAAAACCTTTCCAGGGTATTGTCTTCCGTACACGGCAACAACTTCAACAATTTTTGGTCCGTTGCTCCATGCTGATTTAATGTTGCTTCTTCAGTAACAATCACTTTGCTTCAACTTATTCCGAAACAGCAATGTAAAAGACTATGACACTATGTTCAAATAAGGACATATAAACTCTTGTTCTCATTGTATGTCAGGGTCCAGCGCTTAAAACAGCTCTGTACTGAAAACGCACAGCACTTGATCTGTTACCTAAAAAAAAAACAAAGCCAAAAAAACCAAAACCAAAACAAACACCCAGGAAAAAAAGGGTGAAACATGGGTAACATTCTCCTATAACATAAACTACTAAGAGCCTTTGGAAGTGAACTAGTGCGTGGGCTCATGCCAAAACACAGGCAAACAACACGTAACACTTCATCACCTCAATTAACCGGTCTCCAGCTTTCAGTCGCCCATCTTGAATGGCTGCACCTCTCGGAAGGATGTTTTTCACATAAATTGGAGCAGAGCCACCAATTGGGACATCTCTTGAAGTAATGCTAAATCCCAAGCCTTCTGTACCTGCATAAACAATGCAGAATATTACTTGTCAAAATGCACGTTTTACATCACATATTTTTATCCAGCAGAATGCATGTACACCTCACTGATACAATCCATGAAAATACATACATAAGATGTAAGAATTACTGCATGGGGAAAAAAAAAAATTGGAGAAAAAAGGCATATATAGGAACGCTATAGCTGAAGCACTGAGTCTTGGCACAGGTGGCTCAGCAGGCCCTCCTTGCAACTCGCTGTTCTGACGACTTCCAAGTCGTTGCCATATTTCTAACTTTCTATTTCAGATGAGCTAAGCAACAAGGAAGCAGAACAAAGCATAACTGATATCCTATCCCTGTCTTCCCCCTTGTCGATCTGGATCTCATCAATGATCCTTTCTCTTCTGGAACTCTTTCAGCAATGTCAGTTGGCCGACATCTTTGGCCACAGGGCTTTGTCAGCTCGCTTCTGGACACCGGCAGGTGACAGACAGAACCAGAGCTCAGTGGTCTCATATCTTCTGCTACCAAAGGACCTCAAGCTGTTTTCTCTCAACAGCTCCTCTGCCCCCGGACTTCACCCCGGCTCTCGCTGAGTTCCACCCCAGCTTCTACCACGCAGGCAGGGAGCAGAGCCAGGCTGCCACGTCTGAGGTCCTGCTGTGCATCCAGACAACTGACTACACTTGGCTAAGACCGACTGAAGCAAAACAGAGACATTTAGATGACCTGGAGAAATTCAGACAGGGGGTCCAGTCAATGTGGCAAGTGAGACTTGCCTGTATTTCAGAGAAATTATGCCCACAACTGATTACTGAAGTGTACCTTAGGATCCCACCAGCTCTGGGATTCACAAGCCGAGAGGACAAACAGAAGCCTTTCCTACTATGCAGAAAGCTCATCTGCGATCCTCTCTTTGATGCAATCTGTTCAGTATTATCAACAGCCTTTGAAACTCTATGCTGAAACCCACATGGCCCCCTCCACTGCACATCAAGTCTACTCAGGACACTTATTTTAACATGGAATGCAGACAGCCATTCAGTGGAGAGCATCCCTGACAGAGTATCAGCATCTACAACTTCCATTTGAAACATCTCAGAGGTTATCAAGATATGTCTACGGTTCAAGTTGACTAGCGAGACATACGTATGACCAGCCTACATTTAACCTGACCTACTACAGCAACCTGCAGTTAGGACTCGGCAATATCAGGTATGGTCCCTAAAGGCTGCACACAACACCACCCCTTTGTGTAAAGTCATGGGGACAGACAGAAGCTGAACTTTTACGCAACAGTCCTCAGCTATGAGCCCTGGTAGCTGAACACAGTGAAAGACACACAGCTATACACCCATTTGAGGCTTGTACTGGGTTTGCGTGGCAAGGTTTTGGTAGCAGGGGGCTACAGGGGTGGCTTCTGTGAGAAGCTCCCAGAAGCTTCCCCCACATCCAATAGAGCCAGTGCTACTTGGCTCCAAGATGGACCCACCACTGGCCAAGGCCAAGTCTATCAGCGATGGTGGTAGCGCCTCTGGGATAACATAGTTAAGAATGGGAAAAAACTGCTGCAGAACAGCAGCCAGAGAGAGGAGCGAGAATATGTGAAGGAAATAACTCTGCAGACGCCAAGGTCAGTGCAGAAAAAGGGGAGGAGGTGCTCCAGCTGCTGGAGCAGAGATTCCCCTGCAGCCCATGGAGCAGACCCTGGTAAGGCAGGCTGTGCCCCTGCAGCCCATGGAGGCCCACAGTGGAGCAGATATCCATCTGCAGCCAATGGAGGACCCCACGCCAGAGCAGGCGGATGCCCGAAGGAGGCTGTGACCCTGTGGGGAGGCCGCGCTGGAGCAGGCTCCTGGCAGGACCTGTAGACAAGTGGAGAGAGGAGCCAATGCTGGAGCAGGTTTGCTGGCAGGGCTTGTGACCCCTTGGGTGACCCACACTGGAGCAGTTTGTTCCTGAAGGACTGCACCTCATGGGAAGGACCCACGCTGGGGTAGTTCATGAAGAGCTGCAGCCCATGGGAAGGACTCACGTTAGAGAAGTTTGTGGGGAACTGTCTTCCATGAGAAGGACCCCACGGTGGAGCAGGGCAAGAGTGTGAGGAGGAAGGAGTGGCAGAGACAATGTGTGATGAACTGACCATAACCTCCATTCCCCGTCCTCCTGCGCCACTCGGGGAGAGGAGTTAAGAGAAAATCGGGAGTGAAGTTAAGCCTGGGAAGAAGGGAGGGGTGGGGAAGGTGTTTTAAGATTTGGTTTTATTTTTCATTACCCTACTCCGATTTGTTTGGCAATAAATAAAATTAGTTTCCCTGAGTCGAGTCTGTTCTGCCTGTGATAGTAACTGGTGAGTGATCTCCCCCTGTCCTTATCTCGACCCACGAGCCTTTCGTTGTATTTTCTCTCCCCTGTCCAGCTGAGGAGGGGGAGTGATAAGAGCAGCTTGGTGGGCACGTGGTGTCCAGCCAAGGTCAACCCACCACAAGGTTAAAGCCTGAATTAATTTCTGTCTTACTGTTCCATGCGTTGATTTGCTAAGTTTACTTTTTTACTGAGCAGGTTAATATCCACACATGAAAAGGAAGCATTAGTGCAATATAGTCAACAGCAGTCTACATACAGATTTCTGAAATCTGCGCAACTGCATTTGATGAAATCTAGTACAATATATTGTATTATAAAGATGGCAATCATGTTAAGAAGTAAATTGATACAGGTGACAGGGCTGCGGATGACATAACCTTTTAAAATCTTCATCTTGAACATATGTAAGTCCGCATATGTACACAGCAAGTGCATGCAGCTCGTATTGTTCAGGAAATTTGGATCAATTCCTCTCTGCTAACTATCGTGAGACAACCTCCCTTCCTTCTGCAGCATTCAACATAGCTGAAAAACTGACATTTGAATTTGAAAGTCTTCATCCACTTTCAGGCTGATACAAAATTTATCAGTGCTATTACACAGAGATGAAAAAAATATTAGATCTCCTAACATCCACATTTTACTTGGGAGACCTCACAATTCTAATGATGCTTCAAATGTTCATAGAGCACTTTAACTCCTTGCAACATGTGAAGATGATCTGTATAAGGATTTTTTAAGCCACATCTCAGCTTTTTATGGAATGTATTTTTTTCTTATTTTAAGAATCTCTGTTGAATACTGCTCTGTGAGTACAGGTTTTGTCTGCTAAAATTTCTAAAGTAATATCAGAACATAACTGCACGTCCAGGACAATATTTCATTATTAAGAAGCTTAATCCTCACAATCTGATTAAGACGTCACTACAGATGTCTGGTTCACACACTCAACTTTAAACCTCCACGGAAAAAACAGAAGTTGAAATGTTCACATTACAAACGCATACCGGATGTAAATTTCGACTGTGGCATTTTCCGCTGTCAAATCTCCAGAAAGTCTTTACCAAAGCCAGCAGAATGCCACAAATCCACACTGAGCCCAAATACTAACAGCAGAAAATTCTAATTACTTGTAAGAAGGGGCCTCAACTGGGCTACATTTTGCTATGCTGCTCTGTACAGCTTTGCAGGAGGCAGCACTGCGTGTCATTTTCCTTTTATTTTTTCTCTGCTTCATTTTACTATTCGTGCACTATAGTTGCCTTCAGCTGTATAATACAGCTTCATAAACTCCTATGTTTATTACACATAAATTAGAAGTTCACAAGATTGGGAAATAAATGGATACATTGGACCACAGCCAAAAACAAATACGATTTCTGTGACTGGATTGATTTTAACTTTTTTTCTTTCTACACACATCACTTATTTAGTTATCTCTACCCCATGCATTTCAGTTTTCCTGTTGATAGAAACGCATATAAGATCTTAATATCTTCCTGCTGCTAAAATGTTTTCAGTTCTTGGGGTGTAAAACTGCATTATAATAATGAGGGAACTGTACAAACATACCGTAGGCTCCTCTGATATCTCTGATTTATGCTAATAATATGGGAGAAACTGGACACATATACAGGCAGAACCAGAACACGAGTAGAAAACACAAGGAATTTCCATCTTTTTGAAAAGAAGGAATCATCCTACTCAAAGCCAGGAGCTTTACATTGCAAGATCGAAATTATTTGAGCTATGTTCAACTTAATCTCTTACAGATTTTAAAAAGAGAGAGGGTAGAAAACGTCTTCCTCCCTCTGTAGCTGTCATCTCTGACAACGATCAAATTACACCGAGTGATAATAACATTTAAAAATTACCCACTAATTTGTGTAATTCAAATTCTTAGGCTTCTTTGATAAATCAGCAGCTCTCTCGACAAGCTAGAGCTCCCCTTTTCTCTTGGATGTGATGCTGAACACGCCTTCTAAGGTCACATTACCCTCAAGAGCTCAGCCAGCACTGAGCTGAAGACAAAGTAGTTTTAGGTGAATAAAAAGGACAGTTACAATAGTGAAAGCACTATGTTGTACAAAAAGAAGAGGGGCAGATTTGATGCTTCAGTAAGTTCCAGTAGCACTGAGGGGTGAGGGTGACTGTCATGCAATTTAATTAAATATATATTCAAAATTAACATCATCATCTTATTTGGAATCAGTCTGATTATAAACTGACAGAATGCTAAAACATTTATTAAATCTTACTAGAGGTGGCTAGACTTTCTGTTCTCTCACAGTGACGAAGTGTTTAATTTCTCACTAGTGCTAGGAGTATCTTTTTGATTGTGGAAAGAGAGTGTCTGGCATAATGTTTCTGTCTTTCTAAGGTTCTTCTGCACGAAAATTTGTGAGCTTCTCACCCAGCACCAACTGCAGGTCTAAATTCTCAACAGCAAAACGTGGTGCTGGGTAGAAACACTGCTGGAACATGAGACAAAAAGCAAGCATCACCTCTGCACTGCTTCCAGTACTTTCATGTCCCTCTCCAAAGGACATTAGTTCAGAGACCCAATAAGGAACATGTGAAGGACCTACACTGTCAAATTCTTATGATACTTCTCTTACAGTTATCTTCCCTTTCAGGACTGCAAGCAGAGCTAGAAGTAAATCATGCTCTTCCTTTTCCTCTAATTTCAGCAAATGCAGATGAGTTCTGAGGTACTTCAGCACAGATCTCCCTAAATTTAAAAAAAACCAAAACACCAGAACTCACTTCTGAATCAGTGGAAAACGTACAATAGCCAGACAATTGGGCACCACATTTGTTCATACTTATGCAAGAAAAGCAGAGAACATTTCAAAACAAACTAAATATGGAAATTCCATGTGAGTGAACAGTCCTCAGATGGAATAAAGGACTGTTAAGGAAAAGTGCAGATTCTTCATGAAAGACAAAGAACACACTCTCCCTTTCCTAAAATAATAAGGGTGATTGGTTACACACTTATATACATTTTGTGACACAAAGTCACCGAAATTACAAATAAAGCATCCCCACTTAATCAAAGTGTTAGCTTACAGAATGATCCAGAAGAAGGTGAGAGATAACACTACAATAAAACTAAGCAGAAGGGCCAAATGCTCTCTGACAGTAATCAGAGTAGATGCTCTCCTTCCAAGCATTTCAAGTTCCTGCTTTCTCACAGTAGACCCTTTCTTGAGATTCGTGTATGGATGGGTGATTGCTGAAATAATTATCTTACTGTTTTATGCTAAAAAGCAGTTTTTATTAAGGACTGGACCTCATGCAAGAACCAAATAGCAAATATGTTCTCCTCATTGTCAGGGGCTTCGCTAAACTAACTAAGACCGTTTCAGATACTTCTTGAACAGTTATTTCACTGCTCCTAGTTTAAGCCCTGTGTTTTTTCAGAAGTTGTATCTGAGTAGTCAGGGTAACTGTACATGCAAATGATTGCTTAGCAGGCTGACTGCTCAGTTGTCTATAAAATTTCTGCAGCCACATGTCCATTTTTATGTAGCTGAGTGATTTGGAACACCTTTTTTTTCCTCCAAGCAAAGCTCAGACCTCTCAAGAAGAATTTTGATCAACCTAATACAAACATTTTTCCATTTTTTGCTACAGCCTGCTAATAAATAGTGATCAGAAGTGTTTTTAAAAAATGAAAAGAAGAAACTTGATGCAGCTAATAATGCCCAAAATTACTTGCTTCACTTTTGAAACTTATTTCTCAAGGTCACTTCAGAAATTTAGGAATCTACATGCTTCATTTCAAAAGTGACAAACACCCCTACTGCATCTGAACAGGAACTCTGAAATCAGTCTAAGAGAACATATCACTTCAAAAGAAATTTTAAATAAAAATTTAAAATGTCAGTTCAAAGTCTGGCTCGAGAAACTGTGTGGGAAAACAGGAGAGTATGATGAAAAATGCATGTAAATCTGTACACTTCAGATACATGGTGCAGGATATCTTACAGACAAGTTCAGGGTCCCGTCTTGTATGCTCTGCTATCTAAAACCAAGTAAAACAAGTAATCGTCCACATATGTGCTTTACTCTTTGGAAAGTACGGTGCCATTTTAGATCAGCATACTCCCAAACCATCCATGCCATCGTGTCTGGGTCTCTTAATGACTTCTTGCAGAAAGGAACCTGGGTGCTGCATGGGCCGAGTGCCACCGCACCAGAACACCGAACGCCCAGTCACCTGCTGGGCCTTGCGGTGTTTAAGCTCAGCTCTGTATGTAGACAGAGCATTAATAATGACAGAAGGGCCAGCAAGCCAAACCACAATCCAATAAGAAACTCTGATGAGCAATGAGTCCTGTAATCCACCTCAGATCTACAATTTAACCACGCTTCTCTGCTGCACTGCACAAAGTGCCTCCTCCCTCTCGGGACCCACCAGCGCCTGGGACACAGCTGCTGCGCCCCTTCTGTAACGGACAGGGTGAGTCCTACAGCCTTCCTGCTGTAAGGTCTCCTCCAGTTGTGTCACTCCTTCCTTCCGCTTAAAGCTATGCTATTTCGCAAGAGAGAAATACTCTTTGGGCCACAAAGGAAGGGGTGATAACAGCTCCCGTGGCCGGTGGGTAAGTCACTCTCTGGAAGCAGGGAGATGTGGACTGAAGTCCTGATGCACTGAATACTTCAGACAAAAAGTAGCAAAATATTTGGTGGAACTAGGACCAGCTTCAAAAACAAGAGTTCAGTTTTGACATTTTACCTCAAGAGTTATATATTTGATTTAGCTAGACAAATACGTAGCTATAGATAGAAATGATCTGATGCAATGAGTATTATACTTAAGGGCAATAAAATAAATTGAAGCTAATTTAAAGACTGACTACTTCAGGCTTGTCTTAGTACAACGATGTCAAAACCAGTACATACAAAATCTGAGGAATACAGTGCCCAATTGAAAAGCAGTCTTTTGCGAGCATCAAGCTAAATGCTGTGAGTTACTCAGTGCTCAAAGACTGAGCCTTAGAATCATTTGTTGTATAATTGGTTATTTATTATTTATAAGTGTTGGATTAAATTTCTCTCAATTGCATTGGCTCAAACCTTGCAGTCAAAGAAAAACACTCCAGAATTGTCCTGGTGCAAGGGTAAAAACTTGCCCTAACACTCCGGGTGTTAGTAAAGAACTATTTTTATGCATTTACACTTACGGCATATCAGCTTACACCACAATATATATAAACACAGGCTCACTGTCATGTCTTGTACTATCTTAATTTGTGTGAGCTATTAAGCTAGACTGTTATATAGCCTTAATGGCATTAGAATATCAGCAATAACCCCTACATCTATATGCTAAAAGTTCAGGCCCTGACCTTTAAGGAAAGATAAACAGATATCCATTTTCATTTAGAAAAGCCAACAAACATTCTGCACTGACTGAAACATATGACTGACCTTCTCTTCTGGTTTTATTAAACAGCTAAATCCTATGAAAGTTCAGGTTATTTTAAAATGCCAAAACAGCAATAAATATTAAGAAATCATAATTACAGAAGCACGCACTGTAGGGTTATTTTACCATGTCATTTTCTATAATAAAGCTCGGGCAATATGTAAAAACACAGCTGTAATAAACAAGGTCTGTCTGTATTGAAAAAGTGTCAATTCTCATATACGACATCATTAACCAGAATGTACAGGTTAAATCGAAAGTGAATTTCAAGATGAAGCCTTACATGCTTGTATACCTTCAGGCACCCCACAAGCAGTTTTCAATCTAATGATGGTAACTGGTGAAATAACTGCTGTCTGTTAGCTAGAAAGAAAGCACATTTGTTAACTATCTATAAAGCCTGTGTTATTACAACATCTTTCATCAGAAATAGCCAAAGATAATCAACATCCCTACTGCACTCATATTTATAAAAAACTACTTGGGGGCATACTTCAGTGTTTTGCTTCACTTGTTGCTCCATATGCATGCTGTCAGAGTGATCAAATGAAAGCCAAAATTGGAGAATATGCCCCTTTCTACAGTAGATATTCACAAATGAAAGACAGCAACAATAAAAAGGTATCCTTCCTTATGCACACTTTTTTTTTTTTTTAAATATCACCACACCTAAAATACAGAACACTAAATAGTTTCTGTCTGTCTGTCTATAATCTGAGCTAGGTGCCATTTCTTCACAAGTAGTATTCTCACATAAGAAAACTGTTAGGAACAAATATCCCCTCCAAACTTCTGCAATATTTTCTAGATACGGATTTCAATGCTTTTACTAGCACTTTTCTAGTATGAACTAGAAGTTAAAGTATCCTCTAGGTCACTCTCCACCAACAGGTAGCGTGCACCTCCTTCACTCCAAAATCACCTCATATATTGGTGCCAGCAAGGCTAAGTCACATCGCAGAAGCGGGGAGAGTATTTATGAAACTGTATCCAGTGCAAGAGGACCAACATGTAAGCTCGTATCACAGTCAAAGAATCCATAACACATCAAAATTACAGTCTCGTAACTTATGAGCAGCTATAATGGCACATTTGGTTTGTGTAAAAACATTGTGTTACCATATTCTATACTCATTTGTTGATGCTTTTAAATTATATGAAATGTATATTTCCACTCCTGGCTATGAATTCTTTTATGTAATAATATCCAAGTGATATTTCTACAGGCTTCCACAAACACAAAAAAAACAGGTAAAAATCACTGTAGTGACTGAGAGCATATTTGTAAGCACAGTGGTTCCTTGCTCAGCCAGTAACAACAAATTTTTCCAAGCAGGCAGATCTGAGCGATGGCCTAAAGAATTTCTTGAAGGAGCATCAACAGCAGAAGCAAACTGTCAACTCAACCTTATGTCATCCAAGTTTGTAGAGCTTAAAATTCAGCAAGCAGAAAGCAGCAATCTGGTGGTTCATGTGAAGTTCATAGAAAGGAAAGCATAAGGATAATGGGACAAGTAGCCTGGTGCCTGTGAAACTGTAAAATCTCTACCATTCAATGCATTATCCATGATACCTTTCGATAAAAGGATTAATTAATAAAAATTTTTAACACTAAGCACATACCATACCCTAAGCGGAACGTCCTTTGAGTTCACAGAGAATACTGTCACATGGGTAAACTTCTTGCTGTGTAATGTAAACCCTATTCTTGCTGCTAGAGATCAAATAATATCTAACCTTAAACACACTCATCTTAATACCACAAAGCTTACAGCATGTATATTCCTTTAAAAAAATCATTTCCCAAGAGCTAAGAAATACTTGCATCTAAATGTCATTTTATTATACTTCAAACTATCTTAATAGCATCTAGATTGTAACTACACAAAAATACCAAATGTTCTCACTTAGGACATTTAACACATCATAAAATTTCTACAGATGTACCAATACATCTACATGTGCAGATTTAACACAGATGTTAAGATAAGCAAGCACCGCTTTCTCCTCTGTCCCTAAATCATCTCTCACCCCCATTCAAATTACATTAGCATAAGGGCCAAGATAGGTAATACCATGTTGCATCTCAACCGTTTAAATACAGACTTTCTCATCCCAGTGGAATGTTTCCAGTTAGCTGGAAATTAGAAAGTCCAATTTACCAACTGGATCCAACCCACTCTTAAAATCTAACGGCAAAACCAGTTACTCAATTTGAAAAGTCACAGTAACTGTAAATACAGAATATGGGCCATTTTATCATATTTATTTATATTAAATAGTTCACCAGTCCCTGGGTCTTGGCCAACAGAATTTGTAGCACTTACTGCACTTCTCTTATTAGTTGAGAGACAGAAAACAATGTCAAAGCACTCTTCAAAATGGCCTTTTCCAAAAGGCTGCACACACCGAATGCGCAGCTGGACTCCCACGGGTGCTATCCGGGACAGCTCAGCCCTTCGGCTTCAAACACCATCCCATCACATCCCCCACGCTCCTGCATGCTGTCCTGCCCAACACATGGCCCTGGACGCACGTACACACACCTTGCACACGTACCTCACACCCTGTGAGGAGCACACCACTGCCTTACCTTTCCTTAGCTGTATACTGAGCCTCTTCCCTATCTTTTTGGTGTTATACCCACTGTTCGCAGTGGAGGCGAGAACTTTCTGAGGTGATGGTACCAGGCCCGAGGGTGGTTTCCCTGATGAATTCACACTATGAGGTAGCTGCGAGTAGGAGTCTGTCTGATCGGACTGGTTACCGGCTCGAGACATTCTCTGTAACGTGTGAAGTCCAGAATTGTTAATACTTTTGCCGTCAGCGTACTGGGAATCAGGGCTGAACCGGCTGGAGTAGTACGTGTTCTTCTCGCTCTGGGACAACTGTTCGTACTGCTCTTTATTTGCCGCAGGGACCACATGGAACCAAATGAACGGCGTACGCATGGCTTGGCGAAACATATGCTGTGCTCTAGGTTTCAAAATGAACAGAAAATTAGCAAATTAGGACTGGCTGACTACAAGACATTATAAGCGCAATTACTAATGTTAATTAAGCAACACGAGCTGACAGACACATTGCATTCAAGCATAAGCCGTAAAACTTGAATCTGTTCACTTGACTACTTGGCCTGCTTTTTGCTAAGGTTTATTGCCTTGGGGTAACACAATGGTTAAATATGCTGAACAACTAATGTACCAAATACTGAATTCGGAAAAGCAACAATTTTAACCACAGTCTTGAAAGGCAGACAGTTCTATGGCGGGACTGCACTGTCCCTCTGTTCTGAACCTTAATAATTGTGATAATTGTGATAACAGTAATCACAGTGACAACAGAATTATTAAGAATGAAAATTACACTTTATACAAAGACTATGTATTTCCATAATTTTCTGACAGTATATGCAGTCTTGCAAAAAAAATAATTTACATTTTAGTTTTCATAAGTTACTAGTCTTTCAGAATATAACATTAAGAAATAGGGAAAAAATGCTTAATCCTGCACAGACAGACATTGGGCTCTAGGTCACATTCAAAGTACACAAAGTCAACAAGTTTCTTCACAGACTTAACAAATCATGATTCGGGAGCACAGAACAAGCAGAGACAAGCTGCTTTCAACCATACAGCACAGGGTCGTGTTCCAATCCAGGTCAGAGTCAAAGAAATAAAAAACACATTTCAAATGTGTGTTAAGTACAGGACAATCAGAACAAATGATATTCCTTTGGCCCTCAACAGGTTAGAGTTTTCAGAACAACATCATCATCCTTGAAAGTGCTCATTTTCTGCATACCTCTCCTCCACTTTCTCTTTCAATTAGCTGTGTGTGAACTACAACCTGATTTCACTCTTAAAAGTCTTTCTGATTCACCATTTCGGGATTCCACCAAGCCCAGGCACCCACTGAGCAAATATTTCTGATCTCTCAAACTTCTCCAGGAAGGTTTCTGCACATAGGACTTATAGTTCTCACACATACAAAACCACAAATACTTTTAAAATGTTAAAAACAAAGTCTCCATGCTGTCTACTTATATTGAATGTGATGCATTGCAAGGATAAGAGCAAAAGCTATATCGGAATTTCAGGTTAAACAGTTTACCAATGCAAGAAGAAAAAATCTAAAATGTGCAAAAACAACCGAATGAGAAGTGCATATACTCTAATGACAATAATTATCCTGAATTTTTTGTAGTTTGGCTAATTTAAAACCACTAATGACCCTTAGTGTATCTTTGCTTTATTAGAAAGGTGAGCTTTGACAACTTTTTCTCGCTTTCCTCAAATTACCGCAAGGTGCAGAGTTAAAGATTAAACGATGCAATGTCATGTCTGGTAAGTACACTTACTGTTCAAATCTCCTGTTCCGAAGGTCTCCATCGTTAATCCTGACAATACAATCATTCTCACGAAAAAGGTTTTCTTGTTCAGCTTTTCCACCCTTCTCCAATCGCTTTACCAGCAGCCCCAGGGTTCTGGAACATTAAGATTACAAATTATTACTGTTTAAACAACTTACAGCACAGAAAATCCTACTGATCTAGTATTTTATCATCATCACTATAGAAACTAAATTTTAAGCCATCTTTACCTTGAAGGAGGACACCATAGTTTCAAATCATTTATAAGCATTACCTGAACTATTATCCCTTCTCCATGAAACAAAGACCCTAGGTGAATCAAGCACGTAATTTAAAAGTAAGAAGGAACAGGCAGTGTGATGATAGCACGTCCATTCTGGCAAAAGGCCTAGATTTCTGAGCAGTAAAAGCTTCAAGCAGCACCACACATCCGAGAGCCGGCATCATTTCTGCTAGTTGATTGAAGTTGAACAGGTTCAACCTAAAATTTGAATTTCTGAACTAGCAGAGAATACTACAGCCATCACTACTGCTTCTGAGCAAGTGAAACGTGGCATCATCTTGCATGAAAAGCAGCCTATAATGAAGGGATGAATAAATGATTCAGGAACTTCAGGTGAACCAAATGCTTTTATCTTCAAGCCTTAACTTTTTTTACTAAACAGCAAAGAGGAAACCAAAAAATTAAATGTCATTTTTAATTCAGCATATTATCTTAAATTAATTGGTTCAGTAATGACTGAGGACAATGACCATCTGATAGCCTCTGCGCAATGAGAGTTGGCACCTCTGTCTAGTACTCACCCATAGTGTCATCTTAAGGACATTTTTAGCGAGAAAAGGTAAACAAATATTCAGCCTAAAATTATTAAACGGATCCTGAAGCATGGATTTCTAGGTTCTGGAAGGATAGTGTGAAAAGTCAATGATGCTTCTATACCTGAACTCTAGGTTTGAAGCAGGACTCAATTTTCAGGATTATGCTTGCATTGACACTGCATTTGATTTTTTTAAAGAGGATCAGCTTTACTTTGAAATCCCACAGGTCCTATTAGTGGGTCAAATTTCCATCATCATAGTCAACAGCACTACTTTTTCAGAAGTCCTTTCAAGGCACAGTGTGGAAAATACTTTGTTGTGTAGCAGGAATTGCAAGACCACGCATGCCTCCACCCACAACTTTCAGTGATCACAGCACTTCAGTTCACATACCTCACGGTAAATGAGCAGTGAATGATTCTTAAAAGGACGTCTCATGTGCTCAAAAGTTACATATGCACTTGAGCACTTCATCAAATGGGTCAGAAAAGCAAAATTAACTTATTTCTTCCACTTTATAATAAATTCTGAAATGAGGAATTTAAATATATGCAAATAAGATATTTATTTTACAGAACAGTCCTACGTTTCCTCCTACAAGGCAGATGAAGGAGCAAGAGAAACAATCCTAGTAGTATTTCCATTTTGGAACCACCTAGAGACATTAAGATATGATGTTGAAAGGATCTATACATGTAAACAGACTGAGAGGAGAAAAACAACATAAAGCGTCTTGACAACAGAAATCATCAAACAAAGTTTGAGTCAGACATTAACATTTAAATGATACTACTGTTTCCAAGTGACACGGAGTATTTTGCAAACACCTGATGTGCCACACCTTTGACATGTGCAGGGTCCCATCAGAGGGAAACCTTGTGCACCCTGAGCCGGTTCCCGACGAGCCGCCCAGGTGCGGCTGCGGACTGAGATGGGGCTTGCCGTGAGTGCAGTGGCTGCAGCCAGCAACCTGGCTCTGGGCAGTAACGCTGGGGAGCACACGGACCAGAAAGATTCCATAAAGCTAAAGTATCCCTTCTCCAGAATACAAGTATCTCAGAAAAAAAAGTCTTGAAAAACACAAGAGATACTAGAGTGCACCTAGTCCTATCCGTCCCCACCCCAAGTTGATATGCTTTGAGTTTGGAAATTTCCACCTTTTGTCGATTCCTTCCAACAACTCAGCATCTCCCAAGAAAAAGGAAAATAAAAACTTCTTGCTTTTTTTCCTGAAGTAAAAACAATTCTTCCCTGTTTTTTTCTGATGGCCGAGCTAGTGAAACATGTTTTAGGACATGATCTGGGAAGTACTATCTAGATATTCAACGTGGTTTCCTGTTTGTATTTCCCACAATCCTCTAGTAGTTCGCATGGAAAAAAATTTCTGAAGTCTACAACAGTCAACCACTAACTTAATGACCATGTTGTGCTGCATTTATTGTACTAAAATTTGCTGATTAATTATGAAGGCATTTGTCACAGGAAAGAAAATAAACTTACAAAATACTGACTCAATCCCTTTTTACTTCTATTCTCTAAAATAAGCCTTGAACACAGTCTCAGACTTCTTTAAAAGTCATAAATAATTATAGAAACAATTTAATAGAATATGTTTGTTAGTTCTAAAAAACACTAAAATAAAATTTATGAGTGTTAATGATAAAATATTTTTATTTCTCTAAGGAAAGGAAAAAGACTTGTATGCCTTCACTAGGCTACTTTTCTCAGAATTGTAGTTTTGATACACATAAAACCATGGTTAGAAAACAAGTTGGTGACTTTTCCACTTGTAAGTTGTTGAATTTCTCTGGGGAGACAATGTCTTTGAGCCCCGAAGTGAAGGTACTAAAGAGGATGTCACTAAAAGTGGAAGAGATGAGCAAGCAAATGTAAAGTTGAGAATGCTACATTTAAGAGAAAACCACCAAAATATTTGAGGGAGAGAGGAAAAAATTGTGTCTACTCTTCCTTTGCTTTCACTTCATGGCAACTTTGATGCAGGTGTGCTCCTCTGTAATGCCCAAAGACAACGCAGCATTTGGATGTGCGTGCAATGCTTGCACGAGAGCATACACAGTAACTGCAGCAGGTGTTTTGTTTACACAGTTAAATCTCAAAAATACAAAAATACTAATATATTAAATATCAAAACATATTCCACACAAAGAACAATACTCCAAGTTAACACCATGATAATACACTATGCAAAATAAGATGATTATTTCATCCCAGTGTCTCCACATACTTATGATTACAGAGTAATTTGTCTATCAATGGTTTCCGCACAGCATTTTTCTTGAAAAACTGCTCTCTACTGTTTTGCAATCTGAAATTATATTAAATTATTAACGCAGGATGCATCTTTATGTATAGTTTGTCATTTCTTAAATTTACTTCACTTAAGCTCTCAAATCTAGTAAAAATATTACTGATCCTAACCAACAGTGAAATAACGTAAGACATGAATAAACTACCACTTAAAATTGCAAATAATCTCATTAAACAAAGGCTACAAGTTCTACTAATGCAAGATTGCTCATCTCACACACAACATATGGTGCTCATGAGGATTTCACTTTTTAACAAATGTTAGAGCTAGGTTAACCGAGGCATAGAAAGCTGAAGTCACTGAGAACAGATTCAAGGCTGGATGAACAGCCTGAGCCAAATTTGGAACCAGGATCCTCACAGTGCCTTTTAATTTTTTGTGGTTTTTTATATAAAAGATCCCTTCAGACACAGTTCCAGAAACAATTTCCTGAACAGGGTTCTGCGTAGCAGAGTAAACTCTCCCAGAAGTTGCAGAAAACGTATGTTCCTGAAAATATTAGTAACAAAAGCTTATCAATTTCCTGCAGTAGTTCTTCAGCATACTATGGTTAGATGTAAGAATCTGACTGTAAAAAAAGGCATCATGGGAATTAATGTTTGTTGTGGAAGTTACTGGAGATAAACAGAGTAAACCTGATATTGCAAATATGCAATAACCTAAAAATTAATTGGATTTTTTTTTCCTGCTATATGGCACCACCATTAATCCTGATAAGTGGAGATGTTGCTCTACAACAGTTTCAGTATTACATTTCCTACATTAGGAAAACAGAAATTTTGAAAGCCTGTAAACTATTCCAGTATAAAATACAAGAGTCAGTATATACATTTGTTTAAACACAACCCTGTAGTATACAAACACATGGTGCATTCGAATTTGCTTAATCGAGTCAGTTAGTCAACATGTTTTCTAACATAAATTCTTCCATTATGAACATTTTAAACTACAGCTGCTTCAAGAATGAGATTAAATACTGCGTGAACCTCTGTAAAATGCTCTGCAAGTCTGCAACCCTGTCGAAACAATAATTAAAAATGGAAATTTGGTACATGCACTGTTTTAGACTAACTTTAGCTGACATGGGGACAGAAAGGAAACAGTATCAAAGCACAGAGCTCAATCTTTTATTTGTTTTAAATACCTAATTGGGAATGTAAACAGCTTAGATTATATTAGCATTTGCACCACTGTATTTCCACAAGGTTCATTACTCTAATTATACAATTAAAATAAACTCAGCTACATGTGTTAACATTTCAGTTCTCAGTATAAATTACAACCAACGATAAAACTAGAAATAAGCAACGAATTTTTTATTGACATCTAAATTGCCTGAGTTAGTCTGGGTAGTTCTTTGAAATTGTGAACTCCCCACATGCCATCCAGCTGTACAGAAATGATGATAATTTGTCTTAATAAAAACTGGCAGTGTAAATACTATAGGAGTAATAAAAATATTACATTTGCCATCTAGAATATGATTCAGCCACCACTGCCCGCTGTACATACACACTCAAGTTATTTAACTATTACCTGCAAGCTAACTGTAATATAATCAAATCAGACAGAACAGAAAATAACCAATTTAGATGTTTACGTAAAGTCACCAACATGAAAAGGCAAAAACTAGATTAAGGGGAAAAAATGAGGATTGATTGAAACACAGATGTGTAGCAGCCTCACACAGTGAAAGATCTCTGAGAAGTTCTACGGGAACATAAACACAGGATAAATTTCCTGAGATTCGGAGGTCAGAGTAAGCAAATCAGCCTATTTGTTCAAGTCAAATTATCGTGGCTGATCAATGCTAAATTGGACATAAACTCCTTCGCACCACATTGACGTCACGGCGCTACTGCGGAGACATTAAAGTAACTTTATCAGCTTTCACGCCTGACGTCCGGAACCAATTTCCAACCTTTGGTAACTACTGCTCAGCTTTTTAGCCTCCATAATACGTCAAATTAAGTTCACACAACTTTTAAAAGGATGAGATCAGACAATGAAAGCCTTGAATTCAGCTAAAAGAGTGAAGAAATGGTACATTCACACCACGGGGAATCTTTTCCCAGTGCACATGTTTTTGAAAACCATGGCTACCCTTGAGACTTCAAAGGTCGGAAATGCAGGAGAGGATTAAGTGGAGATGCAGATAACACATACCTACTAGATGATCAAAAAGAATATGATTGTTAGAGAGGCACCTTGAAGGCGGTATTAAGGACTTTGGTATAGACAACAGCCATTAGATGTTTAGTTTTCTTTGTATCTTGAGTAAAAGAATAAATCTTTGACAGTGAAATATAAAGTGATTTATAAACTCGAGAAAATGAAGGACACTTCCACTAAACGTTAAAAAAAAAAAACCACTACAGAATAGAAAACCATATAAACAACTTTCTAGCACGGGGACTATGTATACATCAATGCCTACCATCCTTTGAGGTTTTTTGTTTTTTAATAAAATTTGTTAAAATTTGTCATTTAAACTGACAAAAAGCAATAAAATCCAGTCTCTTATTTTTCCCATTATTCTGAGACTTCCGTAATAGTTTTAAGACATTTAGGCTATATAACATAAAAACAGAGATTGACTATTTTTAGCAGCCAGATTTTAGCTGTATGGTTTATCACGGATTTTGTGGCATGCTTCAATAGGAAGAACAGCTGGCGGAGCGCTACAGACTCACTGCTCTGCATCAAAGTAACATGTCTGATACTTATTAACGGATGTTCTTTCTGGGGTCTTCAGATGAATATCCAAATCCTGGAGCCGGGCTTGTTTAGTCTGAAGAAGAGAAGGCTGAGAGGGGATCTTATAAATGCTTACAAATATCTTCAGGGTGGGTGTCAGAAGGATGGGGCAAAGCTCTTTTCAGTGGTGCCCAGGGACAGGACAAGGAGCAATGGGCACAAACTGAAGCACAGGAAGTTTCGTCTGAACATGAGGAAGAACTTCTTCCCTCTGAGGGTGACGGAGCACTGGAACAGGCTGCCCAGGGAGGTTGTGGAGT
>Ga0065711_1032330_pt1 | contig 27539 bp, 18 predicted proteins | sample Hoacrofraction12_FD_59098 | JGI IMG/M metagenome (GOLD analysis project Ga0065711, IMG submission 59098) | Hoatzin crop microbial communities from Cojedes, Venezuela - Epithelial fraction 12 v2 (version 2) | ecosystem: Host-associated > Birds > Digestive system > Esophagus > Crop | place...
AACCTGTCTGCGAACAGGTTATGGGATTAAAATTCAACAAGTTATATGATAAGCAAGTGCAAAGATATGCAAGTTTAGTGACAGGAATTGATTCTAAATACAAATAATTAATAATAATAATTGTTCCCAGACGATCCCAATTTATTCTTGATCACGTGTCCTCTAACTACACATAGTAGTTTTATTTCAGAGTTCTTCACAGCAGATTTGCTATAACTGGACTGAAATAAAAAGATTTTTTCATATCCTTAAGTGCTCATAATTAATTAAAATACTCTTAGCTTATGGATAGCTATAGATTTAGTCAGGAGTAAAATTCTACCCTTTTCTTGTAAGCAGCAATTGCAGGGCATCAGATAATAAGGTGAATGGTGTACTTACTCAGTACCAAGAGATGTATACCCTGGTGCAAAATGGAAGTATAAGGAAGCTTCCAGTTGCCAAATGTGAGAACTCCCACTTAGAGCTGCAAAAGGAAAGTGGAGGATTCTATTAATAGTAAATTTAGGGAGTGGTTCACAGATGACTAAAACTATAAGAGAAGGAGCTCACAATTGTGCCAAAACCCTGAATTACCGCATGAGCTGAGTAAGCATTTCGGAGGGCAGTTTTTGTTCTGGGATATTAACTGCTGCAGAGAAATCAAGGGTATTAGCTGTTATGTTAGTCACTACTTAAAGAATTTCTTAGCCTTCTTAAAGGGCAGAGCGGGAGAGATAAGCCTTCCTGTTCTTCTCACTTCCTCTGCCCACATGAACGTCTTCCTCTGTCCACAAAAGAGCTGCGGTATGTCAAGACTTTTTGAGAATAAGACGTTTTGATGACCACTGAAGATTCCCGCATCAGTGTCATTCTTGTCTGGGACTCTGTGTCCAAAGAGCTTTATGCACACTGTAAATCCCATAATCACTCAGTTGACCTTGAAGGAAGGCAATGCTGCCTAAGATCACTGAACCACACTGCACACTGCGTTAAGTAATGTAATTTAGCTGTGTTGTGTGCTTGCTTTGAAGCCTGGTTTCACCATTAGGTAATGCTTAGCCTGTGAGCTGAGAAGCAAAGCTTTTTGCAGAAGCAACAGAAGTCTCTGTCTTATACTGAGCAGTGTATGGGATCCTTTTCGCTAGGAAAGGGAAAAATTTGTTGCTGTGTGAGGCTGGAAACAAGGCATAGCTGAGTCTAACAGCTAACCACGCTGCCTCCATATTGCTCATCTGTTCAGATCCAGATTTTGTTTCTATTTCCTACTTCATAGGGGGGAAAAATGACCTGCAGCCTCTGCATCTGCTTTCTTCTTTGAGAAGGTGTGAGTAGCAGCTATTGTGCTCAGCTGGGACTGAGGAGCACCTAGTATATCGGCTGTCAATTAAAATAAAAATCCTGAGTCTAAGAATTAAAATGCAGGACTCTCATGACTCTCTTGAGTAAGCAAGAGAAATTGTTGCTTGATGACCAAGGACTTGTATTTGACTACCTACTGTGTAGGCTCAATGGGAGAGGTGCTGGCAACCCCACACGAGGTCTGTAGCCTTCTGCTAGCTGTGAGAAGGGAGCATAGAATCGCCCTGCTTGAGAAAGCGTTGTTGTGCACTTGCTTCTTCCTCCCACTTTCGTGAGCAAGTGCTCTAGCTGTTGTGTAAAACTCGGAGGCGTCACTACCGCCATCTCTTCCTCTCTTGATTTTTGCATGAAAATGTCCATGTTTGCTGTGGTTGTTCTAACCTCGGTGTGGAATGTGCGCAGAGAGGCTCCTCTGGGGAAGCAAGTGGATGGACATCCAGTTGATGAATCTTGAGCAGGCTTACGAAATGGATCCAGAGCTGCTCAGCTCTACCAAGAGACTACCGTTCTGCAGGTGCATAGAGCAGGTCTGTGAGCTGCCTGCTATCTGAAGAAGCAGAGATTAAAGAATCTCACGTTTGTATCGGGGTGCCTGAATTTAGCCTGTGTAGCCCAGTAGAGGACTTCAAAGTCTGTACTGTAGGATCTGGGCTTCAGATTTGTTTGTGGGAGCTAAAGTTATTCTTTAACACCTAGCTGAACACACTTTAATCATGAAAACTTAGCTTGCTTAACTTTTTGTCTTTGTAGAGATAAGTGATTATGGAAAGTTCCTGGTGCACGAAGCAAGTGGTGTGAATTGGTGGACCTATTTGTGTTATTGATGTTTGGTGATCTCAGTGTGGGAAAGAATAACTTTGCCCTTTAGAAACTGATACAGCTGTGCAGGAAAACTTTTGAAAGTTACTTTTTCTACACACACACACCACACACTCCTCCCCCCCCCCATGCTGTGGGTATGCTTTGGGAATCACTGGTGCATGTTGGTTTGCCATCACACTTCTACAGTGAAGGGCCTGTGAAGAGTTTCATCTAAAGCTGTTTTAGGGGTCAGGAAGGAGTATTTTGCTGATCCTTCCAATCACGTTTCCTGTATGATCTATAACTTCTCGAGAGCAGTCTCTGTGCTTAGGTGACGTTCCAGGACTTGCAATGACCTACCTTTATCTGGGAGCAAATAGTACCTGTTGCATACTGTTTGAAGTACCTTGTTGGGAAGTGTAAGCATTATAGTGTATTGGATGTAGATCAGGTTATGAAGTTATCAGAGGTGATCACGTCACATAATCCCACTCATAACTTTTCACAAATGCAATGTGGTACTGTTCCACTGAAGACCATGGGGTAAAATGAAACAGCGTCCTTATGGAACAGGTAAAACAGAAGGCTGGTGTATTGAATCAATAAATCCCGCTTTGACAAACGGATTTGTATCTAGAATGCAGAATGGACATGCATCCTTACTGGACCTTGTGTGACCTGTTACATCACTACTTCTCCTGAAGTAAATGGAGTTCCTGTTCATTCTGCACTTTGACTTCTATAAGAACATGGCTGACCTTGCTAGGTCAGGCAGAAAGCCCCTGTCATCTAATAATATACTTCTGATGTTGGCCAAAAGCTGATGCCCGAGGAATAGTGTTTCAACGATACGCACCATTGCTTTCCTCTGAGCTGCTGAGGTATTGGAGGCTTAAAGTTCCTATATAATGAGTTACTAAATGGACTTCTGTGAACTTGTCCAGTCTCCCCTTGAAACCATGTGAACTCCAGCATCCACAGTATAACAAAGTCTGTCCTAGATAACCTTCATGTTGTTTGGAAAGTTATCTACAAAACTCCTTGCTACAGCACTATTTGAAAAACTTTCTTCTTGTTTGGAGTGTTGATGCCCTGTAGTTATTCTATCAGTAGAGCAATGAACATCAGGTCCTTGTCCACACTGTTCATGTAGCTCATGAATTTATATCCTCTTATGTCCTAGCCTTAGTTAATTTTCTTCCAAACTGAGAAGTCCTAACCAGCTTAGTTGATTCTTGCATGGAAATTATTCTGTGCATTTGAATATCCTTTAGCTTCTTCCAGTTTGCATCTGATGAAAATACTGCTTTGCATCCTGCAGTGTCTCCATCTGGGAAGAGTACAGTGGCTGAGAACATTTCTCCAGCGGTTGGTTCTTGGCCCACTTAAACAATTAGGGCATAATACTGTGAGACAGGAAGTCAGACTCTCCTTGTGCTTGCACAGCTCGCCCTGCTCCAGTGAAACATGCTGCTCTTCCACCTCAGAAGAACAATTATTGTACCTTGTCTTGGTACTGTTCATGCAGGGCCTATTGAACATGTTGAGAGCCGTGCGCTGGCAGGCAGTGTTGTAGCCTGGTCTCCAGGTGAGTATCCGTCAGACCTATGACTCTTCAGAGTGGCGCTGGGTTTTCCATGCACACTGCTCTCTAGAACCTGTGCCTCTGCCTAAGCACTGGAAGAAAAGGAACCAGTATTGGAGCTCGGATTCAGGGGAAGCTCTGAGGCTCTTATGGCTTTTATTGAGATTATTCATGCCTTCAGACCCTGCCCCTGTTTGTTGTGACTTGGTATTGTGAAGTTCAGCTTTTGCATAAATTGTTGCATGCCTGTCATTTCAAAATGAAAAAGCCAGGCAGAGATATGAACTAGTGTTTGTGTTCTGGATCAAGACTATAAGATGCTCAGTTATTTTTTATTTTCCCTCGCGGGGATTGCAGAAGCTACTTTATGTAGCTGACTCACATAAATATTGGAGATGTTAAATTGTTTAAAAGACACTGAAATTATAATAAAACTGAAATCTTAAACGCCTGTATTACCTGCACTTGGCCCCATGCTGATGTTTGTGATGGAAGACCACAAAAGATGGTCTGATTCATTCTGGACTCTGACTTCTTGAGATAAATCTTGTTTGAGGATTGGTTGAGCAGCTTGCTTTCAACTTCATGTGTAAAACCTTAGTCTTGCAACTTCATTTTGTTTAATTAGATGAACAGCTGTCATCATAAAGCAGTCTGTGTATGAAGGAGTTGGATGCAGTGGCCTAGAGCTTCCCTCTGTATTTATCCTGTAGGTACAAAGGACCCATTGTTGCTGCAGTCTGCGTTCCTAAGTCCATCGGAGCATCATCCACGGAGAGCAGATGGCTCCTTCAGGCAGTGGTGCTGCGCTGAGTCTGCTGTCAGTGGCTGTGCGTTTGTTTTTAAAGAACAGACTGCTGCTTATACACAGATATTCTGACAATGCTAATAGAGTATTATACAGCACCAGAGAGTCTTTAAAGTGAATGTATTTGAACAGAACACCATAAACCCTCCTGCCACTTCTTAGGCTTGTCTATGTTCAGAGTAAGCTGTTGCTACAGCCCTCAGGGAAAATAAGAGCAAGTGTTTTGCATGAAAAACATCTGGGCTCCCTAAGCATACGGGGCTTTGTTTAAGGGCAATATCCTGGAGCCTCTCAGGTTTAAACTGCATTGCTTCATGTCTTGTTGGAACGTAGGGCTGCCCCTAGTTAATCTTAGATTTTAAAAAATTTGAATTTAAAATTTGAAAAAGTCCTCCGTCTCTCAATTTTTTCAACGTCTTCCAAACTCAAGACAGAATGATGCTGTTTGATTGTTAGGGAAGAGCTGCAGAAAACTTTGGTGGGTGGAGAAAGATTTCTTTTTTAATTTGGGAAGAGCACTTGCTTGGTTTTGCTGTTTCCCTGAGCAGTTAATGTTAACTCTACAGAGCTGACCAGAGATGGAGAATGCTGGAAGCCTGGCTGAAGTCTAGTCATTTGGGAACCAGGGCCATCAGAGATGCAGGGTTACGTGCGCTTGCCATACCTGCATGACATCTTCATGATCTTCTGGCATGCAGAGTGTTATTGCTGCACCTAAGATAAAGAACTGAATTACAGCTATGGCTGCTTCTCAGCTTTTTATGCAGATGACTGCTACGTGGTTATTATATGCTGACAGAAGATGTATCAGGCTTTGGTTAAGGAAACTGAGATAGGCATGTAATTTAGTATGGCATCTTCTTCTGCACAAATAAACTATAACATAAATTCAAACTTTTTTTAGGATTACCTTCATGTTTAATTATTAGGAAGGTTTCACGCGGTCTCACAAAGAAGAGTCAGGTGACCTGGCTGCAAAACCAGAATCAATGGGCTGGCTTTCTGATGATCTGTTTGTGTATGCTGGTGGGGAGGGGGAGGTTTGTTCTGAAAATTCAACCTGCTTTGCTAAAACTGGAATTTCTGGATGACTTCCCAGATCTGGATAGTCAAGGTTTTCCTGCCCACATGAATCCCCCCTACTCACTTCATCCTAAAGAGTCTCTAGCTTTCAGATTTCACTTCAAAATTATTCTTGGCTTCCCCTCAAAGCACTTTTTCTCTCATTAGAAAAACTTCCACAGAAGTTGTTATAAGGCTTTTTCACCTTACATGAGAGCAGCAAATACCTGGGCTCCTATTTGCCTTGAGTAAACTTAAGAAATTTTTAAGTATAGCTGATATAGTTATTGCTGCTTAAATACTGAGGATTACTACCAAAAAAAATGTGATTGTACAAGCTGTTGCATTGAAGTTGACTAGTAGTTAAGGCTAACAACTGTACTGGACAATTTTAAACTAACTACTAGCTTTCTAGATTATTATATATGACTGTATTTACCCTCAGTAGTATTTCCCGCTCTCATGGGAAGGTGAGCAAGGTTTTAAGGAACAAAGACCAGCCTATTCAACTCTGATTTTACCTGTTGCAAATGTAGCAGTACCTAACTCTGCTTCATAGACTCGGAGGAATTCCAGTGGAAGGTGACTTAATGTTCCTATTTATTTGCAATGAGGAAGCAATGTTTAACGTGGTGAGATTTGAAATGGAACACGTCCTACAGTTTGCACTCAGGTCCTTTTGATTTAACATGGTATGCTGAGAAACCGGGTCAGTTAAATCAGTGCAATGAGCTTGTCCTGTCAGTCAAGTGGATGCCAATCAGGCCGTCCCCTATTCGTGTTTTGTGAGCTGGTGAGGCTGTTTTCTGCCTTGTTAGCAAACTGTGTGCTCTGCAGTGTGGAAGGGAACACACAGGACTATTCTGCTGAGCTGCCGTTGCCCTTTCTGAAATGCTAAGTGTTGGGCAGGTAGTGCAGCAAGGATGCTGGCATGGGAGCAGGGAAGGAGCGTATGGATTGTACTGACAGGGTTGCTTCAGGGTTATGCTGTACATCTCTCTCCTGCTCTCATAGGAATCATTCTCCTTCCCATGGAAGAGAAATTGCAGGTTTGTCATTTGCCTTCTAGTTTTAGCTTCTTGGAGATGCTTTAAGTGATAAAAATGTAGCACTGGGGAAGACCTGAATCTGCGTTGTCTGAAGGCTGCATGGAAGTGATTGTATAGTATCCCACTATCTTACCATTCCAGCAATTATGGTTTCTTTTCCTGTTACCCAGCCAGCAAAGTGAGAGGGTTTTCTGGTGTTTTCCTCCTTGTGGGTTTAAAAGTTGCTGTGTTCTCTGGAAACGCTTCATGTTTCAGATGACTCCCATTTGGAAGAGATCAGTGCCGTGCTAACAAATCAACTCCAGTTTGAAACAAACAACAACAAAAAAACCCCAAACCAAAACAAAAAGACCCCAAAACACAACCAACCCCCAAACACCTGAGGTGCAGCTTAGTGCAGACTTTCTTTCATTAACTTGCTCCTTTCAAGAAAAAAAAAGCATCCAAATTTGGGTGACAGCATTCCAACTGGCAAGTCATCAGGCAAACAGAACAGAATAGTCACCTTCTGTAATGTTTCCGGTGACAAATACACTCAAGAATGTAATTTTTCCTTCTATGCAATAGCATCACACCAGGAAATGTGGTGTTTTTCTGGGGATTATAATAGACCACATCCTTGTCTACAGTCCTGCTATAGCCCATTGTTTGCAAGCCTGTAATTTGTTCATCTCTTTGTCTGCCTCTTGTGCATTCTCACCTCTTCAAGTGTAACTCCTGTAACTATCTATCAGACCTACCAAGGTCTTTGAATTCTAGCCCAGTCCTCCTAAACAGTTTTTTAGTTCTTGACTGTGCGCTGTTTGTGGATGTGTAAGTATGCTTGCCTTCCAGGGACCGTAAGATTACTTAACTGCATTTTCTCACTCCCTCTGCCCCACCACACACATCCCCTTTTCAAGGCCTTGACCTGCCATGAACATGTCAGGGTAGTGTCACTACAGTCGCTCTAGGAAGATGAAGATGCTGAATCCAACTGGGAGAGAGGTCGTTCTTTGGCAATCCTGCAGCAGCGAATAGAATTGATCACTGGCTTGACATTCGTGATATTCTCTCTTGCTTTGACAGAAGCTATGGAGACTTTAGGTGCACAACTTGTCATTCAGTTGTAGTTTCATATGGGTCAGATTGGTTGCATATCTAGTCTGTCATATGGGACCACATCATATATGTTACTAGATGAGATCTGATCCATCAGGCAGGTTATTCTGTCAGAGAAGAAACAGAATTGGCTGTAAGCGCTGTGTTCTTGGCATAGAATCGTAGAATATCTCAAATTGGAAGGGACCCGTAAGGATCCTCGAGTCCAGCTTCCTGCTCCTTGCTGGACTACCCCAAACTAAACCATATGATTAAGATGTATGCATTGGTGTTTATAAGTACTAAAGAATAGTATAATAAGTTGAACTAATATCTATCCAGTATCTTGGGTTATTCCAGCTACTTACCCTCCCAGAGCTGTCCTCTCTCCTCCACAGTCTCGGAACCTTTAGCTATTGACTTCAGCAACTTGCAGAGGACAGAGAAATGCAGACACTGAACTGTTAGCAGGTCAGCTCTGAGCTCTGGAGCCTCTAGGGCTTATTTTCCCAGAATCAAAGCTGAAAAATATCCCAAAATAGTTTCCAGGAGCTGGGACTATGGTTGCTCCATCAGTTAGCACAGTATCTTTCTTTATTGTTGGGCCTGGAACCAACAAACACTAATGCATGGAAGGTGGAAGAACAGAGAGCAGTTTCAGTGCCTTTCTGATGCTGCTATGTGCAATTGTTTTTCCTGTTACCAGATACCTAATCACTACACGTGTCTGTGAACAGGTCTGGTTGCTAAGGTTGAAATGAGATTACTTCGTCCATGCAGATGCATTGCAACTCAGGTCAAAAAGCTTGTTGTTATTTATTACAAGTGCAATAGCAGTTATCGCTTGTGTGGTGGAAGAGTAGACCTGCAGAAGTGAGGATGCAAGCTTAATACTGCTGCTTACTTAATAGAATTCTTAATAGTACTGTTTTCTCTCATTTGCTGTTAAGGCTGCCATGTTCCTTCGGCACAAGCGCGTCCATGTGCTATCTGGTCAGTTTGCATAAGTGCAAGAAACCTTAACAGGCCTGCATGCTGTTTTTCACAGTATGTGCTGTACAGGTGCAGCACTTCAAAAAAAAAAAAAAAAAACCAAAACAACAACAAAAAAAAACCTTTAACCCCTCTGTGCTATGTGGTCGATCTGCCTATGTGTGCTCACCGCTTGCCTGGGACTTCCAGACATCCAGTGACTGAAGAAAGAAGGCATGCCTATCTAGGTTTCACCATTATCATAGCACTAATTGCCTTTCCTTGGAAAGATAATTCACTAGCATTTGCGCTTGCAAACCTGCCATTTAAGAGACTCTGGTCTTTATCCCTCCTTGGAAAGAGGAAGAAAACATTCCTGAGCATTGTCTGAGGCATTTAGAGCTGCATAATGATAATGATACGTGACACGTCAAGTACTGGTTTGTCTTGTGCATATGGGTAAAAGTTGGTATTTACTGCCCTTTATCTTATGGATTCACTGGAAATAAATTGTATGGTAATTTAAAGGACTTGCACAACTTCATGGTTTCACTAAACTATTTCATTACGCAAGTGAACTTCAGGGGTGTTGGATTTCATACATCAGTATGCAAAACATCCATGATGGCTTACTGTGTGTGAGGGCTGTGTGCTTTTTCCTGTTCCACCTGAGTTTGAGTGGAGTGGTTCAGTATCAGGAGGTTCACGGTCAACTTCAAAGATACCGTGTTGCCTGCAACTAGAGATGGATTCTGGACCAACAGGCTGTGTAGCTCAAGAGTCAGACTTTAAGAAAAAAAAAAACAAACCTACCTGTGCATGCACAGTGTCCAACACACCTGGAAACCGCGTTTCTGAGAGGGAGGGACTGAACAGGCAGTTGTCTTTGGTTCCTGTCTAGGCCTTGGATCTTCCACAGAGAAGCTGAGCCAGTTGGCAATGTGTTGTCTCCTGAAGAGACAATATTTTCTGAATGATTTTTAAATGGCACTTTCATTTTCTACCTTAAGTACTGTATGGTGTACAGTCTCTGAAAGGCTGCAGTATCCCATGGATTAATCTACTGACTTAGCATTAGAAGAGATGTTGTTGTAACAAAACCCCAAAAAACATAAGAATAAATGCATGACTTGGGAGCACTACTAAGCCAAAAAGATCTGATTCCAACTGCTGTAACTTCTAGTACAGGAACTTTCTGCAGTGTTACAATTATTTAAACTATATTGTGCGGTTCTCTTTAGTTCCATCTTTCATTTTACTTCCACTTTCTTGTCCCAGCTGGAAATGTTATGGTTACAGTAACATGTTACAGTTCACCCTGATGAAGTCATGGAGTTTATGTGCAGTCATTCAGTGTAGTAAAGTCTTTGGTTTCTATTGTCTCTTATTATTTATGGAGCTTTTTTTTTAGTGCAAGTAGTATTGCCCTTTCAACAGCATGTTTTTTCCCCTCTGGATCAAATTTGTTAGCAATTTTATGCATCATAAGACAGGGGAAGATGAAAACCTCGTGTTCTGTAATGCTTTTGTAGGCTTAAGCAAAATTTCGAAGGCCCTGTTTGTCTTTATTTTTAAGTATGTTAGTCTCAGGCATAAAAGTATAATTGTAAAGTGTTTCGGCATCGGACTGTTGAAAAGGACGTTATATCTTACTGTCTAGGATTTTTAGCACGCTGTGTGCATTTAAAAACTCTCATTTCATGTATAGCAGCCAAGTGCTCTAAGCATCTGTGTTCTGAAACGATTAAAAACTGCTTTCTTTTTGGTTATGGCTTCAATTTTGTCCTGGGATGCTGCCTGGATTTGGTAGGGATCTCACAAATCACCTGCCTTGCTTATACAGGGTAAGCAGGACTTCACTTGTGAAAGTTGTCTGTGTCTTGCTCTTTTTGTTGCCAGTACAAATTAGTCCGAGTTGTTCCCTTTTCCTCTCCAACAATATCATGAATTGTTTAGTTTTGATTTAATCATCTTGGCTCCATGGGGAGTTCCATGTGGTCTGAGCTGAAAGCCAAACTTACCTTCTCTCAGGCTGACAGACATCAAGGTTTCTTCAGACTACCTAAACCAGGGTTTCCGAGTGGGTTAAGCTCCATTTGGTGCTTCACTACCAGCTTCTCTGGGGCTAAAAGCTTGTGTGGAGTTGTAGGTCACCTGTTTAGAAACACTGTTAAAACCATTATGTTCTTCTTGAAATCAAGGCAAATGTTTGGAGACAAGAAGCATGAGGACTTAACATGGTGGGAAGGATACTCCAAGGATTTTCCCAGGCAGTCATCCACTCATTGAAGTGATGACTGCTTGAGGCCCTGCCTCTTCTTGCTATGCCTGTGCTGTGGCTAGCAGTTTGTCTGAGGGCACACCAGGGAATCCCTCTGTATCCTGCTGGTCATTCAGCACTTTGAGAACACAGGAATTCACCTCTACCACACGCCCCAAGTGTCCTTGAAAGCTTTTGGATAACCAAGCAGTCATGTTTCTGCATGCTTATGGCTTTAAATGATTGAAGTGGAAAGCAGATGAATTAAATTTTTGGTCTTAATACTAAAATAATTCTTAAAAGATGTAGCAAGTAGATGGCTTTAAGACTAAACAGCTCACAATGTAACTGATCCTTTAGGAAAAGGACTGTATCCGAAAGGGTCTTTTAGGGTTGGAGTAATACAGGGTATTCCCCTAGACTAGGGAGTTTACCTTTTTTTTTTTTTAACTAGCAAATAACTGCTAAGGAGATAGAGCCAAAGATGAGTATACTAATACTGACTGGAATTCTGTGCTCAGCCAACATCCTGCAGGTTTTCTGGTAAGGAGTAGGAAGCACATCCTTTCAAGTTTTTAACTTGTAAAGTGATCCTTATTTTACGCCCACTGTGGTGTTTCAGCCAGGAGTACAAAGAACTTGCACAACACAAAACTGCGGATTACGAGCATATGTTTTCCTGAAGGGGGTAGAAAGGGCTTAGAATATGATTAGGGATTTATTGTTGAGAGGGATTAAGCAACAGGAGGTTGTTTTTTAAGGTCACTTCTTTGAGTTGCAGTCTTGCTGTTCCTGAGAATCTGATATCTGAACTTCCCCTCCCTTGCTACACTGGAAATGCTGTTTGGGAGACCTTTGGTTCTTCAGGTGAAGGAAGAAAGCCTTAAGTATACTTCCTTGCTCCTTTATGGATCCCAAATGCTACTGTTGGGAAAAGGAGCTCTTAGAAATCCTTTCTTGCTTGTTCTTTCCTGTTGCTTTTAGAGGAATCTTTTTAGAAAATCCGAGTTTAAAGGACACTGCTTGAAAGTGACAGGGCACCTAACCAGTCCTCTGGTTCAGTTCTGGGGTTCCATGCCTTGGCAACTGCCTTCAGTCACCTTTCTATAGGAGGGTCCTCTGTCATCTGGGAGAGAGCAGGAGAAAGAAACAACTCTATAAAGGCTAAAAGACAGCTGATGCCTTCATGTCTCACTAAAAAAGCAATGCAAAATTTTCTAATATATTTGACTAAAACTAGCTGAGGCAGCTTTAGTCACAGTTCTGTGTGAAGTGTAACACTGTTTTACCTGACATTTATCCTGGAGTTTACATATACATAATTAAGTGGCTGAAAACTACTGCAGTGTCAAGGTTTTGTAGTGAGTGATTCTGTTCCCCTTCTGCCCCTTCCTCTCGTTTCTTCAAATGTGTGCCTCTGCACTGGGCACTAGTGCTGCAGCTGTAGCAGGCTCTCCTGGTCTGTTAGCTCTGGCTTTCTGTAATGTGACATTCATAAAATGTCGGGAAGTTGTCATGAAATCTTACCTGCCTGTAGCTTACCTGTTGTCTGGCCTTGTATTCACATGTGCACTTTTTCTTCTCTTTCCTTTAAAATACCAAGCTACAAATCTAACTTGTTAGTAGAACTATACTACATGATCATCCCAGTTTGGGGTGTTTTTTATTTGTTTTGGGGTTGTCAGTTTTCTTGAGCCATGGTATAATATTGCAAGCAATATAGTCTCCTGTAATCGGAACAGTTGGAGATAATCCCTTCCTGATTTGCCATTTTGCTGGTCCTTATGCTATTCCCCGCAAGCTTAGTTGCTGCTTTTGCCTCCTGATTAACTGCTAATAGACTTTTTCTAGTCATTAAGCACTCTTGCCTTCTGCATATAATAGTAACCTCTGTCTTGAAGTCTACTTCTGCCATTGCACTAAATGTGGATGTTTCTTCACTAACAGCAATAGCTCAGTGAACTCTTGCCCTGTAGTATCATTCAATACCCATAACTGCTGGTTTTACTGCTGAGGACATTTTTATGAGGGGAAGAATGAACATTTATTAGGTTAATGCTGATTGTTCGTAAGAATAATCTGCAGCCTTTTGCCTTTAAAACCGCAGATTAATTCCAGCTCTAATATAAATGGAAGTTAAATTATAAGTCTTAAATTCAATTTAGTCATTAGGCCCTTTCGTAATCCAAGGGATAGCCTGCAGGCAGTTATGCTGTGCACTCTCAGGAGCCCTTATTCCAAGGGGTTTTAGGCCTGGAAACGGTCAGCTCTAAAATGCCCTCTTGTTTAACCAGAAGCTCAACCCAATCCTGTGCTGAGTAGCAAAACCTGCAGAGCAATCTAGATAAGACAGCGAAGTCAGTGCCCCAATCAAGTTTTCTGGTATGCTAACACAAATTTAGTTTGGGCTTAAGTGTGTATATTATAGAGGTTACGGTAGTGCATCAAATAGTGGAGACTATTGTACACAAAGTACTGTGTTAACACTAAGAAATAGCTTTCAATACATCTTAAACAATGCTTTTTGTTTTTCTCCTTAGATCAATGTTCGAGTTGTTACTATGGATGCAGAGCTGGAGTTTGCCATCCAGCCAAACACTACAGGCAAACAGCTGTTTGACCAGGTCAGTGAAGGGTTGGTATGGGCTCTTGTTGTTTAAGCTTGGAGTACATTTCAGGCTATAGTGTTTTCTTAAGACTGAATTCCAGTCCTACCGTCCTTTCTTCTCTCCAACTCCTAATCAAAGGGCCTTGGTCTGAACTAAGATCTCTAAATTCCATCGCAGTAAAAGAAAAAAAGCAAAAATCCTTGCAGGTATGTTATGTTCCAGTGAAACCTGTCTTCTAGCAACGCTGGGTGATGAAGTGTCATAAGGGATCTAAATCATTTAGACAGCAGAGGCAGTGTGTAAAAATGCACCTCTTGCTTTGAACTATAGCTTAGTTATTTAATTCTTAAATTCTGAAGTTGAAATGTTGTCCCTTTGCATAAAACTCCTCAGAATCAGGTCTTCACATGGCTGATGGAGGTGTAGCCATAGCTGCATTCATTACAGGAGCTGAGTTGGAGGTAGCCACTTGCCACAAGTGTTCAAGTTTGGCAAACTACTGGAAAACTAGAAGAGTTTGTGATCTCCGTGCAGCAACTATGATACCACACCTTGTGCAAAGCCCCTGTGCGGCAGGATGGAGCAGAGACTTGTCCAGCCTCCCTCTGGGGTTCCCAGGGAAGAGGAGGGCAGGAATAGCCAAGACTTCTCCCTCACTGTTCTTCTTCCTGCTATTATGTTAACAATGTACAGGTCTATTTGGAGATGAACCTGTGAAGGTCAGATGGAGACAACTAAAATAAACAAAGAGCACTTTGTAAAACTTTATTATTCTTTTCTTAAGTGGCTTGCTCTTATAAAACTGAAGCAAGGCCTGGATTTCAGCAGAAAAATTTAACTTGCTGTTCTAGAATTCAAAGAAAAAGTAAAATCTTGCTTCTAGCTATTCCTGCCAGAACCCTGAAAACTAAGAATTGATCTATGCAGACTTGAGCTACACATAAAGGTGCCTACGAAATGTGACAGGAGTTCCTTTGCCCTTGTCCCCTTGTCCCCTGCTAGCCTTGAGCTTTAACTCGGGTAGGCAGAACTGACTAAACAATGTCTATTCCTTTTAAGTTTTTGTTGGTACAATTTCTTGTTTCAGTGAGTTAGCTAGAACTTGCTAGGACTTATGACAACTGTGTAGTGAGAAGTAATTTTCAAAAAACAAAAAAAACTCCCCAAACCCACAAAAACCTAACACTACCCCACCCCCCAAAAAACCCAAACCCAAACCAAAAACCAAACAACATTTAGTGGGTTCTTGGAGGGAGTGAACGGAGGAAACCAAATTACAATCACTGCAGAACTTCACAGTACAAAATAGAGTACTACAAATTGTGTTTAGCGTTAAATCTAACTTCATTTCCTTTTGCTTATTACTGATGTGGGATAAATGTCAAGTATTAATTGACTGGAAATTTGGTGAAGTGCATATGAAACCTGAATTTGTGTGGAGTCAGCATGTAGTGTTTGACCTTCCATTCCTGCTGACCACCCTTGCATCAGGGTAGCTTCCTCCCCCAGCTCCTTATGTTATCCCAAAACAGAGAACGCTGGTTTCATCTCTGAGGGTACAGAAATTCAAAAGACTGAAATCCAGGTTTTTGAAAGCAATGCCATAAGTCTGGCAGTGTAAGTATGTCCTGTGTTCTTTATGACAAGGATTCAATAAGGACTTTTTCTCCACCTGTATATTCACTGATGTTTACATCTGTTAAGAGTCAAAGTCGTCTGTCTGACAGAAGAGCTACTACTTTCCTGACCTCCAGTTGAGAAGCACAAAATCCTGAGAACATGGAAAAAGGCAGGATGCTTCAGACCCAAGATACTTCTAACTTGCTGTCTAGGTAGTTTTGGACTTCTGACGACTGCTTGTTGCAGCACTTATTGCACTGTTGGGATAGATTATCACCTCATAAAGATTTGCTCCTTACATCCTACGGCTCAGGTTTAAAATCTGTGATTGGAAATTCTTATCCATAGTCCATACCTTGCCGGAGTGCGCTTCTGAATGTCAAGAGAAGACTAAGGTGGAAGTGTACAGCACAAAACCTGGGAAGGCAAAGACCAAGTGTTTAGCTGCAACCGTTCTGACATGGTCTCTTCACTTCTGCTGTGCAAGCCTTTTACTAGACCCTTATCTCAGATGGAGTTTACACTCAGATAAAGCCTACGGAGGGCAACAGGTTTTTGCAGGTGTGGGGAGTGGCCCAACTTGAACTGCAGAACCACTGTGAGGGGAAAACGGCGTTGAGGAAGCAGGCTGGTTTTAAAAACCACAAGATGATTTCTTGGCCTGCTGTCAGCTAGCAAAACTACTCTGGCAGTGCCCTTGTGCTTTTGGTTTTGCTGGCATACGTGTATCCTGCATGTAAAGTGGATTATAACTCCCTTTTATAGAAAAAGGGGAAAATAGTGGAAACCTGTGAATGCAGCGTTCACGCCACCATGGTCCAAGGTGCCCTGTGAACCAGCACAGTGGGTTCTGCAGCTGGCTGGAGTACCTCCCCATGGCAGGCACGGCAATCGTGTGCCATCCTGGCCACGGCGAAAAGAGATTTGAAGGGAGGAGAGTGTGTCACTGGCAGTTTCTGGGAGTGAAGGCATTTCTGGGTGGAACGGGCAGACTTAAGATTTGCTGTTTTGTGCATCTGAGGAGGGGAGAGGGAGGTGTTTCCCACCTTGAATATGATGCCTTGGTTCTTAGTTCTTCCTTGGTTTTCTATGGAGGAAGTTTACAAATAATTTCCCAGAATATAGACTAAGAAGTCCATGTCTTTGTATTTGAATCCGAATGGTCAGATTGTGAAATTTAGCTTAATACTTTTCTCATTCCTTGCCTTTACGTTTTGGGAAGAGCTTGAGGAGTCATAACTTCTGCAAGCTTTCTAACTCGATTTATAGAAAAAAAAAAGTACTTTTTTCTGTTGTAGGAAACATTCAGTGATAGTGACCTGATAACTGCTTGATTTATGCAACTCTTTATTTTAACAAAGTTGCAACACGTTTTGTGCAACAGGAAGTACCATGCTCAACATACCCCTGCTTTTCTGCTAGATTGAGTAAAGCCCAGTCCTGACCCTGCTAAAAATATGCCTAGCAATCAGGAAAACTTGTCTGTTCTGTGGTGAAACAAGCTGCTCTGGGGGAGGAGGGAAAAGGAATTTTAGTCAAGTAAAGGCTGAAGTATTTTCAGACCCCAGCTCTTTTTAAAAAAAAAAGTTGTGGGGTTTGGGGGGTTTTTGTTTGTTGGGTTGGGATCTTTTTGTTGTTTTGCTTTTTTTTTTTTTTAACATAAACTCTAGTTACAACTAGTTACTTTTGTCCTTGCTGAAATAGAACATAACTGTAGCTTACTGAATACAGCCCACAGCGTCTAGCTATGAAGTTTCGTCAACTACTAGGCTCTGACATCTTTATCCTTAAAAATTATGTTTACTTAGTGATATTTTTCATACTACTATGCAATTTTCTTGGTCTGCTGGTTTAGTGATATGCTAACTGGTTTAGTATATCACGAAACTTTATAGATTGCCTGCTATTCAGCAATGTCACACGAACAGTAATTCTCAATGTGCTAATCAGTGGTGTGTGTTTCCCAATCTCCCTTACCAACTCTGGGAAGCGCTGGCTTCCATGTACAGACTGCTGGCTTTGAGTTCAGCAGTAAGAAGACTTAGGGCAAACCACAGCAAAAACTAATTAAGTATCCTAAAATCATTGTCTCTCCAAAGTCTGCACTCCAGCAATACTATAAATAGGGAGGGTGAAACAGATCCTTAGTTGAGTTGTCAGACTTTTTGAAACGCATGTTACTACACGCTCTTGAGTCTGTCACACTTCCCTAACTTGCAAAGTAGTTTAAAAAAGCTCTTGCCTTCCACTCAGTTCAGCTCCCTATGATGATGCCTACATCAGTTTTTGAGGGGCTGCTCTGCAAATAACGTCAAGGAAGTGGTCCAGAAATGTAGGTAGTGGGTCTTCCCAGATCTCAGCTGCCTGGAGCACAGCTTTACAGGTAGCTGAGCTGGCGGAAAACTACTGGGCTATAACAACAGGCAGTCAAGAGTAGGAGGAGGTCAGGAAGTTATTAGGCTATCTCCTCCTCTGAGGAAAAGGAACGTGTCCAAACACGACTATTTTTGCTATCCAGCAAAGTGTGCCATCCAGTGAACGGATGGTGTTTCTGGATCTTTCGTCTGGTTAGCATTTACAATGCATGAAATGAAATTTATCCTAATGTTGGGCCATCAGTATATTTTGTCCTTGAAAACAAGCCTTTGTGTGAATTTAAAAAAAGAATATCCTTTGACTGAGAATACTTGCAGCTTGTTTTAATTCTCAAAACCGCAAAGGGAGCTTATTACAGCAGCTGTGTGAAGCACCTCTTAGTTGCTTCTTCCAGCCAAATGATTTTTGGTGACTGGCAGACAAGATCACCTGAACCATGAGTACTTCTAAGTAGTTGTAGTTAGTACTAACACTGTTACAGATCATCTTACCACAAGCTTTGGTGAGACAAGTTAGTTGTCTGCTTTGCCGAGTACAGTTTTAAGAAGGGGCAGAAGACGCCAGCAGGCAGAAGCCCCACCTGCTGCCAGTGTACCAGCCTAGCAGTTGGTGGCCTGTCACTTGCCCCGTTTGTCTCCCAGTTTCACCGGAATAGTCTTCTCCCAGGAGCTGTGTGGGACAAGTAGCTTAACCTATGCCACTGCTGTCATCTACTACTGCAGCCGTGTATCTTTGTCTACAAAATGAAATTGGGAGATGCCAGATGAGTAGGTTTAGGCTGTTGCCTGCACCCACAGGTGATGCGGGACTTAAGGGGATACCTGGACCTCAAGTGAACTGTTACCTACGGTAACTATTTTTTAACCTTTCTGTTGCAGGTGGTTAAAACCATTGGTTTGCGAGAAGTGTGGTACTTTGGTCTTCAGTATGTGGACAACAAAGGATTCCAGACTTGGCTGAAGCTTGATAAAAAGGTAACAGACTTCAGGCTAATTGCTGAACAAAGGTTAATGTTGCAGGATTCCTGATGTGTTAGTGGCTGCAACTTTTTAAACCTTGTACCTGTTGTTGGTTGTTTCTTAATTCTCACAGTTTTTGAAGAAAACTTTGTGACCTCCATGGGAACTGTTTGGGTGGGGTGTGGCGTGGTGGAAGTTTGCCCTTTCACTCTGTGTGAATTGTAGAAAGCTTTCTGGCATTTGTCAGATGTGCAGCAGCAGCTGGATACGGTGCTTTGTTGGGTAGAAGCAGCTGTTCTCAGGCTTGATCTGAGGTTTCCTGAAGCAAAGTCTCCAACATGACGTGCGCCAGACGAATTTACTGAGTGGTACAACGGTGTAAAACAGCTCGAGCTGGGTGCCTCCAGAGAGGGACCCGGAACAAAGAAATCCCTGGGCAATTAGACCCTGACAATCTAAGTTCCTGTCCTGCATGCGTTCTCCACGCACTGTCCACGTGACAGCTGATCCAGTGCTGTTATTTGTGTCTGGGGGCTTTTTGTTCCTCACTGGGGCCCTCCATTCTCCCTGGGCAGGCTAGAGATTCTTCTCTTATCTTCCAAGAGGCCCTGCTGCTGTCCACTGACAACTTAAGACTACTTTGTCTTCTAGCTGCAGCTAGGTCCTTGGGGCCCTCCTTTTACTTAGGTTGGCAGGGATTCAACAAAAGCTCGCTCTATCCAGGTGGCAAATTCACAGCGTGCGGCCTGAGGCTTCAGTGAAGTGAGCCACTGGTGCTAAGCAAGTTAGTTATGCAAATATATATATGAGCAGTGTACCAGAGCACAAAACAGCAACTCTTCTTAATTTCCACTATTTTTTTTTCTATAACATTGCGCTAATTAGAAAAATAGATCACTTCGAGACTGGGCAGTTGTAACAGAGCTCAGGTGCCTCAGATGTGCTTTTGTTTGTGGGCTTGCAATTCTTATGAGGGTATGAACAGTTTTTCTTGACAAGGCAGTCAGTGACATGCCTGTTTAATGACAGGGGGCTGTTCTGTCAAACACATATGATACTGGATGGGTTTGCTGTCCGATAGAGCATGGTAAATCATTCTCCAGTGACCAAGGCTTGCTGTGCAAGCAGAATTTTACTGGCTCAGTTGGAAAACTTAATGTGTCTCTCCTGTGTTCTCATACCAGTAAGCAGCTGGAATTAAGGAACGCCAGTAATGAGTTGCCAGTCACTCACCGCTCAAAACAAATACCCCAAAAATTCCTTTTTCTGTGTAAGTGTCAGTTATTTTGTTGTTTGCAACCCTGCTCAGTTGTGGTGTCGCCTCACTCCTCAGGTTTCTGCTCAAGAAATTAGAAAGGAGAATCCCCTCCAGTTCAAATTCCGCGCCAAGTTCTTCCCAGAGGATGTGTCTGAAGAGCTGATCCAAGACATCACACAGAAGCTCTTCTTCCTGCAGGTGAAGGAAGGGATCCTCAGCGATGAGATCTACTGTCCTCCTGAAACAGCAGTACTTCTTGGCTCCTATGCTGTGCAGGCCAAATTTGGAGATTACAAGAAAGATGTGCACAAGCCTGGATACCTCAATTCAGAGCGTCTGATCCCCCAAAGGTGAAGGAGTTGGTTGACAGTCTCCCTTTTTTTTGTGGGGGGCATTTTTGCTTGGGTGGTGGTTTTTTTTTTTTGTCAAGAATTTGCATTCTAGTTAAATGCAAAGAGTTTCACTGAAAGCATGACTTTTTAATTGATCTGTATGCATCTGGGTTTTTTCCTTCTTTTGTTTCTATCTGTCAGTATGTTTTTGTGCTCTCTTCTTGGGTTGGTTAGGGAGAGGAAGTATACTTTTGAATTCAGCTTTTCTTTCCTAAACATTGTGGCCATGCTGGTAACTGGCAGTCTGAATGTCTCCTCTTTGAGAAGAGCAGCCTTCAGTCATGAATGCGTCATCCCTGGAGAAGTTTGGGTTGTGTGTCCTTAATCCTAATGTACAGTCCTAAAATTCCCGTATCTGGAAAGTGTGTCTTGAGGCTAAGCAGTCCATCCCCACACAGGATAAGTGTATGTTGTCAGACAAATGGTTTCTGTTTATACTTCCTGATGACGCCCTGCACAATGTCTGATTCCAGGAAGCACATCAGTTTTTGCTGTACTTTAACCCTCTTGTGTCTGCAGCATGTATGTGATTCTTTTGCAGAGTTCTGCGTAAGCCTCTCATGTCTCTGTCAGTGACCAGAAAGGCTTTGCAGAGGTGTTTTTGTTCATTCTGAATTACTCTGCTTCACAGAGTACACCTTTGGGCTGAGTAGAATCTTCCTTTTTGTTTCAGTAAGGCTTCATGGGTGGGACTGATTTTTCAGTAAGACTATAGCAAAGATCAGCATCAATGAATACTGCAGAACACAGAGTCCAGTCTTGCTAATAGCTCTTTCTTTGTGTAGGGTGATGGACCAGCATAAACTCTCCAGAGAGCAGTGGGAAGAACGGATCCAGGTGTGGCATGCTGAACACAGTGGCATGATCAAGTAAGTGTTATGTGCTGGTCCCCAGGCCAGTCGCTTTGTCGCTGGTGGATTGCCTTATGCCTGCAGTTCAACATGATTTTGAAATAGACTTCAAGGGTCAGCTGTGGGGGGGAACTCTTGGCATATGTTTTCTAGTCCAACATCAAATCACGTGGTAAAACTCAATAGGATTTTGGCACTTGTGCTGAGAACAGTCTCTTGGACGGCTTCCTGAAAATCCTGGACCTAGGCACAGCATATCAGTGATGACTGAGTGGCACAAAAAAGTACAGGTGTGCATTTAACCTTAAGTTTGTTGAAGCATTTGCATTAGCAGATGGGGAAAGTTCAGGTACCGTACCTTTCCCACTGGCTGTACCTTGAGACAAGCATGAATGCTGGAAGAGATGAAGGTCGCTAATTGTCTGTCCAGAAATACTAGGGCTTGATCAATGGGAGTACCGTGTGTATGTGTTCGTAGGTGTAATATCATAATTCCTAAAGTGAATACCAAATGCTGAATGGTCATCTTTAACTCTTGTGTTTGATGTGCTGGTTTAGGAAAAGGTACTTGTTTCTCTTGAGGACTTTGTACTGTGAGACAGACAGATGAGAAGCTAACATCTGCTCTCTTTGCTGTCTCAACCAGAGAGAATGCCATGCTGGAATACCTGAAGATTGCTCAAGACCTGGAGATGTATGGAATCAACTACTTTGAAATCAAGAATAAGAAAGGAACGGACCTTTGGCTGGGGGTTGATGCCTTGGGGCTCAACATCTATGAAAAGGATGATAAGTAAGGCTCTTTTTTTTTCCACCTCTGATCTCCTAGAGCGAGGGCTGGTGTGGGAGCCAAGGAACATTTCTCATTTACAGGATCAGGCCAAAGTTTAGAACTTGTGTTACAGTTTTGGATCAGTAGGCAAAGCTGTGCAAGGAATGAGCTTTCACATCATTTATGCTTTTGTGACTTGCCTGACCTTTGTAGCCTGACCTGCTAATGCTGCCTACCCTAGAAAGAGAGATGCCAGTTGTACAATGCCACCTGGTAAATCGTGCTCAGTTGTAGAGCTGAACCCTGCACTAAAGAGTTTACCAAGCTTTTCCTTGAGTCACGTTGCCAGGTGTGCCAGCAGTGGGTACAATATGAGAACCTAGATAGGTTAACGTCTCTGCAGAGTGTCTGGGCGTCGAAGGCCATTCCTATGTGGAAGTTAATGACAGATGTGCGTACAGCTGCCTGGTTTTGAGAAAGACAGATTATGGGGTGGACATGAAACCAAAGCCGGATAACACCCAGAACCCGGGGAGGAGTTAACCTATATAGTTACCATGAACGAGGAATGAAATGAGGTCTTGCTGAGGTATGCATAGTTTTAATCAGCCCTTCTGGTAAAGGCAGAGCCATTATTAATTGGATAGTAGGTGGGAAATGATAGGCTACCTCTATAAATAAACGTAAAAGGAAGGCGAGAACAGCTGTGGCTAAGCCTGCTAGTCTCTTCTAATACTCCACAATTGAAGGGGAGTTAAAATAGACATTGTGTTTAAATGAAGGGTTGCTATCTAGACTGTCTTTATGCCTTTTTTTTTTCTCTCGTGCCTTGGTTTCATGTCACGAATCCATAGCAAACTATCATTGTAATACAGAGGGGATTTCGCCTGTTCTACATCTTTGCCTCCAGAAAGCTTGGAATGCAACCCAAGTGTTAATGGGAACTCTCTGGAGCTTCTGTTAAGACTGCAAAGGGAAAGGCAGTCTTTTCTGCAACGCTGATATGTGCTGTCACCCAGAAAACAAGGAGTGTCACTTGAAAGAAAAGTAGTTTCGCTCATGTAATACTTCAGTCTTGAATGACGAGTCTTGCTATGTAACTGTGGTCACACAAACAGGTTTTTTGAGCTGCAGACAGAGTACAACCCGTGTACTGTAAAGAGCTATCAAGAGCATTTGTAAAACAAATACAGTGCTGGAATTCACTGCTTGTTTCTGCTGTAACTCTTGCTACTATGCAATTAAGTCTTTTGAGCAGATATGGGGACTAGAAAAATGGGAGTGTGTGCCTTGCCTCTGGTTTGTACTTGCAAAATTTGGAGACTGGGGAAAAGGTGAAAAAGTCCAACCTGAGGAAAATGAGACCATGCTATAGGTGTGTGAGCCTCCATACTGCAGTGTGTGTCTGTGTCCCACTTCTAGGTATTTTCAAGCTTTTTTTTCTGCAATGAAGAGGAGAATCTGCAATAGAACGTATTAATTAGGGAATTATTTTAGTTGTCTGTCATACTGTTCCATCTAGGGTTGAAACACTTAAGCTAATATGACGGAGGCTGGAGTAATTAGTTACTTAGTCTAATCAAATCATTTGCTTTACTGTTCTTAATAATATTACACACACACAGTTGCATAATCCTGCAGTTGAGTTAAAGGTTAGGGAACAGTAAGTTCTGAAGAGGATGCAATTTTGTTCTTGATGTCCGACTTTAAAGACTTGCTTCATTTAGTGTTGGCGCAGTGAAATTGTGCTATGCAGTAGCTTTCCATCTCTGAAGACGAGCCAAATTCCTCCAAAATTGCCAGCATTTTTCCATAACCAATGAGCTCCATAGAAAGGATTCTTACACAGCTCGAGAGGTTCACCATGATGACAGACACTTTTCTAAGCGCTAAACATTAAATACTTGTGTCTTCAAACCATTTGCTGGAAATAATTGTCAGCACGTCAGTGTGTGTCAGACACATATGTCAGAGGGGTTAGGTAAGAACAAAAAGATTGCTTGTTGGCATTATCATTTATGTAAGATGCAATTCTGAATTGTTAACTGCTACCTCTAGAGGATGTATCCTCCCCTCATAAGAGAAGAATCTTTCTTTTGGAGGGGTATTGAATGAATTTGTTAGTGGTGAAATACACAAGCCCTTGTAATATTTGAACTTACTGCAGAGCTGGCCAGATACATAAGGATGAAGTACTGGAATGGCTCGGAAACATCTGATCTCATGAACAACTTGATACTTTTTATGTGCAAGGTTCTGGAGAAATAAAAGACAAGGAAAATCTGAAATGACTAAAGAAGCTTAAAGCAGTAATTTTAAACAAACCAACATACTTGAACTCGTGGGCAGCGAGGAAGAACTGGGAGTCCAGGTCTTGCCCTTTGCTTCGTAGGGGTGCTTTCCAATAGGAGAGCGCCACGTGGCACAGCTCCTTGCACCACCAGTGTTGGTGACTGCTGGGATGGGCTGGACAGGCTGTTTGCATGGAAGGAAAGAATAGGGCTCTTTGTTACTAGCCTTGCCTGCAATCTAGAGGAGGAGACAAAAGACAAGAAAGCTGCTTCTACCTATTGTGTTTGTGCCTGCCCAGCACTTCAGACGTGAAGGCAGCACGGTGGTAACTGGGCTAGCAGAGCACGTTTCCCTGTGAGTCCTAGAAGGTGTTGGGGGGCAGCTGAGTTACTTTGGCTTTTGCCTCCCGTGGTGTAAGAGAAGCCTCCTGGAAACACAGCACATGTGCCTGAAGTCTGCACGCTGTGGGTTTTAGGCCCCGATTTCAAAGGAATGAACTTAAAGCAGGTATTTGAGAAAGCTGAGTGTGTGGCTGTGGTAGAGACCATCCCTGTTGCACAGCCAAAGTTCTGTAGGGTGGCTGATCGCGATGAGAAGAGACTCCGTAAGGGAGGGGACTGGGTATCCTTCCCTGCTCCTGTGGGTTTTTTGTTTCAGCTACTGTCTTCTCTCTGTTGGGAGAGCTGTGTGAAGTGTTGCACCCACAGAGTTTGTGTTAGAAGCAATGTGGGGAAAAAATATGTTCATTGCAGCAACTGTTAAAAATATTTCTCTTCTTTGCAGACTGACTCCAAAGATTGGGTTCCCCTGGAGTGAGATCAGAAACATCTCTTTCAACGATAAGAAGTTTGTTATAAAGCCTATTGACAAGAAGGCACCTGTGAGTATATCTAGAATGGATTCCTGGATGTTGCATATGAACAACTAATACTGTTTCATTTCAAAATACATTTATCTTTGGTGAGAAGAAAGCTGCAGATATTCTAGATGCAAAATGAGCCTTAGTATTTAGGTTGTATTTGGAGCAGTCTGGTTTTCTGAGCAGTATAAATAAAGGGTTCTGGTGGTATCTCGCACAGAGAAAGACACGGATTTTACAGCTGCAGAGTCCTTTTTTTCCTAGTGAACTAGGTAACCTTATGCTTAAACTTGAGATTCTTCACTAGTTCTCCGAGTCTTCTGGGTAGCTAGATTATACTCCAAGACTAGTCCTCTCCCCATTTCTTTCAGTTCATGGAAGCTGGTAGCTAATGTTGTTGTTATTGTTAATAATAATAATAAAAAAACCCCACAAAAATCATGCAAATATTACTGCAAAACTATATGGATACATATGGCTTCCCATCTTAATGCTCACTGCCACGCCACTAAAAGGGTAAAAGCCAATTAAGGACCATGGTACTCACTGACCTTCTTGAATACTTGGGTAAATGTAAAGCATATGATTTCTGTGGAGAACCTAAATATAGCTACCCGTGAATGTCACTTTTCAATACTTAGAGTGTTTTCAAGGTTATTTTAGTGAAGAATTAGCAACTTTGACCTGTTCAGAACATAAAGTGGAGTAACTGGTATAGGTGGATCTCATTCTGTCAGTCTTGTGAAACTGTTGGAATAGTTGAAAGACCTCCCCTTCTTCTGTTTCCCCACCTCAGTCCTTGCCCTTGGTGGGTAAGTACAGCCCTGAGAAATAATGAGCAGTTTGGCTTTGGCAGAGGGTTATGGCTTATAAATCTCTTTAAATTACTGGGAGGATGATTTTCAGTTACAGGATGCTAACACACAGTGTGCTGCAGGGCTTTCCTCCAGATAATCGCCTGGGTTTTGCGGGGAGAGGAGCTTCTTTTTGTGATGCTGTTAGTGCAAGCCAACAGTACTCCACTGAGACAGAGAGCTGGTCTGTCCACCATGCTTTTCTCAAGAGAAGAGCCTCTTGGACGTGTTGTACCTGTTATGAAGTGAGGAGTCTCCTGTTTATGTATCGCAGCTTTCCATCCACTCCCCAACTGTAAATCTGACGGAGTTTGAACTGGGAGACTTGCCAGAGGGTGATACAGAAAGGTGTTAACATTGAAAAACTTAGCTGTGTTTCCTCCCTCTGTCTCAGTTGGTGGTGTTAAGTTTAAAGTTATGTGTGAAAGAAGAATTTATCTGGGTGCTAATTCAGAGCATTCAGGAAGTTGTCTGGATCTTTGCATATGCTTATGTGTCCTTTTAAAAAGGCAAGTATTATAACTACAGCAAAATACCCAGTCGACCCAAGATGTGGGCTGGAAGCTCCCTTTTAATTTGGAGGATGCTACATGTCAGTGTTTAAATGGACACTAATGCAAAGGGTGGAGTCCTGCGGCATCTTGCCCAGAATCAGCTTTCTTAATCTTTCGGCCTGTCTCCCCACATACTCCAACTTCAGCGCGTTACCTTTCACATAGCAAGCTGCCATGCTCCTAGTTGTGGGGAACTGGGGGGAGGCTGGGGATGAGGAAGGGTCGGGGATTCTTGTGTGCTCTCACGTGAATGTTTTGTCCCTTGGCTATGGCCTGAAAGGACAAACACAGTCACCGCCCCTGCCCTCAGTATTTACTTCCATGTAAGTGAACCTTGCCTCAGGACGGGACCTGTTCATCACAATGTACACAAACTGTTTGGTTTTAAAATCACTTGTCGGAAGCAGGAGGCTGGACAAATAGCTTGCAGGTGCAGTTGGCAGTGTCAGACCTCTGCAGCTCAGACTGGCTCTGGCAGGGTTTGGTGGGGGAGCACAGCACACGGCGCGGACTGCGTCTCGCAGTCAGAATATGACTTGGGAAAATCCATTGAAGAAAATGAGTCTTTTTCAGCATGTTTGCGTTTGTCTTAACGGTACTGGGAGTGCCCTTCACTGCTTCTAGCCTGACTTCTGGTTTTTCCATAGATAGCCATGACTTGTGCTTCTTGGCTCTCGGGCAGTTAAAAAGATGATCGCTGCTGCCATGTGAAAGCGTAGGGCCACTGTGTGCCCCTTCTCGGCTCCACCTCTTGCTAGCAGTGAGGCAATCCACGGGAGAGTGGTTCTGAGGAATGGGTGCTGGTTTATGGTGGTGATGCGGCAGCTTGCCCGCTGTCCCCATCGCCATCCATACAGTACACAAAAACAGGCACAAAGATGCAGAGTTTGTTCACTGCGTAAGTTCAGACTGCATTGTAAACACGGGTGGTTGTGGGCACAGAAAAATCATCAGGCAGGTGATGAACTTGGCCCTCTGTATCCCTTTCTTAGCAGATTTACTTCTGGAACATTCAGCCTGGTTCGCAGTTTCTTTAAAGGTCTGATTATAACACAGGGAATAAAAAATTTGGGGCTGCTCTTTTTGCAGAACTGGAAATTTTAGAATATCTTGTGTTTTGTTACTGCCTGCAACCCAATAATCAAAATAACCCTTATGTCCCGTGGTTTAAAAAAAAAAAAAAAA
>Ga0065711_1003535_pt1 | contig 27538 bp, 21 predicted proteins | sample Hoacrofraction12_FD_59098 | JGI IMG/M metagenome (GOLD analysis project Ga0065711, IMG submission 59098) | Hoatzin crop microbial communities from Cojedes, Venezuela - Epithelial fraction 12 v2 (version 2) | ecosystem: Host-associated > Birds > Digestive system > Esophagus > Crop | place...
GCCTTCTCTTCTTCAGGCTGAACAAGCCCAGCTCCCTCAGCCTCTCCTCGTAGGGGAGATGTTCCAGTCCCCTCACCATCCTTGTAGCCCTCCGCTGGACTCTCTCCAGTCGCTCCTCATCTTTCTTGAACTGGGGATTCCAGAACTGGACACCGTACTCCAGATGGGGCCTCACCAGGGCAGTGTAGAGAGGAAGGAGAACCTCCCTCGATCTACTGGCCACACTCCTCCTAATGCACCCCAGGATCCCATTGGCCTTCTTGGCAGCCAGGGCACACTGCTGGCTCATGATCAACCTGTCGTCCACCAGGACAACCAGGTCCCTCTCCACAGAACTGCTCTCTAGCAAGTCCACCCCAAGCTTGTACTGATGCATGGGGTTGCTCCTCCCCAGGTACAGGACCCTGCATTTGCCTTTGTTGAACCTCATCAGGTTCCTCTCTGCCCAACTTTCCAGCCTGTCCAGGTCATGCTGAATGACACCACAGACGATGGTGTTGTGACATGACCTGAGTAGAGATACATGGCTATACAAGTCTGTCATCTACATGGCGCACTCATTTAGGGCCTTCCATTGTTAAGTTTTGATTTATATCAATAGAGGTGAATGTGATGACCAAAGGCAGACAGCACATGGTTTTAAATGTAAATGAAATGATGGAATCCTATTGTGTGCAAGCACAGAAGTGGGGACAGCATAGGAGGGGTGGGTGGCTGTGCTGAGCAATCTGCTGATAGAGGTTACTATCTCTTCTTGATAGGGTCTGGCAAAAAGGACAGTAACTGCTACAGGATTTCCCTCCCCCTTTTCAATAGCCTGAGGCCCCAGACTAGCAGGTATGACACAAAACACAAAATGTTTTCCAGTTATTTCTACAGTGCCATACTACTGAGATTGACTTGGCAAGCCAGGCCACCGCTTCCTTCTTTTTCCCGTGCAGCTAGACAGAGAAATCCTTTTAACTTTCTGTGCCTGGAACATCTGTCGTTATCACCTACGTTGAATTAAATTTTTACGTATGATTTTGTTTCAAGGAAGTGTGTTTTGAAATGTTACTTCTGCAGCGCAATGTAAAAGCACCTTCTAATCAGACTAAATGAGTAATAAAAACCTAACCTAGGTTTATGGGGGAGTTAACCTGGAGGCCACGAACTACGGTATTTCCTACATTTTACACCTATTTTGGGTCACTCTACATTAAATTAGCAAATGGACTAAACTGAAATGTTTTCTGATATAGAAAGAGCGCTTGTCAGGAAAAACGAGAGCTCCAAGGGTTAGATGCACCTACCATTCGCCCATCCACAAAGGGGAATGTGTTTCTTACGGGATCACTGCACAGTGGTAAGCTTTGTTTCTGCAGAGATTTTGACATATGGCTGAAGTTAGACCTTAAATTAGAATATTCCTCTTTGAATTGAGAAATGATCTTTCTGTGCAAATGAATAGTGTATTCAGTGTGAATAAAGCTGCTGCTATTGCACAGTCCATCTTATCTACTGATGTCATTTCCTCTTAGTTGCTTCTGTAATATTAATAATCACCATATAGCCAAAGAGGTCATATACTAGGAATGTATACTTTAAAATTCTTCAGCATCACAGAAGAGTCTGAACAACAACAACAACAACAAAATCTATGTTTCTGGCTAGATGAACAGACTGCATGACTTGCAAGGATATGACGTTATGTTATTTAAAGGCGGAGATAAAGAAACCTGTCTGCTTAGGGGAAAAAGCCTCCAGACTGCAAGAGAAACGCACAAGTTGAACATAGAAAGGAAAACCACTAACAACAGTGAACCTAACCTTCCTTAGTAAGCAAAAAAAGGTCATAAACAAAGTAATCCCACTGATATAACCAAAGGATCACACAAAAATTATGAAGATTTGATTTATGGGTTCAGGACATTTCTGATGCAATTGTCGATAATTCTTGTTCTAAATGACTTTCAGCAGCAGCTTCTCTTTTCCTGAACACAGCAGAAGCAGATTCCTGAACGCAACATTTTCAGCAGTCAACTCCTAGCTGTGCGGACACCTCAAGCATCCCCCCTTACCTACCCAGCTGAAGAGCAGAAGAAAGAAAAAACTGCAGGTGCAGAAAAATTGATGGTGTTAAGGAGAATGGTACCTTTTAAGGTGACTGCCTGCTATGAACTCCTCAGAAGATCTCAGACTAGAAAGCTGAGGTATTGTCTTTGTGCTGAGTGCTCTGCTTGGTGGGACTGCAGCTATCTCCAGGTGTTATTAAGAAGTCCAGCTCTTTGTACATAGATGGGAGCAAAAGTGGATCATGAACCTCTACCACAGAAGTCGAGGAAAATAAAGGCTCAGGTCCATTCTGCCTCATCTTAGTCACATAACCAAGATGCCAGCATTAAAAAGCCGCAACTCCTAGTCACCTCTCTAACTCACACACAAACGCAGGGACCTGTGTTTCAGACACAAAGGAGCTTAGGAGACGGCAGAGCTCACAGGGACTGCCTGCCTCAGAACAGACCAGAGCTGGCGGCAGTGGAGTGGGATTTGGGAGGATCTGCCCCTTCCGATGACTCAACACTCACCCCTGGGGCTTTAATAGGATACCCATGCTGATATACCACGGGAAATTAATAAGCATATTTGAAAAATGAAGTTGATGTTTAAAAAAGAGAATTAAAATATTCTCTAACATCTTTAGATGTTTTTTTTTCTTTAATTTAGAAAAGCCCTTCATGTCACTGTACGTAATTTTGAATGAAGCGTTTGAAAATTACTTTCTCGTAAAAAGCAATTGTTTCTACACAGAAAATTTAATAACTGGATAAAATGCTACATAAAAAGAATGTAAATTTAAGAAGACAAGTTCTAGGGCACATCAGAGTGAAGAGACATAAAGAGCTGAAAAATTAGCTCTCGAGAAATGGTGTCAGAACACAGTAGCTTGAAGCTTTCAAATAGACTCACACAGAAAAACTATGAGTAAGGTCTACTTAAAGACAGCACTGATTCCTCAGAATATTACAGAAGCAGCAATATCACAAATATGTTCTTTTATTTTTTTCTTCAGGGTGAATAGAGGTCTGACACAGACACTCTGCTCTTCTGTGTATTGGAAATCATTCTTTTAAGTATTTCAGAGCATGGAAATACTGTTCTAGGAGCGATCCAAATACTGATTTGACAAGGTCTTTAAACCAAGTAATTTTGGATATAATTTTCTTCCTCACAGTACTTCGGCTTTATGTTGTCCCCAGAATGTTACCTTTTATAATTCACTGGTAAGTACCAATGTTACCAGGTCTAGAATCTCTTTAAGGGATCTCAAAACAGTTGATCTTTCCCTCAGAACCAGAGTTCCAGTTTCTGGCATCACTGTGACTCCATGAGATCCCGAGTTTTCCTGGAAAAAGGTTACTTCTGCCTCTTGCAGTTACAGAAAAAATTTTGAATCCTAAATGTTCAAACACCAGACTGTCAGAGAGAACCAAAATGTGCCATGATTTTAAAAAAAAATTAACTTCTCAAACTTAGTGCATTCTTTTTGTCTGGAATAGTGATTTTTAATCCCCTGGAGCTGGCAGTACTGCACCAGTGCAGCAGAAACGGGTCATAACTGCTGCAGGACTTTGATCTGAGCAAGAAGGGCATTAAGTGCAAAGCAAAACAGGGTGAAAGGGCAGGGATTAGCCCGATTGAGTCTTGTGCCCAAAATCAGACCCTCGATCCACATTCAGACAGCTGTCTTCAGCACCCGATTCCCAAATATAGACTGCCACTTTTCAAAGGAGACCTGTAATGGGAAAGCCAGCATTCGGATTATCACACTTCTAACCATCCCAGATGGATAAAAGTAACCTGGGCTACCATGTGCCACAAATAAAAGCCACAGGCGGAAAGAGCTGGTTCCACTGCATGCCCTAGCAGAGCAGCAAACACAGAAACAGGTAAGCTGGAACAAAATGTAGCCAGAGACGACAGATCACCCTGCACAGGGCAAAGAAGTCCGTCAATAATTTACACTACAAGAAAAGCTTATACTTTCACAGGGCAGAACATCAAATCACAGAGCTTGAAGGCATCTGCAGAGGTTATCTAGATCATCCTCTGTCCCAAAGCAGGATTAATATAGTTATGTCACCCTTAACACACATTTGCCTAAGCTTCTCTTAAGCTCCATGACTCTCTCAGCAACCTATTGAATTCCTTCACTGTCCTCTCTGTTTGGAGGCCTTTCCAACTTATCAGACTTCAATATTCTCTATAATTAAGGCTGAATATAATATTTCTTGCCCTATTCACTGTGGAATTCCTATTCCCTCCCACTCTGTAGCAGCCTTTTCCAGATTTGAAGGCTGGATATTTTGTAGAAGTAAAGGACTTGTTATTTTCCTTTAAGTCAAAGCATTTAAAAACAATTAAAAAAAAACCCACAAGAAAAGGTTGCAAACATTGTTACGGTAGCTGTATAAGCTGCAGATTGTGAGCAATAGCTCAGAATAGTTTGAGCACAACTTCTGGGAGGGACTGCAGAGGGATGCAGGCACACACAGATAAGCAGCTGGACACAGGCAGCATATCTGAGTACAACGATCCTTGCGTGAATCCCAATTTCTAGGAAATGCCTAGAGAGAGTACAGGCACTGACTTCCACGGAAACTATTCTGTTCAAAACCAAGGCCCTGCATCTCCAATATGAAACAACCGTGCCCAGGGCAACACACAAACATATGTTGTTAAAATCAAGATAATTTTAAGTTAAGTATGTACTGAAGCGCTTGCTGAATCGCAGCTTGGTATTGTACACAAGGAAGTTTATAATATATATTCATTTTCAATCAGACAATTTAGACATTATACGAATTACATCTTGCTCTTAGGATTGCACTTGGACTGATTTTGCCAGTCCCCAAAGAGACAATTTCACTGTTTAGTACAACAGCTGGGATTAACTATGTACTCTAGTAAAGGCACGAGAAATCTTAGCAGGAGGCAACTGTATAATTAAGTTTCTCATAGATATTTTGGAATGAAATACAAATCTCAGTCAGTGCTTCCTGACATCTCCAGAGCACATAAACCCATAAAAGAAGTTTTCATAGAGTTATAAAAGGAAAGATAAAAGGTTACTGGAAAACAACAGACTGGTCACACTTATCTTACTTAATTTGAATGAGGCTCTGGCAGACCAGAAAGTATAAAGGAAATAGTTGTGTAATGCCTAATGACTGCTTAGAACGGAAAAATGTTTCTTCTTTTATCTTGGCTTGTTATAAGGGGATGGGTCAGAGTACAACATAGCTTAAATAGGAAATTCTGCCTATGATAAGCTGTATGCACGTATTGTACAGTACCAGGTTAGCTTTGAACTATGTTGAAAATAGAATAATTTCTATTTGCTAGAAAATTGTAGGTTTAACTTTATAGCACAAAAGCAATATACTGACTTTCTTACAACTAAGCCAAGGAGGACGGAGTAAGTATTCTCATAAGACTACGCAATAAATGCAGCCGCATCTGTTTGATACTGATAAATCCATATCCCATCTCTTTGTTCTCTGACTCTCCATATATTAACCAGCTATTACAAATCACCAGGAAACTCTCATCGTATACTTCTAAAGCTTTCCATTTTCATGTAGCTCAGCTTCTGAAAGGTACTGGCGTAGGAGCATACCGTGGAGGCAGTGAACATGGTCTGTGTTTCACCAACTGGAACTGAAGTGGAGAATGCTCTGCTCTCTTCTACAGTCACTTCAGCATCTCATCCCGAATGAACTGGGTCAAGGCACTTGAGGAGATTCTGTTCTGAGCACTGCCTTTGGTCTTGGCCCCGCATGGAGATGCAAAGCATGCACCGCTCCTCAGCACAGCTTCCCCAAGAGGCACCGCTCCTCAGCACAGCTTCCCCAAGAGTCACAGTGGATGTGTTCCAGCAGTTGCAACAGACCCAAAAACGTACATGCAGTCCTGGCCTAAACAGACACAGCTGTCGCAGTCCTCTCTGAGCTGTCCCAGCAGGAAACTACGTTCTATACCGTATAAATAGGCTTTGAGTTTTTAGAAACAATATGTTCATTTTTCCATTGCGATATTATGCCTTATTTTGCATATGCCAAGCATAGAAGTCAGGCTAACATATATCAAGATTTTTACAATTCCATGCCAAGAAAAACACCTCCACTACTTTTAGTCTTGAATTTTGCATTTCTCCTTCATTTAACTTCCAACTCCACGTCTTCCAAGGCAAAAGTACCTTTAGTGCACCTACAGTTTATTGCTGTTATCATTACCCAAAACAGATCTTATTAAGGGGCACTAGAATATTGCATTAATGAATATGAGTACTGGTAGCAGTAAAAATGCCCCAGGTGAGGATCTGACCCTTTTGACTATTACTTAAGAAGTTGCACTTTTCACAGCTGCAACTAATTGAAGCACATTTCATTGCCAACAGCTTTCTAGATGTGTTACAGAACTAAAAGCTCAAGACTTCCTAACAGATGATATTAAAATCACAGTCCTTAAAAACAAGAAAAGCACCAATGGCAATGCACAGGCTTAGCACCAGTCTCACCATCTGTTTACACTGAACATCTATCAAGTCACTGGTCATTATTCCACTGTTTTTTCAATTATTAATCCCAAGAATCTAAATTTATTTTAACCTGGATGACTAGATTTTGATACTTTAGCTCCTGCTGTGCAACACCTTACTCCTTGAGAAGTCTGGACAAAATAAAAGTGTTGGCAATTTGATTTGAACTTCAACCAAATCCAGGAAGATTAATTCTGAGTACAACTGTAGTAAAAATCCTTCACATGTAACACTACACTTCCCCCCAGCATTTCTAACAGATATGAATAAGCAGTCAGCAAATAACCCATTTGACAGCCAGATCTTCAGGGAAATGTCCTCAGCTGTCAGTGCCGGGGACTCCAGTGAGCTGCATGGATTTACACCAGCAAGAGGCCATGCTTTGAATAGAACTTCCAGTAACTGTGCAAATGAACAGGGTTTTTTTCTTTTTAAACTCTACACATGACTTAGCAATTACATTTTCTGAAGTGCCCCCAAACCAGCAGGCTGCAGTTCCGCTGGGTTAGGACTCTGTGCAAACCTTTGGCAAAGCCCGTGCTGCAAAGCGCTTGCTCAGCGGGGTCCCTGGGGACTCAGGAGATCTGGGAGTCCCCCGGCAGCATCTGACCCCCCATCTGACTGCAAGAAGTCAATGCTGCCCTTCCCGACGGAGGAACGCTGTAGCTCAGGAGGAGAGCGGGGAGGAGCTGCTGAGAACTGGAATCTCTCAGGGAGGTAAAACAATGTGAGGAGCTAAGTCGAACCAACATTTTACAGATGACAATTCCTACAGAAACAGAGTTGGGGGCCAGAACAGCTCACACTCCAGGATAGAATAATAACAACCAAGTCTGGGTCTTCATTCCAACGTTTTCTGGACATCTTTAGGGGCTCCAGGGCTTTGTTGCAGGTACCAAAGGTCTAAGGCTGCCCCGGGGTTAATGCATTCCTTCCCAATTCAGCATATTCTCCACCTGGATATTGTTTCTGTAACAGATGAAATCTATCCCTTTCTTTTGCTGTTTATCCTCAGACAACAAAGAAATCTCACAAAGGGTCAAAATGTATCATCTCTGTTGCCAGCTAACAATTCCTTATCGCCATTACTCATTTATACTGTTTATGTTTTCCTATTGCCATAGTAACAACACAGACAGCTAAAAAGAGCTTGCATGAAATAAATCAATGGAGTCTGCAGACCTGAAAGCTGCCTCAATTAAACAACGGTTCATATTGAGGCGAAAAGGTGAGGGACAAAACCTGCAACACATTAATACTGGCCAGTTTTTTACGACTTGCATGCTAATAATTAGCAAACATAATGTCTAAAGAAAACCTGCTAGTATAAATTCTAATAGGGAATACAATACAAGGAGGAGGGCTTGAATGAGACAGTTGCGATTATTCATCATTGTTGTAACATATTAATTAAGTGTTGCTATTGCATGCAAACATCAGAAATTTGGCCTCTACCACAATGATTCTGCAGTCTATGAGACACAACCCTCACTTCTTCCTCGTACTAGTGTCCTTTGTTCAGATGAACAGCCTCACCGCATGAGATGCAAGACTTGCACAATCAAGATTTCACGTGACAGACAACACATATTCAGAAAAAAAATTCTGTTAATGGTGATCTGCAAAACAATTTAGGAAGAGTATGGAGAGGGGGCTGTTGTGTAAAGGACATCCAGGCAAGTTTTGTTCAGTTTATTGTAGAGTTTTTAACCCACTTTCTCTGGTTTTCCCTCTTCCCAAAACAGCAAGTTTTACTACAGCTCTCAACATGTACTTACTGTTGGTCTCTGTACTGTAACTAAGTACATCAGAATGCTGATACACTAACAAAGATGCCCAGAAAGAGAACTTTAAAGATCCACAGACATTTTAATCTGAGCACAGGTGTTTTGTCCCATAGGAGATGCCCTGGTACCTCCCACATGGCCGTCACTGCTGGTCCAGAAGGTTGTTTGTAGGTTGTGTGTGATGTGCACTGTGTAGCAGCCCAGGAGGATCATCCGAGATACTGCAGGGCATCACACTTGTCACGCACCAGGCACCTATGTTTATGCAACGGAGTAAGTCCCCAAGTGCCTCCACAGCTAAGTAGCATCTAACCAAGTGCTTTAAGGACTGTAGTCTTAGATGAGGAGACCTAAATCAAGTCTCACGTTCCTGGATTTGGCTCCTTCTAACAATCTTTACCGCTATCTGCTGATAGGAAATCCTCAAGTGCCTTTTCAGCTTCACTCTCCCATCAGCTGCACTATTTATTTCTATTTGTACTGCTGGGAATTCCAAGAGCCTTTTTCATAGACTGGGATGCTGTTGTGCTGTATCAACAACACACAATGATAGGTGACACCTTACAGTTCAAGTATATGACATGGAGCAAACGATGGAGACTGATGGATGAGGTGTAACACAAGGAAACAGTGCTGCCATAGTGGAGGCCAGTGCTTCCAGCAGACCAGAGACATAGCCATAGTTAACTGGGTCTAGCATGGCTGCTTCTGACACTGAGTCCGTCAGCAACACTGGCAAGCTTTTCAGAACAGTCAAGAAGTCCAAAGAATATCCAGTGAGAGAGGGACCCAGATTTCTAATGTGAAGTGTCCTTCATTCTGCCCTTTTCCTACTTTCACAGCATAAGCCTGGGTATGAACAAATTTGCAGAATGAAAGCTGGAAGGACACATGATGGCTCTCTCTGAAAATACTGGACCAGAAAAACAGCAAGCAGAGGAAAGATCTACTGAAGCTAAAGGAAAAGCTTGGCGCAAGAAGTAGGAGGTATCAATTGACTGTAAGTAAGTTTAGGCTTGAAATAAGAATTAGAAACCCTCAAAAGAGGAAGGATTTGGAACAGCCTTCTAATAGGGACAGGGAAAGGCTGAAAAGTAATTAGCTTTGAGACAGTACAGGATGCATTTATGAAAGACATTTAATGCTGTGGCTGCCCATAATAGCAGAGGACTGACCTTCATGACCCAGGTCATCCCTCCTACTCCAGTAACTGCCTATGTCCCCAGAACATAGAAAAGGCCAAAACCCTGTTTGTTCAAAGCCTCTCTGCCTATATGCTTGTTTTGTGCTTAACCCATTGCTACAATAGCCAGCGGAACAGTGAACAAGTGGTACAGAAAAAAATTATTAGTCTAAGAAAACATATTAAGCAAAAATAGAAGTTGTCAGGATATCAAAAACCCAAATGTGTTACAATTGAAAATCAGCTTTTTAAATCTTCCATCCCCAGCTCCAAAGCAGAAAAATGCAAAAGTGATTTGGGAATCAAGTCTTCTGGTTTTATGTTTGGCATTAAACAGGTCATAAAAATTATTGACTTTGGCTCTTTATGCTTTTAAGACATTAAAAATAATTACAACCAGGCCCCGAGTGAAAAGTAATCTCAGAAGTCAGCATGTGAATTTAGTGTTTTCAAGAAAAGCAACTGCTCAGCAGCATGCAGAGCTCATCCGTGAGAAGAGGAGAGGGCAGCCTGCACAACCGTGTGATCACCAGTGCATCACACGACACAGGCTTGTGCAGTCCTCTGGCCAGGGCTATAATCCTTCATTACTATCATTACCTTCACAGTTAGCTATTCCTGGAAACTGCAAGATGCTTGCTCGAATTCTAAAGAAAAAGGGAAAAAAAGAAGGGGTGATTGTTTTTCAGGCAGTTGGGAGGAAAAGTGGTCCCAGAGACACCACACATAGTGTAAAGAAAAGCTGAATTCCCTTCAAGAAGTGCATGGTGTAAACGCTCCACTCATTCCTGCTCCATATAGAGTTCCCAAGTGTACTGAAAGGGGAATGAGACTGAGACAAATCTCCAGAAATTACCTCCAGTTCTGGGTACCTCCCATTTTTGCCTCAGGTGACACTCCTCCAGCTGAAGGAGCTGAAAAGTTACTGTTTATTTTCTTACCTGGCCAGGCAGTGTGGTTCTCAATTTTTCTGCTCCTCGCACATGGCACTACACATGCAGTGAGAGTCTGTTAGATCTGCTCTGGCAAAGCGAAGCAAAACTCTGAGACCTCGAGTTCCCTTTCTACATGCCCGTGCAGAAGAGGCTGCCTTGCCTTACATCTGCTCAGCTCAGCTAGCCCTCCTTAACACTGCAATGACTAAAGACAAAATTTAACTTAATGAAAGATTCCACAGAAACCAAAGAATTTGGCATCAACCTTCAGCAGGAAAAGCTTCTTTTTTTTCTGTTTACAAGTTCTGTAAAGCCCAGTTGAAAGTCAGCTTCCGAATTCATGTAAAGGCACCCAAATGACATTTCAAAGCTAAAACAGACACACAGTCTTCGGTGCAGTCAGCATGCCCAGTGGGAATGGGATAATGCAGAACCTACAGAAACCTTGAAGTATCTCTAGGTTAAAAAAAAGTAATTAACTTTTAAGTCCCTCTTCAAAATCACCTCATCCGCTCTGGAGTTAATGCCACATGAAAGTCTTACTTCATTCTCTCTTAGTATTTCATTCAGAGTGCCTAACTGCAGGTTTAGAAGCTCTTCCATCAGCACCCGGTTTTGAAAATTGTAGTAATTACTTTCAACTGAGATCGTACATAGTAATCTGCTTGTTACCTCTTTGTTACAGTGTCCCACTGTGAACATATCAGCTGCATGAGGTCTTGCAGCTCTGCTTCCTATTTCAGGCATTTACAGTTTTATCAGCTTTTGAAGTTGGGCTGCGTTTCGGGAGCGAAGCAGGAGAGAAACTGACTTTCAAGGACTCCCAGCTTGACAATGTTTGCAACTTTTTGTCAGTAAAAGTCTAGTCAGGGATGTGGCCGTTTAAGGTCTTCAGAAGATGCAGTTACAAAATCTCTCTGTTCACTTTTAGGGTTCTTGTGCTCTTTTCCGATAGCTGTTCAGATGGTTCAGTATCTGGACCATAAAGCAGATAAGATACAGTCTATTTGGCAAGAATACCCATCAACGCTATTCCTTTTTTGTAGGTACATTGATATGGCCGTATTAACCTTATCAAACAATATTACCAGATCAAAGGCGTATATTTGCTCATAGCACAAAACTACCTACGTCTCATTTTACTATGGAACAATTACGTCAGTATTACTAAGCGGTAAAAACATTATTCTTCACTTGTCAAGCAAGGTTAAGAGATATCCCCATGACATTGCATCACTTAGACCATGGCCAACTGAGGAACCTTTCTGTTCCTCACCTTTAGTTTCTGGCTGCAGGTGCTTCAAGGCTGAAGCCTCTGGGAGGCCCAGAAGCAGCAGCCATCTCTACACATGGCGTGGCGCAGGGCATGGCGTCTACCACAGTGTCTCTGCGGGCTACTTTCAGCCCCGCAGTTCAGCAGCCCTGGACCCTCCTTCCATCAGAGCCTCGGCACCTTCTTCTCCCCCTCCTTCTCTTCAGATGAAAGCCCCAGTGACGGGCCCACTCATGCTCCAACTACACAGATGGGAACTCCTTCCCTTAGCTCTTTAATCCACCTCAGCATCCCCCAGTTACTTTTATTGACTCATTCTTTTGTTCTTCTCTGGAAAAATGATTGCTTACAAACTCCCGTAACCGGGTCACAAGTTCCCATCTGGCAAAAAAGCAAAGCGGCTTTCCGGCACAGGTATAGGTGGTGCTGCTCCTTCTGTCTGCCTGAAATTTTGAGCAACCCAGCCCCTTCAGTGACTTCGGTCAAAATAAGTCTGCCCAGGTAGCTTCAGTCTCTCCTGTCTGCTTTTACAAGGGACCCTCCTCAGCTTAAAGCAGTGTGCCATCCAAATGGCAAGTCCCCTCACGAGAAAAAAATGGGTTCTCTAGTTTAGGCTGAAAACTAATTTAGAGAAAAACATAAAAATTCCTTCTCTTGCAGCATAAGGAACAAACCACAGTCTATAAGTCGCAAGGAAAGCTTCACAGGGTTCACAACTCTTTCTTTTTTGGCTATGAACAGAATCACACACAATCACAGAATGGTATGGGTTGGAAGGGACCTCTGGAGATCATCTAGTCTGACACACATCCAAGTAATGGCCTCTGGCAAAATACAGCTTGAACACCATGATGAAGTTTTACAAAGATTATTATGTTATTGTTTGGCAAAGCTTTTAACTGCTAGAGTTTTTTAATGAGTAGGAAGTAAGGGGGAGTTTGCTACTAAATTTTACTTTGAAAGACCTTTTTCTTAACACTTTGGTATGTTTAATCGGCACATGGCATTCAGTGCAAGCACATGCACACAGCAACGTACACCTTTCCCACAAGCAACTGCAGTTATCCCATTGCATATGGTCATAAAATTCCAGAAAAAAGGGCACAAGCCGGACAGGAAGGAGACAGCCGTTAAGATGCAGGGCCCAGCTCTGAGACTAGGCAGCAAGATCCACAGCCTAGTGAGGCCTGCCAAGAACGGAAGAGCAATAAGTAATGGATCACAAATTGGTGTGGGGAGGGTGGGAAGCTTTGGACTGGTTCCTTTCTAACCCAGTCATAACCGAAGCAAAGTCCACATTGCCAGGCCAGGGGAGCAATGGGAGGAGGCTGACACCACTGCAAGGCACATCAGGAGCTCAAACATCCACGGACCTTGGAACTACTTGCAAAATCCTCAGTGCTGCGAACCCTATTTACCCTACTGAGCAGAAGCACGGTCTTTGAACCTATTCACACCTTGTCTAGCCTCACTGCAGTCGGTGCCAGGACCGACTCGCCATCCTGGGTGTGTGTCCATGCCCGCAGTGTGAAACGGCAGAGCTGCTAGCACACGCGTCTCCCTTCCCCTTCCCCTGCCCGTGCCATTCCCACTCAACTTTGGATTGCTCACCCTGGGGAATAACAAAAACACAAACCCAAACTTTTCCTTGCAGAAGATGACTTTTTCTAAGGAGACTGCAGAGGAGGAAACAGAAGGAACCGATGCTGTGAAGGATCAGTCCTTCCAGAGAGCAGGCAGGAGGCCCGCCGCAGCGCGGCCAAGGGTTGGGCTCCGCTGTAGAACAGGGAAGCGTCAGGCACTGTGCCCTGGGGTGGGACAGCTCACGGGGAGACGGTGAGGAGATGCTTCGGTCAGCAGGGTCAGGGCAGCGGAGGAAGCAAGCACTCCTCCTGCTCACTGTTTGCTTGTACTTTGTTTCCTCTTTTCGTCACTGCCTGCCTTTTCTCTCCTCGCTGCCTCATATTTCAGGTTTTCCTCTTTTCATTTCCCCCCCTCCTCACTCTCAAAGTCTTACCTCCCCCAGCACTTCCAGCCCTATCGATTCAGCCCCACTGTCAAACATCCAGTGGCCCTCGTGTTTCCATTCCGCAGAGGCAGAGGGAGGCCCCAGCCCGGCCATCACGCCCTCACAGCCAGTGGCAGAGGGCCTCGAGCCTGTCGCATGGCCGCCCACTGCCCGGTGCTACCAAGTCCCCTCAGCCAGGGTCACAGCGCAGCACCCGCCCGCTCTCCTGAAAACCTGCCACGTTTCACTGTTTTAAGATTTTGCATGCCTCTGTTTCTCAGCTCCGTCCCTACAGATAGGGATCATCCTCGGTCACCCCCGCTCTCCTCTCTAGGGATTTTTTGGTACTCCAGGCAGGAGGATCTACCACGGTCAAGTGGGGATTTCCCTCCCTTTTTGGTGGAGCTTGCTCCCCCTTCCTGACTGGCGGCCAGTGACGCCAGCGGACACGTCAGGGACCGGTCATCCCTCCAGCGCAGCTGCCCTGCAGCTCGTAATCCCTATCTCTGAGAGCACACAAAGCCTCTATCTTCCGCAGCAGCCCCTGTGCTGGTTTAGCTGCGCACAGACCGACGTAAAACTTACAGTCTCTACGTCAGTGGCTGCAGTGGACTATGATTCCCTTAACCTATAAAAGACCATGACATTTGTGCCCTCTTTAAGCTCAAAACTGAAATCTCCCTCTGTGAATGCTTCACGGTTCATTACCAAGACCAAGGTTTGTTTCGTGGAAAAGACTGTTTTTTCCTTACTCTCAGACAACCCTAAAATCCTGGAAGACTTGACTCTGAAGAAGTCTCCCTCTGGGAAACATGACCTTTGGATATGGCAGAACATAGACTTTTCCAGTTTCCTCCATATGTACAGGGCATCTGTCCCATTGGACATCAAAGCAAGCCACCAGGATGATAGGAATCTTTACTTTGGCAGAAAATGGCATAAAGCATATAAACAACATGCAGACTAAGATGGGAGCTGGCCTGCTGGACTTACGTGTGCTATCCGTGACTCCCATATATGGCCGTGTGTTATCTTCATTTTGATTTAGTTACCTTTGCCTCATTTGTGTGGATTTATTTAGAAAATTCTGTAAAGCAATAAATAATAGTATCTAAGGGACCTGAAGAAAACTGCACACAGAACGCCTCATTTACACCACATACTCAGATTCCTGCTGTCTGCTATATATGATTTGTTGTTAAACCGTAGAGATTCTGCAGACTTCTGCTCTGATATTTAATTTGTCCAACGGTGCCTGTTTTGCCAACCTCTGGGGCTCCCTGCAAGGCCTGTTTTCCCAGACTCTCCGAGGGGTGGACTGAGCTGGCTTGAATGAGCAGTGTCACTTTTACTGCGGGCTGGGAAGACATGAGGGCTTTGCTTAGTGCTGACATCTGTCAACTTTAAACCTGTAATAAGTGCATTTTTAGAAACAGAACTGTCTGTGTGCTTTTGTCTGGAGCCGACTGCGTTGTGTCGCCTGGACAGAGGAGGCACAAGAGGATTGTGAGGTCACATAAAACTGGATTATGACAGTGAATTAATGGAGCATTAGGAATAAGCTAATTAGAAAGGAAGAATCTGCATGTACACACACATCTTGCTAATCAGTGATTATGGGAAAGAAAAAAATTGAGAAAATACATGGCAGCTAAACAGGATTTTGACACAATACTAAACAGACAGAAAGACCCTTCCCTCAAGGACAAGCAAGCATAACAGTGGCAGATACGGTGGATAAGAGCAGCCCTGTCCCACTGTGCTGCAGACGTCCTTCACATGAACAGCATGGCTGGGCTCATCTGAAGTTCAGGAGAGATGACAGACCTCAGTCACCTCAGACCCAAGAACAGCCACCATCGTGACAAAAGCCCTCAGAAATCTGCATGATTTCAGATGCAATTCCCACGAGAGGATGCTGCCCCATTGAGCAGACGTGACTGCACGTTCATAAGGGATAACTCTTGGGGAGGGCTAGGGACACATCACAAGCTTCAGAGAGCCACTGGTACTGTGGATTCCTGAGTGGACCACGCCGACACATTAAAGACAAAGAGGAAAAGGATTATATCTCTGCATAAATATCCCAGCCAGGGAGCTCCACCCAGATTTCCCAGCGAGTCTTCTGACATCCATGGTATTTACACACTGACTTTGGCTTTTTCCACAAGGCTACCAAGCTCTCCCTTCAGGTGGACAATGTGTTTGAAGTGGTGTGCCATAAACTGTGTAAAATTATCCCTCTTTTTAATTTTTTAATGAGAGAGGACAACAGATCCTTACAGCACAGTGTTAGACCTTAAAAAAATTGTTCCATGCTACAAAAGGAGACTTCTTAGCATGCAGAGCAGCTCTAATTGCATGTTCCTGCACACAACAAAACCTGACACACAGGTGAAAATCGACAGAGCTAACACACAATATAATCAAGCAACAGTAAAATTTAGCATTAGTGAAAGCAGTAAAAACTTTTAAATTGACATCTAAGACTAAGTAGCTGAAGTTATGTCCCTAAGCTAGAGTTGAAACATATAGTCACAGGGCTCATATTGCAATAACAAGAGTTGTCCCAAGAGAAGATGCAGACTCCTGGCTTTGTACCATTCACAACCCACTTGTGCAGTTTTCTTACAGCTTACAGCGTCACCGAGACCCAGGAGTATACTCACTCCAAGGGCCATCTGTTATCCTCTGCACAACAACCACTATTAACTCATTGTCACTGGGAAATCGTTTACTTAATAATACATTGAGTTGGCTGCTCTTCCTGCAGAAGAAAGCTGTTCCATAAACATAAGGACATATTTCTAAACCTCAGCACTCAACACTTACTTCCCTGCCTATTACAGATTCTTAATTTTTAAAATCTCTTCTTGTGATACAGACTTATATGAAGAAATAGTTTATTCAATAGTTCACTTGTGGTCTTGAATAGCCCTGATGAATAAAAAGATCAAAATAGTGTTTCCCAAACTAGTCCTCAAAGCAGAAGAGGAAAATAAAAATGTTCCCATGCTATGCCAGTGACTAGGTAGAAATGCTTTCATTTTAATGGGAGAGATTTACTCCCCATGTCTCTCCCTGTAAGGTTATTTACTCATTAAACGTTTTTTACAGATTGGGGCCCTTGATCCTGCAAGCACTTGTGCACCAAGTAGCACACTTTATCTCAGTAGGACTCCTTCAGAGATACAAGTCTGCAGAAATCAGGGCCACAGCCATATTTCTGAACAGTGCTGGAGCATAAAGACGGTAAAAACAAAAAGACACAGTGTCCAGAAAACCTCAAGGTAGAGCAGCTGACTGAACTGTGTATCTCTAAAGGACTATAAATGATGCAATCGTGACATTTCCATTACTTTACGGCAGCACTTATAACTGGAAGGACAGGGTGGCAAAACCAGATTTAACGTAAGCCATGTTCCTCAGCACCCCTTTAAAAAACAAAACAAAGCCAAATAAACAATTCAAGACAAAATAATAATCCGAGCTGACTTTGCAGTATTTGACTTGCTTTCAAAACCATTTTGTGTTTTTAGAAAATACTGCGGGTTCTGTACTCTCTGTGGTATTTCCAGCGGACACAGCTCTTCCTGTGGTATTAGACCTGGCACTGCCACAAGAACTTTGCCCCTGATTGTCTCAATGAAAACACCACAAAAGGGAACACTTTCCATGACTGGCTGAAAACATCTAAAATATATGTATGTACAGGGGTACGTTTATATATATCTTCAGGAATGGGAAAAAGAAGAGAAAAATCTGGCAGACAGATGAAAATGCTATGAATGATTCTACCAAAAGAAGAGAAAAAGGCAACAAGGATTTGGGGAAGGATTTTTGTTTGTTTGTTTGTTTGTTAGTTCTAAGAGATTCCAGTCAGGCTCAAAAGCTTTGCTCATTTTTGCTGGTGGATTTGAGCCAGAGCCTTTCCTTGGCTCTGACTCAACTCTACTCTATAGCTTTGATTCACTGAAATCTCGGCCTCAGCTGGGGGAAGGGAGAGCTGTCAGTGCTGCTCCTGCAAGAGACAGGCAGAAATTGGAGGCACCAGCTCCCCATCTCCGTTCCTGTCCCTCCGGCACTGGCGTGGGGTCCCTTGTTCCTGGAACCCACTCAACTATCCATCTTTCCAGCGTTACCGGATCATCTAGCCTCGCCAGGTCTTTTTTGATGTGTGAAAGCAGAGTCGGAGGGGATGAACCAGATTATATATAGATTATTGCATGGGCTTCAAAGGGGTTCCGATAATGTCACGCTGCTCTGGGTGCTGGTGAGATGCCCTGCAGCCACGAGACAGATACTTTCCATGCACTGGCAGGGAGCAGGGTACTTGCATGCATTTCCAGACGAGAGGTTGGTATTTTCTGTCACATACAAAACTGTGCTTGGCAGCACCAAGTCCCTGGCACAGCCCTGGTACAAAGCCCCAACCCCCCCCAAGAGGGGCCTGCTCCACGGACGTGTGGGTCTTTTCTTCACCACGCACGTTCACGTATTGAGCCATGGCCCTCCCCGCCACGGCTCCCAGCACACGATGAGCAGGGCGGTGGTGGGTAACCTGCCTTCCAGGATCTCCTCCCAGTCCACTAGTTTATTACACACTACTCTAACAAGCCAGGAGATGACAGTGACTTTGCAGCATGGTCGGATCTAAACTCAGGATCTGAAGTCTGCAGCTTTCATTCAACCATTTAGTTATCCAAGTCACACAGTTCCCTTTGTGAGCTCAAAAAAGTACATTATAGAGAAGGAAAATTTGTAAAGGGTATCCAGTCAGGCTTAGACAGACACATACCTTCTGGGCCACGTGGAAGGGAGGCGAAGAGAGACACAGGACTCAAACAGCTAATTGCAAATTGCTGCCATTGCCATATCAGTCATGCAGCATTAATGCTGTCAGGTAACAAGCTTTATAGGAACAGACTCCGATTTCTCTAACAATGCCAGAAAGTGGCATTGTGGCTAAAGGCTGTAAATTAAGCATTGTCAGGGTTGACAGAAATGCGCCAAGATCTGTCAGCTGTACCTAACAGGGGAAACGGGGCTGTATTTAAGAAGACCAGACTAGTTCTGCAGGTATGGCTGCCCACTGCTTGGGATGCCATGGAGGAAAGAGAGCAGAAGGCAAAGAGATAACAGCTCGGTAGTCAAAGCACACATGTCGTCTCAGACCAACTCTGCTTGCAAGAGCCCTGGAGAGCTATTCCTCCAGGTCACAGTAACCAAAACGTAACACTGCTTGGCCAAGTATTTTCCTCATTTTGGTGCAAACAGAATCCAGAGTCTTTAACCACACGGAGATTTTTCTCTGCAATTATACTCTTCATTAAGGAAACTTCTTTTCTTCCCTTCTGCCCCAGTGCTGCATGAAAAGGGTAAAGGTACAAGCTGTGGGCGTTAGGCAATAATTCAGAGATTTTTTTTCAGTTTTGTTTCTAATCGTATAAACGGTTGAGCTAGCTCCATTTTGCTGTGCTCTACAGTAATTAGTACCGTGACTCTAAAATGCCAATGTTCAGCTTCTCAATGCAAAAGTCTTGAATAAGATAGACGAGAGTCAGATATTCTGCTTTCTGGTATTCATCCACATCCAAAATGAGTCTATTCTTAACACAGAGCCATGTGGTAATGGAGAGGAAATACAGACCCTTTCACCCCAAGCAAACGATTTCATCAGAGTAAGTATTATCCCTGAACCTACAGTAAACTTGTTTTTACACTGCTGTAGGGTTCCTGGTGTGGGACCTTTCCCAGACCCCCCAGCCAGGCTCCTTTCTCTAGGTTTCAAGCCAGCAGTACACAGCCATCCCGCTCCGGCAGATGAAAAAGTTCCAGAAGTGTCTGTGTAAATCACCAGCCAGTAAAAATAGGCTCTAACAAGCGAAAAATGCAACACTGAGATTAGAGAGTTGCAAAATGGTGAGAGACCATCGCTCCAAAGGGGTAGCTAAGCAACAACTGCTTTGTTTTCTTTTCAAATCTATATGAGGAATACAAATACCACCAAGCATAGAGTTGGCCCAGAAAAAACATTCTCTCCTCTGCAGAAGAGCTGGGGCAGTGTCAGCTAATCTAGCTGCATGCAGGGCATGAAAAAGTGTCATCTTTGTTTGAAACCTCCCATCTCAAAGCTTCTTTTGACCACCTTGCAACTGGCTGTTCACCGTCTCCAGTAACGACGGGATAGTTTATTGAGGTTTTTATTGATGGTTTTATTTGAAAACAATGTATTTAAGGTAGGCATGCTATTCTTGCATAACCTGATAGCATGTCCGAAAGCCTGGAGTTCATTTGCTAACAGAAATAAAGACTCCCATGGAGTGATATGAGCTTATAGGCACTGAGTGGCTTAACCAAAGGCAGAGAGTTAATTAACCTACTGAGCACTACATTAAAACCCTATTAAACCAGGAAGTTCCACATACCTGTTAAAGGCACCATTGTTCTTTCCAAAGCCAAATGTACTCTTAAATTCATGAAAAGTCAAAATAAATCAGTCCCCAGGCAAATTCTGCTGGGTGAACTCAAAACTCAGGCTGAGATAGCATAAGACGCTTAAAATACCATGCAGCGAAGACACACAAAGTGCTGTACAACTGTTTAAGACGGTACTGAAAACTTTTACCATTTCCAACAACAGACTCTTCCCCAACAGTTAGCAAGCCTAAGTTAAGGCACAGATCACCATCAGAGCAACATTCCTTGTTCTTTCAGCCTTGACCTCTGTAAGTACCAATTAGAATGACAAGGGACACGGGGAAAGTCTGAAGCTAATCAAGAGGAAGATGAATCCCAAGCGATCCTTCATAGTCAAGATGAAGAAATGACCAAGCAGTCTGCAAAGGCTGCTCCTGCTGTCCTAGCCCTATGGACTCCTCTGCCGGGCACCTACAGGGCAATTCGGAGGAGCCAGGATCTACAGCAGTGAGCAAACTGACACCCGGCGTGGCCACATCACCAGCCAGGAGCCACAGGAGCCATCCAGCTGCAAGTCTTCTTACAGAAAACAACAACACTCAGCAAAGCATAACACACAGAAGAAAGTGGGTTTAGCCTACTAAACAGAAATTCCTGGATCTCTAGTGATGTTGAGTTGATCAACAGTTGATTTCGAGGTAGCTTCATAATCAAATAATTACTAGGCTGAAATTTTCTTACTGAACCAGAACACAGACAACCTTTATAGGTCTTTAAGCACATAAAGACAGAGAGGTGACTCATAATTTCCCAAAGCATCCAAGCAAATCGCTCCTGCATAAGACGAGGATTGCTGAAAGTCCTAGCTGGTGTCCACATGCATTTTGGAAACCTATCATAAACCTGTCCTTTAATCCCTCAAAGAGTAATGTTTGCTTTCAGGCATTTACTGAAATCCTTCTTATCACTAGAACATTTTGAATATCCTGATGTGACAGAAGGATATCTGAAAACTGAATGAGCTTATTTTTTCTCCCACTTTCTTTCTCTTTTACATGGATGTAACTTTATCAGTATCACTGGAGGAAAAGAACCTGTTCCTAACATTTATAAGTAGTACTCTCCCTTTGTCATACGAGCAGAAAAATACTATGACATGTTCCATTAACATTTATAAACACATTTTATCCAAACCACAGAATAAGGTTCCAACAGACTGACCAAGAAAACTCCCTTCTATACCAATGCAGCATGCAATGTCATCCTTGCCCTACTGAAGGAACAGTGAAAGATCAGAGGTGGGACTGCCCCACAGGCAGGCACAGAGGATGGGCAGGCGTTGTGGAGGGTTGCCCAATTCCTGGTAACTCCTCTGGTGTCCCTGGCCTGACTCCTCACACACCGGGAGAGGCGGAGATAGAGAACTCTCCGTTGAACAAGGTCCAGGGGCCGGGAGGAAAACGTCTCAGAGGAGGAAAATTCCAAACGACCAGCTTCTGAACACACTTCTCTCTACATTCAAGCCCATGGTAGGGATGTACAATGTGTAGTTTGGCTAAAGCAGGATAGAAGCTTCTCCTATTTCTAAGACTCAGGTCTGTTTCTTACAGCGGTCAGACAGTGATCCCTCTGATTTCACAGGGATCTGGACTGGATCCAAAGTGATTTGTATCACACTTATTTCCAAGTACTTCAGCCTGTCTTTAAGGAAGCAGAATCTATGCTTGAGCACCTCAAGAGGTCTTGCCATAATTGTTACTTTTCAGTGAAGACAAACTTTCTGCCTCTATAGCACAGCAGACCATCAAGTCATTGCTGTTGCTAATGTTGGTTAGAATGAAAGTAGTGGAAGGAGACACAGTTAAAATGAAATTGTATTTTCATTGTGTTGACTCCAAACAAGCGGCCATTGGGGCTATGCCCTTCTCATTCCAACAGATGGAGACAGAGACCTTTGGGTTTAAGCATCATGTCTCAACCTCAAAATGTACAAATTTAGATACTACCCTAGTTTATCCACGCACATTCCCAAGAGCTTTAGACTCTCATGTAACTTTCTACTAGAGGAACAACAGCAATAAGGGAAACAGATCAGTTTACAGGATCATGTACTCCAAGGAGACTGTCTTTCTCAGCAACGCAAAATTCAGAAGAAACTGTCTGAGCCACGTAATGTTACTGAACTCAAAACACCTTTCAAAATATATTTCTCTGATATATGTTACCTCTCCTTTTTCTGGGAATGCACAGCGAGAACTGTCACTTGAGCCATGACATCTTCCCATCCTACCTCCATTCTAAAGTCACCATTGTCTGAGGAGTTGCAATTCGTTGTTGTTGCAACATGCACTTTTGTTTCCCCAATATGCTCTTTATGCTTCCAGCTCATGACATTCACTGTAGCACTTGGCACTCTTTCCTCCCTCCATGCTCAAGCGTTTCACCTTCAGGAAATGTCCCAACTCCTCTGGCCAACAGGATAAGAAAGCCGAGTTGATTTTGGTACTTGGTTTTACTGAAACAACCGACAACACTGCCAAGTTTCTAGGCTGACCATTTGCATCTCAAATCTAGTACTGTACATAATACATACTTCTGGCCTATACAACAACTCATACCATAAAGAAGCAAACAATAGAGCCAGTTCTCCTTTGATACATGTATTACTTTACCTTCTGAACATTTGCTGAGTTTCATCTGAAAACAGCAGAGTTAATTAAAACATATCAACCCTTGTTTTGACTATTTAAAGCAGGAGGACCCTGCTTAAAAACTGTTTGCCCTAAAGATAAAAGCAAAACTTGTAGGTGTTTACAGTATCAGTTTTACAAACAACTTGCAAAGCTAGACAATAAATTCAGTGTCTACATATGTCCTGTCTCTCTTTTCTGTTCAATAGCTCCAGGATCTGCGCTTTCCTTACTGCTAAAACTCTTCACTATTGCTTCACGGTCTTGACCGTCCCAGCTTTTCTTTATCCAGCTTCCTTACTTCCAGACTCTTCTCCTCCACTCCGCCCTAAAGTGAGCTGCTAAAATCTCCTCTGAATTTCTCCAGTGGTTTCCTGTTATTACTGCAAACTCAAAAAGCTTATTCCTCCCTTGCGGTATGCTACACTGTTTTCACACCATTTACATCTTTGCTGCTCTCCAGCTCCTCCCATACCACCGTCCTCGCTATTCTTTTCTCAGCTTTCTATCTTTCCCTCCCACCCAGAGCAGCTTCTCACTTCTCTTCAGCCACCTTTGCCTCTGAGCCTCATCCGCAGGTCAGTTTATGCAAGACCTCTTTTTTTTTTTTTCCTCTTCTGTTTGCTCTTTACTCATTAACCACCAATACTCTAATTCTCCCCTGAAGTATTTCTTCATAGCTTGATTTTGCCTCTCTCTACATTAACTTCTAACCTCTTCAACACAAGAATCCTATCTTGTTGTTTGCTTCCTGAGCATAATTTTAACATTTTTTTCACAGGGAAGAAAAGGTTGGAACAAATAACGCAAATGCTGTAGGAGTTTCATGAAGATAAGTGTGTTGAATCCACTGGGGAGTTCAAGTTTTACATTAGAACGTAGAAGCAGCTCCAAAGAAAAAACAGAAGCTACTCTGTAAAGGCAATCACTAATGTAGTTACACAGTTATAAGAACAAATTGTGTGTGCAGATGATTTTATTTAACTGTAAGCAAATCAAAGATGCACATCACGTGTATTTATTAGTCGGCATGACAGCACTGTGGTTTTTGCTCAGGTGAAAATGGCACTGCTCCACATGGGCCTACGAGACAGCTCCTGAACACATATGGGTTGCCACCCTTGAAGCTGACCACGTTACTGCAAAAGGAAAGGATATACTCTAAGAGCTTCAGTGTAAAAGTAGTGCCTTGTTATCAATTTCTAACACTAAAGTGTGTCTCATTCAGCAAATGTTATCCAATTTGATGCTCTTTTTTCTGGAGTGACCACAGAAAGCTGAAGCAATGGAAAATGGCCTGCACAAGACTCATCACTGTCATGAAGAAAGATACTTAGTCTGGAAGCTCACTCTGTTGCCTTTCTCCAGCAACTGTCTAGTTGTTCACCAGACTATGATTTCACTTGCAAGTCTTGCTTATTTCTGAAGGCACAGATGGAAACTGAAGCTGGAGAGCTTAATAAAAGCCAAGCTCTGCGATTCACTAGGGACAGCTGCAGCTGGTCTAAACCTGCACTTGTTCTAACACAGTGGATGGAGCGATGACAGTTCACCAAGGCTGAGGCTTTGCTTTTAAAGATGTGTATGGGCCTTTTCTGCACTTTATTTCATGCTAGAAGAAGTGTTGATTTGGGCAAATCACCCAAAGCACAGCTGTCCCCTTTTGAAACCAGCATAAACTCCTGAGGGACAGAACCAGCAAAGATTATGCACAGCAATGCTGCAAAATGCGCAAGGTAATAAGCACGATGCAGCATGCTGATGAGCTAGGAATGAGTAGGATGTAACGCGCTAACTTCAAAAACCCCTCTAGAAGAATGAATCATAATCAGTTCCATGCCATTCATGTACAGACTACAGTAATATTAAGCTTCCATAAACCGTTTGAAAATATCCGGAAAACCACTCGGGCAATATTTGAGCAAGGCTATAAAGTGTAGAACCAGTAAGTAGTACCAAGCTGTCAAACATGCACAATAAAGACTCTGAAAATACGCTTGCAGACAACTTTCTAAAAACATAAAGATCAAAACAAGCACTTTCTATTTTACTCAAGTGAGGGATAAATACATATCCAATTGTACATGTTAGGAACACAGATGTCCAAATTCACCTTTTTTTTCTAGTCTTAAATTCCACTCTGTTTCTGCATAGGAGAGAATAGATAGAAACAGCACTACACACGTCTGGAGGCCAAACGCTCTACGTTGAGGCCAGAGAGGCGAAGGAGGATCCTCCATCCCTCCACTCAACAGGCTGTCAGCCTCTGGCTTCCTGACAAACTCCAGAATGACAGCAAAACACAAACACAAGCTGTCGCCCCACACCGAAGAGTGCCCTGGCTCACACGCAGACCATGGCGGGGATGGCCTCTCGCCCCACGGATGCTGGTTGCACTGCGGTGAGCCCAGAACTCAGTCCCCAGTGCACCTCCAGCTTCCAGACCACTCACCATCATACAACCGCGTCCCACAGACATCAGGGGTATGGAACAGACCCCCATGTCTTCATCTAACACACACGCCACACCAATGACTAAGCAAGCATGAAGTGGAGCAGGTTCAATTTTTGCATTAAGAAGAGTGAGCTGAAACAAAGTAAGAAAGAGAGCAGTCGGGGAGCTGAGGAAGCCAGGGTTCAAGTTCCTGGTCTACCACAGAGTTTCTGTGTGACCCTGGTCGAGCTGTTTATTCCCCGCACGCCTGAGCAATAGCTCCGTGGGTGGCGCAGAGGAGAAATACATTAAAGACTGGGAGGTATTTGGATACAGGAATACCCAAGAGCTCTACGACTGGCATATTTATACATACAGAAACCACTCGGAGACAATAACTTAGAAAGCGGTAAGTTACAAAATAATAAATGCATTAATCTTGAGAGCAAATGTTAAAGTAAGCATAAACAGAGAAAAGTTTTAGGGGACAAAAATTGCGATGATTTCCCTCAGCTAATTACATGGTCCTAGAACTCAAGAAAGAAAAGCTATTTTCTTATAAATGTAACTGTTTTTGTGAGGGATTACAGCTGCCCATAAAACCGATGAGCAGAAACATGCCTGTGTGTTGTGTCCGGCCTGACCTGTAACAACTGGAAGAGGCTGCAGAACTGCAGCGTAAATCATGGTTGCTTCTGCAGATGCAGCCAGCTCTACGCAGACTGTCAAAAGCTGCTGTAAAACTACAGAGCACGAGCTTAACTCGCTTCTTCATGGAAATACGAGCTGGCTTGTATAACCTCTGCCCAGCAGTTAACAAGAAACCATCATTAATTGGAGAGAATACAACTCTCATCTGACAGCTCACTAGCTTTCTTGGGACATTTCAGCTGAAAAACCAAGACAGATATATTTCACAAATACATGCCAGGGGTTTTAACTTTCCACAGCTTTTCTTTTAAATCACCAAAATATTTGTTTGACAATTACTTTTAAATGTGAGAAAGATTTTGAGTTTAAACACTGTAACTTGCTGTAGCAAATAAACCCCATAAATAACTTGTTTGAAAAGTAAATTCTAACTGAAAAGGCGAACATTCGTTCTTTGAAGTGCATTTCCTTTCACTTCTCCTATTAGGCTGATAGGACAGTTTTCAAAGAAAAATCACAACACAGAAAAATAGCATGTGACTTAACTTTTGCACCTTGCAAAATAGTTACAGGTTTTTCTGTTAAAATGTATACAGTGGTGCTAATGGGAAGGATATTTTCCTTGATATCTTCATCTTAGCTCTTAAGCCAAAGGAACATGATGTTAAATTCTGCGCAAATATAGCACAAACCACAGCCCTTTGTGCATGTTCTTGAACTGTTTCAAGAAGCGCTAGAGATATCACACATTATCCCATGATTCAAAGCTTTAACCTTGAGGGAAAATACACAAAACAGCTTCAGATTTTTTCCAACTCAATACAGCATTGTAAATATTATAACAGCTATTTGATAAACACAATAGAAGGGCCTTTAAAGTGAATACATCTCATTTGCTATGTTTACAGTAAATGTCTCAGTAAAGACTGTTTTAAAATGCAAAACATGATTAACTACTCCAATATTTTTTACTGTATCTACTTCTCTGTGTTGTCTGATTTTGTCTAAGAGGCATCCAGGCATGTCTCCATTTTGAGGAACACAGTATCACTCTTGTTTACTAAAGCGTGATTGATAATTTCTAAAACTAAATAAACTTCGGCTTGATCATCTTCACCCGATATAAATATTTTAAACAAAATACATTTGTCCCAAGTACCTGAAACAATTCTAAGGGCTAATAAAGTGGAAAATCTCCTGTAGCACGAAGAAAGCAGGGTGTACACAAACGCACTCCTTCTGTGCTTATGGAGCTTGTACCAGACCATATGGATTTATGTTAGTAGCAAACATTCCATAACACACAAGCTCTTACTAATGTTTAGTTTGCATTTAGCAAAATATCTGATTTAGGAACAAAGTTGGGGGACCTAATATATGCTTACAAACATCTCAAGGGTGGGTGTCAGGAGGATGGGGCCAAACTTATTTCAGTGGTGCCCAGTGACAGGACAAGGGGCAATGGGCACAAACTGAAGCACAGGAAGTTCCATCTGAACATAAGGAAGAACTTCTTCCCTCTGAGGGTGACGGAGCACTGGAACAGGCTGCCCAGGGAGGTTGTGGNGTCCCCTTCT
>Ga0065711_1032331_pt1 | contig 27538 bp, 14 predicted proteins | sample Hoacrofraction12_FD_59098 | JGI IMG/M metagenome (GOLD analysis project Ga0065711, IMG submission 59098) | Hoatzin crop microbial communities from Cojedes, Venezuela - Epithelial fraction 12 v2 (version 2) | ecosystem: Host-associated > Birds > Digestive system > Esophagus > Crop | place...
GCAGCCGTTCCCAGCCGCGGAACCCTGGCAGCGGGTCTTTAGCGAGGGCGGGGGGCGAGCTGGGTTTCACGGAGTAGGGCAGCGGGGCCGTGCTGGGGTGCAGCTCCCCGCAGAAGACGGACACAGCAAGTATTGAACGACTCGCGTGTGCGCGGGAAGAAAAACAACAAACAACACCCCCCCACCCCACCCCCGATTCTGAGCGAAGATCCTTCTTGCACTGAGCGATCGGAGTAAATGGGATAGCAGAGGATTCTGTCCTTCTCGTTCCTCTGCTTCCCCCACCCCTACAGGCTTTGAACAAAATACACTTCTGTGAAGTCAGAAAGTTGCCTTTTCAAGGCGCTCAAATAAGGTTTGCGCAGCCATTGTAAGAAGCACGTCGTGATTTTGACCATCAGTAGATTTGTTACCCGTGATTGTACACAGTAATAGTTTTGCCTTGAGGAGCAAAGTGAAGTAGCCCGATGCTGACAGCCGGGGGTGTGTAGGGACAGACACACAGCCATATGCAGGTGCCTCGTCGCTGTTAGTCTGCGTTTCAGATCTTAAAATAATGCGTAAGGTGCTCAGCCCTGGAATAACCCTGAGAATTCAGAGCGCGATCTGCCGCTGTCACTGACCAGTCTGCAGCCGGACTTCTGCCACAGCACCTGACTTGCTTCGGATGAAGTGAACGCGATGGCGCGTTCCGTGCAGAAAGGGGAATTGCTCCGTCAGGTCCCACGCGCGTCTGTGAGCAGCAGTTCTGATTTTTCTATTTGCAGATGGCTTACTGTCACCTGAATTCTGAACGCAGGGCATCGTTGCTCTGAGTTCTTTTGAAAATCACCTCATCGGTTCCGGAGATGTTGGCAAGCTGTGTGTGTCGTTGTACTAAAAGGATTTATATTTTTATGCTACACTGCAGAATGATCAGGTTCTGTCAAACAAGTTGAATTACCTCTTCATACTTTAAATAAATTACTGTTTATAAAATAAAGTAGCTTTTCATGGTTTTGACTCTTCTAGAGATTGGAATCTCCAAAGAAGAGGCACTGGCAGCGTTGGAGGTTGTGAGGCAGGAGTGTCACGGGGACGCAGCGAGGGCTGCTGGGGGCTCAGGCACCACCAGGAAGTGCACGGCACTCGAACTTCTGGAGGAGGAGCAAGCCCAGGGCTTCATCATCACCTTCTGTTCAGCCCTAGACAATATTCTGGGAGGTGGTGTGCAGCTAACAAAAATCACCGAGATCTGTGGAGCACCTGGTGTTGGGAAAACACAGCTATGGTATTTTATTTATAGATTACTTTTGTGCAACTGCGAATCAGTTTTCTTTGTTTAATTTGACTATGAAGCGAGTTTATTTTTCTTGTTGTCATGACTGCAGTCTCTGATTCTTCTACAGCATTATAAATCTCATCATGACAATGGCTGTACTGCTTCCTGTTCTGTGTATTGCTCAGCAGAAATGTCACTTTAGGAGTGAGTTTGGAGGGGAGAGCTTTGTGATGTGAATATTTACCTTTTCTTCTGTTTCCCCTGGCAGTATGCAGCTGGCAGTAGACGTGCAGATCCCCGAATGCTTTGGGGGCGTAGCTGGAGAAGCCGTGTTCATTGATACGGAAGGAAGTTTTATGGTAGACAGAGTAGTGGACATCGCAGCTGCCTGTGTGCAGCACTGCCAGCTCATTGCTGAAGCTCATCAGGAAGAAGGTACGTTGCTAAGTCTCTGCCTAATGGGCTAGGATCTGAGTGAAACGAGTGTCTCGTAGGCTGCAGTTCTGCACTTTGAGGGTTTCAGCAGCAGCGCTGGCATAAGGAGTTCTCGCTGCCAGCCTTTCATCTCCACCTGCATCATACCCCGAACTGCGTCAGTGTGTGGAGCCATGCTGCAGATTGAGCTGATCTGCTTTAAGAGTAATTATTTTTCTGCATGAGGAGCAGCAGAATTTCTTATGGCAGTGTTGCTGTTGAAGCCCCATATTGTAAAACTGTAGCTGGAATTCTGCTCCTTCATAAGGTCAATATAGCCAGGTTGCATTTAATGAATAGTTTTGTTCTGTAAGTCGTGTGTTGGGGATACTGACACAAGTTTTCTGTTACTCTTAGAGCATTTTATGCAGCAAACTTCTGTTTGAATAGAGGTAAAGGCCACCATATTAAATGAGCTACTGCCTGTACTTTAAACAATGGGTGATTAATACTGACTGTTGTCCTCTGGTGGTGTTCTGGCTTGAAAATGATTTACTGGAAAAGTTATTTTTTCAGAAATACATTTTTCATATTTGGAGCGCTCCCTTGGAGGCTCTGCTATATTTATGGGCAAATGCTGAGATAGCATCTGCTCACCACCTTCTTGACTTTCAAGCCAGATGGAAGTTATGTTTCCCACACTCTTTACCTCGACTGTTTCTGTTTCTGAGGGTTTTGCTGTTGCTATATGTGGAAGACATAGTTTGGTAGAATGATGAAAGTAGCAATATGCTAGTACAGACTTCTGACTCATTTACTCATCTATTTATTTGTTCTCAGATCATCTAAAAGCTTTGGAGACTTTCTCTCTTGAAAGTGTCCTTTCTCACATATATTACTTCCGTTGCCGTGACTACATAGAGCTTCTTGCACAGGTCTACCTCCTCCCAGACTTTCTTTCAGAGCATTCAAAGGTAAGGGTTATTGCAGACGTAGCAGAAGGTATGACTCATCTTCACAGTAAAGATTTTCAGGGATACTAATCCGGTAAAATAGGAGTAACACAAGTAACACCTTAGTACTTCATCAGCTTGGCAGTAGTATATTGGCTGAGTACAACTGTAAAGCTTGCTTGTTTGCTTTTGCATTCCCATCTCGATCTCGACTCTTGAGAGTAATTTGCTTTTGCTACCACTGCTGCCATCATCCTGAATCTCCACTCTGAGGGGAGGATACTGGATCTATGTTGCCACATGTTGTGACACTTCTGTGAGCACCGAGTTATGAATCATCACAAAACTGCTCTACAAGAGAGTCTCTGAGCTAGGTGTGCGTGTGGTGATCGTAATGCAGGGGGATCACAAAGCCGTAGTGCCATTTTTTTTGTCCTAGAAGATCACTGAGGACCAGAAGTGTCCTGCAGCATCCTGGCATCCAGAAAGTGACTCTTCTTTCCAATACATCTCCTGTTGCTACAAGCAACCAGAGCCTGCAGCTTGAGTCTTCGGTGGACTGCAGCCAAAAAGTTTCCTAGTACCTAGTGTCTTAGTGAAATGCAATTGTAAGGCAGATTTTCACCACCTCCCTTCCAGATTTCTAGATTCTGCACAGCAGATCACTCCCCAACAGGGTTCAAGGAAGATGACTTGTGCCTCATTCTGACGGAGCACAAATCAGTGTTGTTTAGTTAGGTTGTCTTTTGCACATCGTTTCCATTTTTGGAAGCTGTTATGCTCTTGAAAGCACAGATGGGAGTCTTACTTTTGCTTAGTGTAGTCTGGTATTTCCCTTTCTCTGCCAGGTACTAACGGTGCCCTGTTGTGTTTGCTCTTGTGGAAAGTACATGGCTTCATTAGCACAGTTACACTGGGCTGCAGTTCTCTGGTACCATCTGTGCTGATTATCTGAGCTTGGCCTGGAGCCTGAAATACTGGAGGGTGCAGGAGAACGGTGAGACCTTCTGGTGATTCCTTGGACAGGCTATAAATGACCTAACAGATTGCAGCCCAGCTCTCATTAAAATTAGTCTGATCCCTCTGTGCAGGCCTGGAGCTGGGAATGGGACCACAGGAAACCTCCAGGTCTGAGGGTGTTTTTTGAGAGGTACGTAGTTGTAGAGTTGTGTCATTTGGAAATATGAATTAGTCTGAGATCTTGTTAATAATATGAGGAAGATCAATGATGTGAAAAAGACTATGTTAGAAAATACTCTTGTCATAATAAACATAATTCTTGAAGATCTAGTAGAGGCAAGCTGACGTGGAGAAGGGATGTGTTGCCAAGCTTTCTCAATATAGCCTACTTTTGAATACTTGTTTGCTATTTTATAACAAGTACAACTGAGAGAAAATAAACTAAATTGCATCCTACCTGGACATATTCATCTGATAGGCAAGTTATGTAACTATATATACATTCCTTTCTAGCGTGAGTCATGGTTGTACTGTTAAACTGATTGTTCTTAAACTAAAAAAAATTCTGGATGAGGAGGATACAGGTTCATAGAAAAGAATTTGCAGGAAGGAGGAAAAATGACAAAACAGAGGAATATCTTGTTTTAATTCTAGCTATTTAATCTTCTCTGTCAAATTAAGATTTTTTTTTTTCAGTTGGAGGCCTAGGGCCATTTCACAGAGTGATGTTTGCTGCAGGCTTGTACATTCCAGCCACAAAGCTACTTCCCAGTAATGAGTTAAATCTATAATACAGAAAATCAGTTTTCTTGTGTTGTTTCCAGTTTGTTATCCTGTGCATTAATGCAGGAGCTTGTAGTGCCTAGGATTTGAGTGACATCTGAACACGCAGATGCTGTAAGGCTGTCCGTCTCCCTTCCGTATTTCAGACAAACTTGGGTCATCCAAACAGCTACAACAAACGAAGCTAGAATAAATCAAAATCCCACACTAGTGTTTATACAGCATCTTGAGGGTGATGAGCCAGTGGCAGCATTATGCTCTAGCTTCAGCTAATGATTGCTACAAAAAGAATAATTCAGCAGAGCAAACATCTCCAGGCAAGATAGATACTCAGCTCCATTGTGTAGTGTCTGGAATGTCTTTAAGCATCTGCTAAAATCCATGTTTTTAAGACAGATCACTGATACGAGCCTTAGAATCAGAAGAGTTATATTAACAGTGACTGCAGACAGCACATATTCTAGTTTTGGTTGGGGCTTTATTTTTTAAGGCAGAAGGTGAAATAAATTAGTGTTCCTGGAGGGTTGATTGAAGTACAATTCCAATATATAACGATTTTTTTTTCCCCTCCGGCTTCTCTGCTGCAAGGTTTTAAGTCTAGCTTTGTTATTTTGTATTCTGTACCAGGTGCTGCAAAGTCAGCTAGCTGTAAGGGAGCAAGCTCTGAAACTGGAAACAGTCAGAGGGGCAGCTCTGTGCCGAGTTAACTAATGGGAGAGCTTAGTGCAGCATTTTGTTTAAGCTAGTGCAGCTATGGTCTGAGCTAGTATCTATCCATGATGCAACACTGCACTTGGCAAGTGTACCAGTGTGTTTGGAGCTTGAGGGTCTTCACCCTGCACTCTTGGGGAGTGCTGATTGTCTCCAATATAGAGAGACAAAAGGTGTTACGCTGTCATGCACATCGGAGTATGAAATAAAAGATTGTCATCCCTTTATATAAAACATTCCAGTGCACTTAAAAAGAGGTCTTACCACTTTTTGTCATTGATTTGTAGGATAGTCATGGTAGTTTTTCCTGTTCCCTTCTGCATTTAGGTCCGGCTGGTGGTGGTTGATGGAATTGCATTTCCTTTTCGGCATGACTTTGAGGACCTCTCGCTTCGAACAAGACTTCTGAATGGTCTAGCACAACAGCTAATCATCATAGCAAATGATCATAAATCAGCGGTAAGTCTGGAGCAGGTTTAAATCGCAAAAGATGCTACTTTGGAATAAATACACTAGAAAGAGATAAGCAAATGTGATTTGTGATTGTCTGTAAATAGCAAAATAAAACGGCAAGAACGTCCTCTGCATTTGTGTTTGCCAGTTTGGTTAGTAAATATAGATGGATCGCACAGGCTAAACTGTTTAGGTGGAAAATTCTTAGACATGCCAAAACAAGTAAATTTTGCATTAAAAGCATCCTGTGGATCTTAATTACGTGGTAGCATATCAATTTGTCATGCTGTTTCACATCATGATTTGGTTGGGCAAGGAATGCGCCTTTGGTGAGTTTAACCGACAAAGCGCACACGTTAAAATACATCAGAGGATTCAGCAGTTCCAATGTAGCTTTCCACTCTTCATTTAAAAATAAACCACCGTCTTAGTAGAGGAACTGTTCTTAGGGAGGCAAACCACTTTATCTGCTAGTTCGGCTTGCTCTGCTGGCATCCATGGAAACCCTTCGCTTCCTTCCTGGGCATTGTTTCTATGTCATTTACGCCAATATGGAGGCCAGCAAATCCACGGCGGCATAGCCAGCAGATGGCACTGGGAAGCTGCCTCTGTTCCAGAAGTTGTTTTGGCAAATCTTTTACAGCACAGAAGAGCATTGTTCAGGAATTAGGGCTCACACAGTCTCAAAATGGTGCTTGCGCCTGTAACTGTTTCCAGGTGACTTGGAACCCTGTCACCCGCAACTCTCTGGCGCAGTTGGCTTTTGTTCCTAACTGCTAAAAATAAACCTCCCCTTGTGCTTCCTCTGATAGCTGCAGGAGGGGAAAGCGCAAGCTCTACATTCCGCCTGTGTTGGGCGATTGGGCTTGCTGCTGAAAGCGTACCCTTGTCATCCTGACGTGAATTGTGAAGCTTCTTCCCGCTGGTGTGGGCACAAGGGAGTCGAGTGTTACATGACTGCTTGATTTGCACAGCCTCGCGTTTACTGAGTGCTTTCACTCATGAATTGGGTACCTGGTGACCTTGAACAGGAGCAGTTGTCATTGTGCAGTCCTTTTTTTCTTTAGTCAAGGGAAACATATATAACTTGTTTCTACTGAACAAGCAAGCAGCTTGGTACAAACGCTTGCCAAATAAACACTTACTAAAGAAGTCATCAGTCACAGAGCCTCAGAAATGATTTAGCTCAGAGTGGCCCTCTTGTTAGTTTCTGATTTAGTTCCACGTGGCTTGCGAGCAGTCTAAATTGAGCTTGCGTGCCAGAGATTGCTTGTTGGGCAGCAAAGCTGGGCAGTCTGAATGCTCTAATATCGTACGAAGTAAGTTCCTTTAGTTTCTAAAGCTGAACTCGGTGGGTTGTGCTAGGATGCCCAGACCAGCCTGTCTCCAGCAGTGAGGTGGGGAGCCTGTCTGGGGCTGTTACCACCCATATATGATGAGTTACTTCTCTAAAATATGCAATATGTGTTGGGGCTTTCAGCTATGTAAATGTTTTGGTGTGCGCCCCGTGTGCTCAGTGGAATTGCTTGCTCGAGCACACTTTTCTAACTGTTCAAGCAAGAATCATGCAAGCATGTCAAACAATGAAAACGCCTAGGGTTTAAGATAGGTACAATTTTTTTTTATTTTTTATTTTTCATTTTTAATGAACTTTGCAATTAATATTCCTGGCTCTTTTCTGTCTCACCACCCCCACTTCTACCAGGGATCTAACCTAGACTGTCTGTGAACCTCCTACGAGTGATTCGTGCTGCGAAAACACTCCCCCGCTCTGTCTGTTCACTTTCATTCTGCTTTGTATTGTACCCACTTGCGCATTTTTAGACTACAAGGTGCAGAAATTCTGTTAATCACTAGGCTTATGCATGTTTTGAGCAGCACCAGCAAGTTCACTTATGCCACAGTGACTGAAATCTGTCTCTTTATAGAGGGCTAGTATAAGTCATATGCATCTAAATACAGATCTGAACAGTATTTAGTGCAAATATGATGGAATATACAAGTTGTGTAGAGTTTGCATCCCTTGGGAAGGGAGAAATGTAGTTTTCTTTAAAGTCTCGAATGAAAGAGATCTGCCTTCTATGCAAACTGAAAATACATTTTGCACGGTTCTCTTATTTTGTTTTGGCTATTAAGAAAAGATGAGGCACCTCTACAGTTTCTTCTTGTTAACACAGAAGCTTCATTACGGTTGGCAAAAGTTTTGCCTGAGTAACTACTGTATTGGTAAAAGCTTTTTGAAAAATCCCTCTCTTCACTTCCACCAGTATGCTGCTTTTCTGGAGATTTTTCTTGTTTGCTTCTTTTTTCCCTTTCAGGTAGTTCTGACAAACCAAATGACAACAAGGATTGGACAAAGCCAGTCCACATTGGTACCTGCTTTAGGTAGGTGTTTAGCTTGTGAGTTGAAAACTGAGTTAATCTTCAAAAATACTACTTCCTTTCTGCTGGCATCGTGTGCAAAGAAAATGAAATTGTTTGCTGAATTTCTGCAGTGTAGCAGAATCCGTGGTGAAAATATTAGATGCATCTGGAACTGCTGGTGTGGAACTCTACAGTGGGGCTTATCTATCTATCGATAGGACAAGGGTGTAATGGCTTTAAACTGAAAGAGGGGAGATTTAGATTAGATACAAGAAGGAAATTCTTTACTCTGAGGGTGGTGAGCCCTTGGCCCGGGATGCCCAGAGAAGCTGTGGCTGCCCCCTCCCTGCCAGTGTTCAAGGCTGGGTTGGAGGGGCTTTGAGCGACCTGGGCTGGTGGAAGGAGTCCCTGCCCATGGCGGGGTGGTGGAACGAGATGATCTTTAAGGTCCCTTCCAACCCAAACCATTCTATGATCTATGTAAGTCTTGTGATTAGAGTTAGCAACTATGAAATTTTATTCTAAACTTAAAACACGGTGTGCAGATTAGAATCCTGGTTAGATTTTTGAAAGGAGATTACAAATGTTTTTCAAAGTCATGGCATTTTCAGATTGCAGAAACTGCAGACTGAGAGTGTTGCTGGATTTTTTTTTCCCTTTTTAAACCAAAATTTTTAATACTAAACTTGTTATTAAATCTATCAACATTCCTTAAGATGACTAAATCGCCCTTTATGGGGAAGCACTAGGTACTAAGAACTCTCTGAGTAACTAGGTTTTTAGATGTGCAGCTAACGTATTGCAGCCTTCCCCTGAGGATCTTAGGCCGTGGAGTTACCTCTGCTCCAGCTGCAGCTGTGTCAGCTAAGGAGGCCACTACCCCAGCTGGAGGTCACTGCCGCAGCCTAGATGCTGGCTGAGCTGTTTGTGTGATTGTCTCCCAATCCATTTCTGCCAAAAGTGGGCCAGGCAATCTTGAGATATTCAAATAATAAGTAAACCTCTGATAAATCAAGTGATTTAAACTGAAATTGGCTAGTGAATGATCATGCAAAAAATTAGGGATGGACCTGGGGGCATTAAATCTCTAGCAGGACTGTGGTAATGAACAGGTTAAAGCACTAACAGAAGAACAGAGCTGAACGGTTGCATACCTCAGACTACACTGCAATGTCCTAAATTCCCTGAGAATCATTCACTGCCTCTCCAAAACAGTTTAAATTGTTTATTTTGCCACTACGCTTGAAGGCGTTCCATTAATTATTTGCAAAGGCATTTCAGATTTGCTGCATAGCTGGAACTCTCTACCCATTGCTGTCTACAGTTATGATGCAGAGGGAAGTTCTGTGTGGGATCCTCAACTACAGCCTGCCCATAGTGAGTTTAAGTGGTTTTTACAGGCTGCTCCATTTTGCCCTGTAATGAGCAAAGTACCTCATATAGACTCTTCTGCTGCGGCCACAGGGGAAAATAGAACAGTTCTTCAGAAGTAGAGATTTTGACAAATTAAGAAAAAGGTCAGCGTTTAACTCTTATTTCAGGTTGTAACTTTGTATTACTTTATAATGCACTTAAAGGGCACAAATTCTCTGTCCACAGCTTCAGTTTCTGTGAACTAAGTAAAGATTCCCTTGTTCTGGAGGGGAGGGAGAAGAAGAGGACAGTACAAAGGCAAAGATGTTCTCAGTGTCTGTGCAGGCATTGAACCATTTGACACAGATATAAGATAAAATGAACAAATACAGACCATCTCCTTCAAGAATGTGAAGAATGTGGAATTCTGAGCTGTGCGTGCAGATACAGACCCAGCTTCCAGTATCTGACCCTTTTTGTCATTCTTGCCTCTTGCTCTCTGATGTATTATTTTTGGCAGCCTTTCTGGCTACAAACTCAATTAAAGCTAATAGATTCTGTCTTTTTTCAGTAGCCAGTGCTGTTTGAGAGCTGTTGTGTTTATTGAGTTGTAGGGATAGTAAAGAATGTGAAGACATTCATAGTAGGTTATAATTAAGAGATACCATGCATTCTTGCGCGTATTTCCTTTTACAAACATTTCATTTGACATAACCTCATGTTGACCGTAAACGGATTGTGACTCTCACCAGAATGTGTGCGTAACCACATAGTATTGTTAAACTGAGTAGTGTGAACTCTTGTAAAAATGAAACTTTGTACCAGTTGGTAAAATACTTAAGCTAAGAGATATTCCCCTCATGCTAAACAGCGGTATCTCAAGCTGAGCATTTCAGAGTGGTACAAACGTGTGAATTTATTCCGTAGACCTGGTGCAAGTATTGAGCGGGTGGATTACAAGGTGGTTTTTACAATCCACTCTGACAGGATGCTGTTTCAACAGTCTCATCGTATAGTCTAAAGAACCTCCTGCTCCTCCATGGCTGGTTGTAGCCAGAGGAACTATCGAGGAAGGGGTCAGCAGCAAGACCCCAAGTAAAATCAATCCTATTGCCTCCCCTAAATAAGTTTTTTCCCCAATCGACTGATGAACCTTAGAAACAGCCTTTTCTAAGATTTCACAATAGCATTAATCTCTAAACTCTTATTCAGCTTCCTAGCAGAAGAGAAGTTCTTAATTATGAAAAAAAAATCAGGCACAGATGCTGGAAGGTATTAAGTCAAGAGCTTTATGAAGGGGACAGCTTTCTTTGCCACTAGTGATAGCTAAGCTGGGTGTTCCTAGACATTTCTACTGGATATATTTAGAAAGGAGGTCAAATATTAATCTAGAGCCAGTTTAACTCAGAAATATCTCATTTTACGGTAGCATTTTTCTCTCATGTTGAATACAGTTGGAAACGTTCTGGTGTGGAATTTGTACCCATTGTAAAATATGTTTTGATCTCTTGACTCGAAACTCTACCTGATAGCCAAAATTTTTAATCTCAACTTAGATATAGTGGAGCAAGGTCTGGCAGGGTGCCTAGAAGGTCTAAGTCTTCATTACAGTTGAATCATTTTTTTTTCTTCTCCATTGTACAATGAATACCAGAGCACATGGGGCATGTGGGACTGGTGCCATGATGGAGACCAGTAAGTCATTCAGACATTACAGGGCTCTGCAGGGGAATAGGAGAGGCTTGCAGCACCTAATCATAAACTGTTTTAAAATGCAATCCATCTTTGGACTACTGACTGTCTCCTGGGATAAACAGAGGAAAACACCTGATAAAACTGTCTATTAATTGACAGAGCTTGCGGTCAGGTGTGAACTGAAACAGTAGGACTGTTTCCCCTGCAGTAGGATAGCAATCCAAACTTCCTCCTCTTTTTCCACCACGCCTCCCTGCCCCTTGCTTTTGGTTGTGTTCTTTTGCATTTTGCTGTCAGAAGCAGAAGACTGCTTCGGGGGCCCTTAATACGTTAATAATCATTGACTTTCTACCAAAGCTTGTATCCCAAAGGGAGTGATGTTTGCTCATAATTATGCATGAGAGACAGAATATCACAATTTTGAAGTAGGATTTAGACATACTCGCTAGACTTCTTCAGTAGTAATTAGAAAAATCTTTTCTTCATGCTGCCTCTGTTTTCAAGATTTGTCTAGTACCTGTCCTTTATTAGGTACATATAAAATCTTCCTACAATTATGGAAGTATTGCATCAAGCTTTCTATAAAACACTGTACTGTGAGTATAGAGATTATTAATTGTCTCAGTATATTTGATAAACTAGTTGTGAAATCCTTGCACGTATGAAAAAGATGTGATTCATTACTGCAAGGAAGCTATATATGTTTTAATCATGGGGTTTTTTTGGAAGGCTGGTCTAATTTCAGTTCGGTTTACTGATGATGCTGCTTTTATAGGAGATAAATAAAATGGCCTGTCATTTTGTGTCACCCAGGAGAAAGCTGGGGACATGCTGCTACTGTCCGTTTAATCTTTCACTGGGACAACAGTCAGAGGTAAGTGAAAATGTAGGCCAGTAAGGTATAAGAGTAATATTGACAAGTGTGGCATTTGAGAATCTTTCTCAGACTGGCTCTGGTGGCCAAGCAGGAATTTGAATTTGACTCCTGGCCTTGGTGTGCCGTGTCCTGGGCTACTGAGGCTCAAGAAGAGCTTTCTAGTTCAGCCTAAGACAGTGTGGACCGTCATGCTCCTCCTCCTCACCACGGTCAGCTTGCTGCAGTGCTGTACCTTCTTTCTGGCAAGATGCCATGTCTCATCAAAATATAACATCCTAATGGTGGTTGCTCAGACACAAGAATTTAGGGTCTGGTGGCTAAGTGGAATTTTTTTTTTTTCCCTGTCTCCATTTTGTAAGCAGGGAGTAGAGTAGAATTTCTTTGCTTCAGTCTTAGGCTCCAGTCAGTACAAAGCCAAAGATGCCCCAGAAGGCTTTCCACCTAGATAGTGATTCTGAGGAGGACAGATTGTAGGCCTGCTGACCCCAGAGCCTCGGTGGCAGCTGTTGGACCTTTCCACTTTTGAATGCGGCAGGATGGTTCTGCAGAACCGGACAGCTGTGCAGATACCAAGTTACAGTGCCCTGCAGCGAGGCAGAAAGGGAGCTGCGTTTGCTCCCCATGCAGAGCTGACTCATGGAGGGTGATTTTAGAAGCCCAAAGGAATGAAGATGACCCTTCTAAAAACAGGATGAAGTTCTGTCTGTTGCAGTGAGATTTTTTCTGTTTCCTGGTTCTTTTTTCTGCTCATCGCTATGTTGCAAGCTCACTTCTCTTTCCTGGTCAGTTAAATTTGTCTTGTATATAGTAGCACAATGCAGCAACTTGAGATTAAGAAGCCTTGCTTCAATTCCCTAATCTTCTGCAAACAGCGAACAAAAATGCTGCTGGAATGTTGTTGTGCATAGTTTTGCTTGTTAAACTTGAAAGATAAATGCACTGATGCTTTCTTGTGGAGTTTTGTTTTTTAAATTCTAAGTTTGAAGGCAATGCGGAATGATTACAGCAGGCTGTTTAATTTGGAATTAAATTAACATCACTGATTAGTTAACAGCCTTTATAAGACAGAAGTTGCGTCAACATAACGATTTCAGAATGAACAAAAGTTAATTTTATATATCAAAAGTAAAGAGCTTTTTTCTTCTGCAGCACAGCTAGGAAGGCTGTAGATGCACGTTCCAGAAAGCAAGCCAAAGACAGACAAACATGTTTTATTTACTGTTCTAAAGCTTCAGCTTATATGGTGCAGGACCTGCAGAAGCATAGCAATTCTGATTACAACTGCCTATCTGTAAAAAGCAGAAATAGCTAGATTCTGTTGTATTTTTACATGAACTGCCTATACCTGATGATCTATCGTGGTTTTGTTCTTGGTTTTATATTAGGTTATTGAGGCCCAGAGATGACCATCTGAGAACTGATCTGCCTTTGTGGTTTTTTTAATTGTGTGTTGGCCAAATATGATAACCTGTCTCTTTCTTTCTCTCTGCTACTGAAAATGTTAGAGCTTAATTACAAGGGTTCTCATTGCTGTGAGGAAAGATCCTGTTGAGTCAGAGGCACGCAGCAGAGCTCCAGCTGAGCGCTTGTAAAAGCATGGCTTCTGCAGCTTCAGATTTCGGCTATTTTGTAAAGTAGAACCCACCACTTACATGTTCTGAGGAATTCCCTGTGTAGCTAATATGAAGTGGCAGTGTTCTTCAGGCTGTAATTACGCGCTCTCTAATAGAATGCCACCTCAGGGAGGAAAAAAAAACCCCAAAATAATTAACGGGATCTTTGGCAGGGTGTCTTGATAGAGAGCAGAACACTTCCTGTATTGGCTTTACATAAGTGTAAGTTTGGGGGAGGTGGGCATGGTGCAGACTAGCAGCCCTGGTTGAAAAATTCCTTGCTTTTGAGCTGCTTTGCAATTTTCTACCTGTATTATGCAAGCATCTATTGGGCTAGGTGCTGTATAAGCACGAATCAAGACGCATTGCTTAGAGTCTAAATGCACAAAATCAAGGAAGTGTTAGAGGAGAAATACAAGAGGAACGATTTTCTCAAGGTTATTCTGTACGTCAGTGACAAGATCAGGCTTAGAAATAGAACGTCTTATTCTCATTCTCCGTCCACTAGGTTATATTGACAGGCTTGTGAAATCTCTAGAAAAAACCTCCCTAGAATTGTTTGAATTCTTGAGGGCGTCTCCCAATGTTGAGAGGTCAATGAGCAAATGATTGCTTAATGGAGGAAGAAAGAGTTGTACTCAAAACCTTTTTTTGTTTGGATTTTAAGAAAGTGGAATTTGGAATTAATTCATAATGAATATCTAAAAATGTGATCAAATACTATGATGAAACAAGGCTAATTAATCATTCACTCTTTTTAGTAGGTCTACATTGTATTTGAGCTGACAGGTCATGTGAGGATGTGAATTTGGCATCCACAGTTTAAATGACCTATATGAAAACACATACATAAGAATTCCACTGGCCACCTACCCCATGATTGTGGGAAAACTTGGGTCTGGACATTCAGTTACTTGGAATTTGTATTATTGTACTCACTAATCATAATTATCTGGTTTTTTGTTTAACCAGGTTGGCAACGTTGTACAAGTCACCGAGTCAGAAGGAGTCGACCATACCATATTGCATTACAGTTAGTATTTCTTTTGTGATGGAGATACAGAGATGGGAGCAAATTGTTAGCTGTGAAGGACACACAGACGAATCTGAGAATGATGTTTGCTTTCTTAGTGTTGCCCTTCAGTTGCCTTTTGAAGGTAACTGGTAATACTGGTGTGTCTCCAGGTTTGTGAATATTTTGCACCTCTTTTTAGAAAAATGACCCCACGTGTTAGTCCTCTTAGAATTAAAACATTTTGATTTCCAGATCAAATTTACAGGCAGCCTGTCCCCATCTGTTCCTGTGCTAGTACTGCTTATTTTATCTGCCCTTGACGTTAACTTTTGGCCTAAGTGCAATTACAGAGAACAATCACGCATTCTCTGAGCCTTCATTTTGGAGACTTGAACAAGCCAAGCTGTTTTCTCCCTTGTCAAGCAGGTTCTTCTCTGCATCTGTTCCAGTTGAGGTTATCTTTTTAGGACAAGGGTGACCAGAATGATACGTGGTATTCCAGAGGTCTCGCCAGTGCTTTGTGCCATACATATTTCCACATCTCTGCTTGAAGTGCATTGCCTGATATAACCTAGGTTGTATTTATCTCTTTCATAGCTCCCTCCTACCGCTGACCCTATGACCAGCCAATATATACAGATTTTTCTCTTCTGTCACTATCGTATGAGGAGCTTCCAGCTTATGGCTGGAGTCTGTATTCATCCCGAGTTAAATCCCGTGATTATTTTCTTTTGTGGAGTGCTTAGATACATATTAATGAGAATATATCCTGTCTAATCTGTATTTAGGTTTAAAATAACCCCACCACTCGACTCCTGTATCTTCAAATGTCAGATACATAGGTACATGCCATAACTGTTTGCTATGTGTCCTCATGGAAACACGTTGCCATAGCATTTCCTGCAGATTTTAATGCTGCCATAAGATGAAATCTTCAAACTATTGAACAGAAATCGGAATTTTTTTTCACTCTTGAATGTATTCACCTGGACAGAAGAAATACTGCAAATATATATGTATTTTCTTAGTTCTGTAAAAACTGGAAGGGTAAGTGGGACTACATCCCAAGGTTGTTTGGATTATGTGATATGAGTGCGCAGCCCTTTCTCTACAGCTGACAGACAGATGGATTTTATCTTAGTCAGTTTAATGGCCTTTTCCTTTCAGTTTTATATGCATTATAAACCAGATATGCTCTCTTCTTCTGTGTGAATGCACACAATCTTGAAATGCAGTCAAGACTGTATCCTGATCAAAGATTAGTTCAAATTTAAGATTATCCCTGTGTTTTTTCCCTTAATCCTGTTGAGCTGCTTCAGCAGACGGTTTCTGTAAGTAAAAAGTGTATTATCCCTGTTTCTTTCATGAAATTCAGGTCTGACGGTAACAGTCTGCTGTTACCATTTCTCATTCTCATCTCTGTAGTTAAAGTGGAAGATGTAAATACATATTCACTGTTTCCAAATCTGATCTAGCACATCTATGTATAACCAGCATACAAAAAAAGATAATTAAAATAATAAATTCCTCAAGCCTAGATCCTCAAAGATGTTTAGGCTCATGCAAATTAGATGCTTTGGTACCATTAACAAACTGAGTGTTCAATGCCTGTAAGCTGATGGAGAAGTGTATAACTTAGTGATCGCGCTCTAGTTCTTTTTCAGCTGCGTCCTTTCCAGCGTACTGGAAGCTGTGGAACACCTATCAAACAAAATACAGTTTCTTTCACAGGCTGATAAGGATTCATTCTTAAATGCAGAGTATAGAAAGGCAAATCGATTTATGTACAAGGGAGCAAGTAGATAATCTGATTCACCTGAATTTCCCAGGTAATGTGACCTGATTATTTGGTCATGAAACATAAGAGAACCAGGACCTATATTCTGGGTAGGAATTGCCAGTATTTCCCTGAACTGTGGAGGGTCTGCCAGACTAGCAATGAGAACACCATTCAAATAGTAAAGCCATCTACCTTTGTCAGTCTTGATGCAGTCTGTAGATGCCAGAAGATGTTAAGAGAACAACTCAAAATACTGTAGGCTATCTGAGCTTTGCAGGTCCAGTGAGCCTTTTTAAGCCTTGGTTCTGTTAGCTACAATCTCTCCATCTAAAAACCACTAACAAGCTTTACAAATACATACAAAATTCCTGTATTTTCGAGGGGCTACGCCCAGAAGGTACATGCCTTTAACTAAATGCAAAACATCCATACTAAGCAGCCTACTTTATCGTGTTCTGGCCTTTATAACCATTGGAATGCTTGCGCTGGGAGTCTAGCATGCTGGATTAAGTGGATTCTTGGCTACAGATCCACCTTTGTGCCTAAGGGAAATGGCAGAGATTAGATGCAAGCAGCAGTGAAACACTAAACTTGAAGATTCCCTGTTACGCTATTTAGGATAACACTTCAGTTGCTTATAATAGCAGAGGGACTGCACAAATTCTGCCCTCGTGGCACCTCTTGCAGTTTGTTCCTTTAAGAACAGCAGGCTGCATGAGGTGAGGCATTTAGAAATAGAAATACAAGGATGGGAGACTTAAGCAAAATGTGTTGATTGGGTTTTGTTTTGTTTTGGATTGATCTTGGTGTGGGACACACTGGCATTTTAGAAAAGTCACATGTCTGATAGTAATTCTGCCTGCTTTTTCACACTGCACCAGCCTAAGATGTCAGCTTTCCTGAAATGCTCTCATCCCCCCATTGTCTCTACATGAGCATTTAGGATCCCCAAAGCAATTTCTTTTTCTGATTACCCCCTTTTCCTCTGTAAGTCTGCACTGCAGTGGGAGTCCTCACTGAGCTGTCAGCAGTGCTCCCTGCCTAGTATTTGTCTGGAGATGGGAAGACAGACAGTTGCAGGCTTCACATAACATCTCAGTATCTCCATCTGCATTGATGACATGCTTAACTAACTGATTTTCCAGATCTTTCATATTTTAAAATCTTTTAAAATCATTGTGAGCTGCGGTAACAGAAAACACGAATGGTACTAGGCCAAGTAGATCACTTTAAGCTCTCTCCTGAGTAGCAGCATCTAGTTTTCACTTCTACATTTAGGTTTAGGCAGTTAAAGGTTCTCATCCCATTGTGTCCCATAAATTACTATGCTGGGATGGTCTTTGCAGTCTTGAGACTGATTCAGATGTGCTGTTCTCTTACAATGTCTCGTGGATGTTTTCAGTTCATTAGGTAGATACAGGAGCCAAAAAATATCCTAGGTTTTAGACATTCACGGTTTTGTTTCTGAAAATGACTGAGACAATTAGTCCAGTTGTCGCCTTGCTTCTGTGGGAGCTTGAATAAAGGCTGAAGGATTTGGGTTTTAATTTATTTAAATAGGCAACAGAAGTTAATTTACAGAGAAGGACTGTTTATAGCTATAGGGGTTATTAGTGGTAAAATGAAAATGATAGCCTGGTTGGTGAAAATATCTTTAAAAAATAAAATGAGGAGACACAGTTATTAATTGGCACGTGTGTTGAAAAGCTTGCAGTTCTGAGCTTAGCCTGGTCTATAAACGTTCTGTGACCACTCATCTAAAATAAATGACAGCATCATACCTTATTCTGATCTTCTGGGAACTAGTTACTCATGCTTTATATCCATAGAAGTGTCATCGCATGATTTTGCTTATATCCTACAGTCTCATGGCTTCCGAGATGTGCAGCCTCCAGCTGTCACTCAAAATGCTGAAGGTACTGAAATGAACCCTCGCAAACGGCCGCGGAGAGAAGAGGAAAAGTAATAGCAGTTCAAAAGTTGAATGTTTAAAAACGTGTGCTACGTGAGAACAGTTGCATAGTGACCATGGAACCAAAGGTAGCCCGAGAGACTCTAACTTAACTTCCTGCTCCAGACATTATTTTAACATTGAGACTGCAATGTGTAAATTTTTCGCAGGAAATTCCTTTGTGTATGGCATAATTTTACTTTTGTAATAAAAATCTATGTTTTCTATAACAAGAGACTTCAGCTTTTTTTGGAGGTGGGGTGGAGAATACAACTACTTTAATTCTGGGTAAAAAAACAATGAAATGCAAGCATGTAGTACAATGCATTTCATGACAGAGGTCTTGATCACTCATCTGTTTTTGTGTGTGTCTGAATTTTAGCAAGGTTTCATGCAGCAATCTGCTCACGTGCCTCAGACCAGGGCAGAAGGCAGTGGAGCTGCTGATGGATGCTTTCAGATGAATACATGCCTAAATGCTGTACCAGATCGGGGCATTAGCCTTTACCTGGTGCAAAGTCCTTGATCAAGGACAATCAAAGCACTGTGTTGAACTTCTCATTTATCTTATAGTGGTAACAAGAGAGATGAAAGACTAGATCTGAAGGACAAAAGACTTAATCCACCATGGTAATTTTATGTTCCTATCTTAGTAACTAAGAGTATTTTACCATCACACAAGGTTGAACCAAACTGCTGCATAGCCCTTAGCTTCCATGTTCTCCTTTTACCACAGCATTCAGAATGAAGATTCTGTGATCGAGATCTGTTTTGTTCGTGGCTTAAATGAAGTGGAAACCCAGGCTTCTTGGACACCAGCAATATATTAGCAGCTCCAGAATCTAAGCCAAATGAAAGCATGAATGTACACTGAAAATACAGCAGGGATTTGTCCTCTTTTTATTAAGAGAAAACAAATCAATAAGATTATTAAAGGAGAAGAAAGGTACTGTAGTGCAAACTAGTAATTACTTTAATTACGAGAAGTGTTTGTACACATGCACACATATGACCCCTTTCTGGCATAATGCTTGATAATGTTATAGCTGAGGAAACTCAGCCAGCAGGCTAAAAGGAGAATTCAAGTTGTGGGAGTCACTATCTCTAATTCTTAATTTAGTAACGCTAAACTGACTTTGCCTTGAAACAAAATTCAGTCCTGAATCTGAGTCACAAAATCCCTCTATTCAAAAAGCTGCAAAAAAAGTGGCCGTGAATTTTGGATCATTATAGTATTTAGATATACATTACATAATACAATATTAAAAGGAGAAGTACTCAATTGCCATGCAGCAAACTGGACTGTGTCAAAATTTAAAAACCGTGACTCAGGGAGAAGCTCTCAAACAAGCATGACATAGGAAGAAAGGCAGCGGGATTTGTGACTCAGACAAACATTTAAATGCAGGAGACACAGGCAAACAAAAGGATCCTACCGCATGTGATGTCAGCAAGGAAACGCTCCATTTGGGAATAATAGCTTCCTACGTACTGCAGCGCAAGAGGAGGGGGGAGCTAGCACAGTACACATGCCTACGTAGCCACAAGGAAAACCATCCGTTAAGAATGTTGTAGCAATATTTTAGGAAGCGCTGCTGGTTACTAGTGATAGCTGCTATCTAATGTGCTTGGTATTTATGGAAAAATCCGTTTCTCTCAATTTATTGTGTTCTGATTTAATATCCTCAACACATTTTTCCACGTGTGAGGAGACTAAGGACATGTCTCCAATATACTATTAATTTCAGCTGACTGTGTTTTTTTAATGTGTTTGTAGTAGAGTAGCATCCAGAAGCCCCAGCTGAGATGCTGATCCTGTTATACCAAGATAAATCGTTTTGTCTGAGTAAATGTTAGATTTTCCAGTATTCCAGGCATCATTATCAAAATAAAAAAAAATTGCATAGTTACTGGTTAACAGTGGGAGATAAAAAATGTCCAAAGGAAGCATTGGAGGCTCTCTGTGGTGAGATTTTTAAATTTTTTTTTCATATTGAAGCTATTATAAAATCAGCTCTGCAGACCAGAACTAGAGAGAAGGATCTGTTGGCGGAGACAAAATTAGATTAAATGAGCCAGATTTCGTTCTCATCTGCTGGAGACAAGGAAGCTGTTCCAGGCTTAGAATTGCATATAAAGAAGAATTTGACCGTTGTCTCACCAATAAATCTTCCACGGCAAGTTGATATTTTCTTATGTGTGCCTGGAATTCTCTTGCATTTCACAGCATCGGTGCACAATAGTGAGTGGCACGAGAGAATTTTATGACTGCACAAAAAGTGAGATTCTAACTAGCCAACGTCACGGCACTGAATCAAAAATAAAATAGGTCATCTGATTCGCTGCTTAAGTCCCAGTTTTCTGAAAAAGCTTTAACTATCATGCCGAGTTTAGAATTATTCCATTTTGTAGTGATGACATTTACTTGTGGTGTAGGCACCTACTTCATCACCACAACAAGAATACAGTGTCTACCACAGGGCTTGGCAACAGGAAAACATTGTGGTCACAGTGTACTTCTTCTCAAGCCAGAATCCTGCTCTGAAACTCTAGTTTGGACAGGGAAAACAACAATTTTTTCTTCCTGATTTTATGTGTTCTGCACCTTTTCCATTATGAAACACCAAGAAATCAACTAGCGTCCAACTAGAATAAATTTAAGAAAACACAGAGAAGAAATAGCTTAGCTGAACGTAAGAAGGTGTAGCCAAGGTTCAAGTTATGCAATCAGTCTCGCATTGAATTCAAACGGGTTGACTAATGTGGAAGGAGACTCAGCTGCTAGCCTGAATGTTGAATACAATGTTGAGAAAAAAAACCATTTAAAATATAACATCTATTTTTCTGTTGAATTGCAGTTACAGTTCCCTCAGTTATTTTGGGGGGACTAAGCTTAGAATCAGATTTATTCTAAGGCATTTCATGGATTAACAACAAAGGTGAAATCCTTACTGCCTGCCTTTTTCTGAACAAAAGAAGATACGTAAGTTGGAGGGACAAGTCATTATGTTCCAGTTTCTCAGAAGAGATTGTCTTTACTGCACTCGGGCTCATAATTCTTTAGAAAGGCACTTTAAGCTGTGTTACACTGTTTTAACACATGCTAATTCTATATGAAATATACTTGATTAAGTTTTGAAGTATGGTTTGATGCTTTCTTGTCCTAAGACAGACTACCTTGAGGGAAACTGAATAAATAGAGCACTTATATTGCAGTAACACAAATATTGCAACAGAGTCCATAAGGGAAATAATATTTCTTTTTACAGGGTGAGAACCAGGGAAGTTACTGTGTGATTCCCAACCAGTTCAAGCACAATGGCCCTACGAAGGGTTTGCACACAGGAGCCCGGCTGTAGGGGAATGGGAAGCACTGGCTGCCAGAGCTGGCAGTGTCTTAGGGCCGCCGAGCAGCCTGCCCAGTTGTCCTCTGCACCAGACCTCCCGTCGACTCGAGGAACCAGTGCCAGCTGCTACCTGCTCCCAGGCTTCCCCTATCGCTGGCTCCCCAGGCTGCGAACTCAACAGCTTGTGGCTTCTAGCCATGGAGTCATTTTGGATGATTAGGGTCAGGAGAGTTGGCTTCCCTTGACTAGTGCAAGATTTCTGCATTAATGTTCTATACTGAAGAATGAAATCACCGGGAACTGGCCCCCTTCCCAGTACTGAATTTCACCCACAAATGCGCAAATGTTAAATTGTAAGCTACTGTCTTGCTTCCTACAAGCAAGAAATACTCATACAATATGCACTATCTATTTATTAGAGAGTCTAAGCTCTACAGTTTTAACTATATCTACAGAAATAATAAATGGTATTAAAAGCAACAGTTCAATCACTATACAAGCAGGAAAAATGTTAGCTTATATGCTGAAAGGATGCATAGAAAACTATGTGTTTTACTAAGTCACTCTTCAAGAATTATAGCCAATACTGTTCATTTTTTTACAAGAATTACTTGCCATCGATTTAAATGGAGCCAGAGAAGCATCAGGATATTAAAAAAAAAATCACATTTCTGTTTCAAACAATGAGCAAAGGGAATGTTTAAAATATAAAATATCTAGCAATGTGTACAGGAAGGTAAAAAGGAAACCCTACAGACTTCAGTAAATGGTTCTAATTGGATGTGAATGTTTTTCTCAAAGCCTCCAAACAGGGTGTTTGAATACTTGCTTGCATTATTTTGGAGTTTTAAATTTATGATGTGTATACTTCAAATACTCTAATTTATTTAGTGCGAACAACTGCAATTTTAGCAACACAGCTACAACCACACTTACTTAGTGATTCTTTTTGTATTATACATGTTGCTAAAATAAAATGTTTTGGACTAAAGAACAAATTGTCTCCTTAGGATGAAATTTATGCATATAAAGTATAGCATGTCAATATGAGATTCCAACGTTATTTGTAACACCTTTTTTTACTATATAAACTTACTACACATTTGACTGTAAATGTTATGGAATGCATCACATGACTATCTCTTTAAAAATCACTTATTCATTATTTTTAATAATTAACACAAATTTCTGTAACTAAAACATAGAATTTGAGACTGTTCAAAGAAGTTAGCATGAGCTGCATATGTACTTTAAAGTCTGGGAATCCTACGATTCTATTTTATTTGTACTCTTCCAGCGCATATATTACAATAATAATGGCCAGAGTCTGGACACAACAGTGGCTGGTTTCCAGTACTCACGTAAGTGGCTGATTTTTTTAAGGTGTTGTTTTTTGGGTTTTTTAAGAGACATTTCTAAGTAGGTGACTGTAAAATTCAAGGGCTTGTGACTGGAGCAGGATATCAGAGAATCAGGAGTCTAATCTACAGTAAGATGATGAACAAGTCATTTAAAGTAAGCCTGTGGAAGAACCAATATAATTTTTTAAATCCCACTAGGCACCTGCCTTAACAAGCGTGGCTTGAACTTTGCTCTCATTTTAGGATGAACGTCACCCTCCACCCGAAAAGGGCAGAATACGCACACACCGTTAGACTCCTAGGACAGAGCATAAATGGGATTTAAGTGGTACACCATTTTGTATTGCCTCCTCTGAGCAAAGGTGAGCTTCAGGCTTGGGAATTCCAGCAGTGCTTTATTCACACGTTATGGTGCTGTGGGACTTCAGCCTCAGACAAAATGCTTTGCAAAAATGGAAAAGTACAGAGGAAGGGCCTGGCACAGTAACACTGCCAGCAAGCCCTCATGTCCATTTAGCAGTAAAAGGAAATTATGATAATGAAGAACGAGTGATGGCTGAAGTGGATCAACCTTAACAAGAAGATATTGGACCCTGGCATGCTCCTGCCTGCAGGATGATCTCACCATTTGACAACACCCAGACCGCATTACTGAGTGTTATGTGGTCAGCTGTGTTTTGCTGAGGCAATCCTATGGGTGCTAATCTACAGGCACACTTCAATCAGTCAGTCAAAGGTTTTATGATGTAACAAATTTTGCCTTTGCCTTTGTTAACGGGAAACAAGGTATGTTGTGCTATGTCTGCTTTGACAGTGTTCCAAACCTGTCTAGTCATGTTGAAGGGCCTGGCTTTTCATTAGTTCTTTCTTCCACATACTTCTCTGCAACAGATTTCTAAATCTGACTAAATAGGCATGGACTAATGCCCTGTTTCTCACTATTGCTATTCAAAGAACAAGGGTCTAAATGGAAGGCTGAACATGGAATTTTCCTTTGGAATGGGACTGGAAATTTCCATGACAGCTGGAAGTAGGATTCGGGCCTGAAATCCTGTTGTTTTGCAATGGATGTGGATATTTCAGAATAATCTTTGACTATTAAACTGGAAAAGCTGACTTTACCCTTTTCTTTTAGGAAAAAAAAAAACACGAGAGAAAGAAATAGAAATAAGGACTTTGGTATTTAAGAACATCTTAATACAGTACTTATTATGATAAACAGCCACTAAAACTGTGGTAACAGAAGTTACTGTGCTTCTTAAAACTGCAGCTGAACAAAGACTGAACCTAAGAAAATTAACTGGAGCTTGATGTGGCTTGTCAACAAGAGCCTTCTCACTGTATTCCTTTCAAATTCTTGCTGATCTTACTCTTAAGCAATTGAAATTCTTTTAGTGAATTGAACAATAATGATCTCATTGAGTTTAATGAGCTATAAAAAGAACAGACTTACATATACTCACATTCACAAAGTGACTGATATTGATCATGTGAATACATATAAAGAATTTCAATCTCTTTCAACAGTAGATTGCAAGCTTTATTTCATGTGTTATCCCATACACACACTAGATTCAACAGCAGACGTTCCTTCAAAATAAGAACAGCCAAAGGCTTGCAAGTACTTGCTCTTCTGATGGTTTCATCTGGCCAGAAAAACAGAATATAGCTTCTAAAATTACTTCTGGTTTATTGCAAAAGCCCTACTTTTTAAAGAGATCACTTTAGAAAGGCAATTTATTTACCATTGGGTTTTCCCATTATACTCTTTTGTATGGTATTGGAACATATATCATAGGTATATTAAACATTGTCAAAACATTCTTAATGCCCCTACGTGTTTTCTACTTGTCAGTGTACAGGAATCACTTCCAAAGGTTACATAAAATTAAAAAGCACTTCTTTTTGTACTCCATACAATTCAGGTCACCTCCCCAAGGCCCGCTGAAATCCTGCTTATTTCTCACCAGAAAAATGAGAAAGAGGAAGACATCATTTTAAGGCTAAAATGAAACAGATTTATTCCAAAACAACACTGTAAAACCTCATTTAAAAAAAAAAAGCACAACATTATGAAGCCAAAAGGGATACAAACACCTGTGTTTCCTTCTCAAGTCTGGTGCAAGTCTTACCCTCTATTTGACAATACGTTGCAAACCAATGATTTCAGACTCAAAATTTTATGAATTGTGAGCTTGTTCCATCCACCTAACCTCATCATGTAGGAACCATTCATACTGCTACTACCCAGCGATCCAGAGTGCGCAGAGGCATTCTAAATTTAGCTTCCAGGGTTGCTGAATACTAAAAACATTTCATAATAGTACCAAAGACGCCTCTCATAAGTTAGTGCTTTACTGGAAAATACATTGTATTTAGAGCATCCTTTTCTGGAGAGCAGTCAGTAACAGTGCGGCTACCTCCTGTGGTAATTGCCCACCCCACTGTCTCCACACAGCGAAGTGATAGCAGGTTCCTGGCTGCCTGACTTAGCCATACCACCCACAGCTCCCATATGTTCCACATTGCAGGTTAATAAGAACAGTTTTTCACCTTTCCCTCCCAGAAACAAATGTCAGCATGGCTTACAGCCATAAGCTCTTTATTTAATAATGAAGCAAAACAATACTAACTTGACCATAGTGCCAAAACTTGACAAAGTATCCTGAGTACAAAGTTCTACTCTATTTCATTTTAATTAGTGTCCTTTGCAATTAGACAAATGATGAAAAGCACATGGGGACTGCCAAGATGAATCAAGGACATCTGGTAACTTCAACATTCGAACATGAAACAGAGTAGGTATTACTCTCAGATGTTCTTAAGTGCTGTTGGAAACAACTAAAAAAAAATACGATTAACAAAAATTTAAGAAAAAGACTGTCTAAATGCTTTTGAATCTTTTCATGGATAGCCTGAATTGCTGTTTGTCATACAACGTGAATATGATCATGCATCTTGTTGAATTAGCTGTTACTTCCCTAAGATATTCATATAATAAAAATTTTTAGAATTGAGACAAGACTACACTAAAATTATCTGGATTATAGTTTCTTAGAAACTCCAACTGCCTCTGAATTACTAGGAAAAACAACTAATCATGAACTTAAAACTGCTTTTTTGATACTTGCAGTGATATGCATTCTCTTGAGGCTTGTGACTCATTGATGACGCAGTACACACAAACCTAAAAAAATAAAAACAAAATCCAGCAATGCCATCAACAGCTGCAGCTGTGGGCTATATCTTCAAAAAGAACTGCAATGTTTTCTACCCCTCAAACCCACCTGGCCTTCCTAAATAAACGAATGTTAAATTGAAAATATATTAATAGTATACTGAAAAAAAAATACTTAGAGATACTCTTTCAGGGGAAGCTATGCCATTTTCTGTCACTTTAATAGCTTTTGGCTGTGAAAGACTAAGGCTGACTGTGACAATCACATTTTTAACTCTCACGGCTTTTACATATTCACAAGATTGCAATATGATCAGTCAATGCAGTTGCCGGAAGTATTCTAAAATTAGTTTGGCTCCGAAATAACAATTCACCAAAGAGAAGACGGACTTACAGCAGCACCTGACATACAGAGGTAGTTACTACAATGCAGAGAACAACAGGTTTCAGAAAGCTACTCTCCTTGTTATAATCCGTTAGAAATTGAGAATATTTTTGCATGAGAGGCTTGCGATTTGGCCGTTTTTCAGGGTATATCTGACATTAAGGCTATCGTTCCCTCCCATGTGTACAAGCTATTCTCAATGTGTGGCAATTGGACCTGTTCACTGTTGGTGTTTATGGACCTGACAGCTCTGAAAACAGCTTTTCAGCAGCAACGAATAAAACAAGCCAAAAACGTCTTTCACGAATGAAAGACGTTAATTAGGCAGCAGCAGAATATCAGCTACAGTTTTGTCTCCCAAGGACTAGCTGTAACTTTTAGGTTTCGCTGGGTGTAACGCCTACAGCTACTTACGAGCTCCCCTTTGCCAGGACACCGCACGGGCAGACATCGCTGACGGATCCGTGTGGCTACGCACACGCTGATCCCGAACCTAAATTAGGGGCAGAAGTTTTGTTGCCAACCGTTGGAAACGGGTAAAGGCGACCCCAAAGCTGCCCTTCCCGGGAGCCTCTGGCGAGGCGGGGGCTGAGGGGCCGGGGGAGCTCGGCCTGGGCCCCGCACGGCGGGCCCGCCCGCTCTCCTCGGTGCGGGGCAGCCCGGGGCCGCGCACACCGCACCGCAGCGTTTCCAAAGAGGACTTTTTTTTTTTCCCCTGAAATACCGTATGTTTTAATCGCCAGTTTCTCTCGAAGCGCTCGCCAGAGACTCCCCTGGCAGCCAGCCCGCTACCTCACCAGGAGGGGAGGCTGGGCCGCCCACAGCCCCGGCCCCGCTTACCCTGCGGCCCGCGGAGGCGACGCCGGCGCCGGAAACGATGAGCGGAGGGAAATCCTGAGGCAGGGATTAGGTAACAGGGAACGCGCTCTCAGGTTTCCTCCGGGTTCCTGTGAGGAACCTACGCGTCTGGCTGCCTTCGCATGACTCATCACATCGGCGCGGCTGTCAGCGCGCCTGCCCCCCCCCGCCACCGTCCCCTCGTCGCCCGCTCGGCCTCTTCCCTCCCTTCCCGCCGCGGGCCGAG
>Ga0065711_1032332_pt1 | contig 27538 bp, 13 predicted proteins | sample Hoacrofraction12_FD_59098 | JGI IMG/M metagenome (GOLD analysis project Ga0065711, IMG submission 59098) | Hoatzin crop microbial communities from Cojedes, Venezuela - Epithelial fraction 12 v2 (version 2) | ecosystem: Host-associated > Birds > Digestive system > Esophagus > Crop | place...
TCTCTCCTCTCAGGGCAGCATTTTTGCTGTTAATTATCCTTGAAATACAGCATGTGCTATCTTTGTCCTCACAGTTTGTTGTCAAATTCAAGCACTGATGATATTTTTATTAATGACTTGTATTTGACAACTGCCTTTATTCTGATCCAGAACAGCCTGAAAGGCTGTTTATAGTGCAAAGCAAACAAGACTTTCAGAATTACAACAATTATCTTTGATGTGAAATGGCAAGAAGGTTATTTGGGGTTGGGGGGGACACATTTGCGCTTTTTGTTTGGTTGGTTTTTTATAATAAAGTATTTGTAACTGATGAAGTGCCACAGAAGACCACCCTATGCAGTAAAATGGCATTTGGAGCACTGTAAAATCATGAGAAGCTTTGACTATCTCCCAAGACACCAACAAGTGTTAAAGACGAGCCCTGTGAGATAGCTCCACTAGGTTATCCAAGTTCTTACTTTCTGCACTTGACTAAAGAGAACATAGATCTTGATCACAAAGTCCCCTGCAGATATTTGTCTAAGCTCACCCTGCAAACCTCCAGGTGCCTCCCTAAGCAGTTCATTCCAGGGACTTCGTTACTCTTACTCTTGGACTGTATCTCTCAGTTCAAACCGAATTCTTTTGACCTGCTAGTTATGCCAACTACTTTTTTCTCCAAAACAGAGTCGACATGGAAAATAGTATTAGCACACCTCACTTCCAAAAACATCTTTGTCTTTGTTCTCTTCTCTAAAAACCTCTGCTTCTTTCCTCAAAGGACCCATTCTCCACCCATTTCTTAGTTTCTCCTCCAGCTGGTCTGTATTTTGCCCTTGATGAGTGGTGTTCAAACAAAATACTGACGCATCAAGTGTTCAAAACAGAAGAATTACGTGCACAGTAACTACTACAAGCAAATACCCCACAGGAAAAAACCATACACACACAGACACAAGATCTTGACCTCCTCTTCCCCCTCATTTGTTCTGATAGCACAAGGCAGAACATGGAGCACCCTTAGAGGATAACTGCAGCATCCACAGCAGCACTGACAAGTTGTGCAAAGAGTGTATGAAAACACGGTGAGAAACTAACTCACAAAAAAGTCAGATAGCGCAGGTGTTCCTCTCTCTGATCGGGTACTTAACAGACTCTTTCGAACAAAATTATAAACTGTGTTTATTGGTATTTTATCCCTTTTTGGCTTGAGGAAATAGATTGTACTTAAGAACTCTTGCTCATGTCAATAAAAAATGATTATTAAATATGCTTTAATGGGTTTAATCTTACTGGTTTTACAGTGAAAGAGGGGTGGGGGTTTTTGTTTGGGGGTGGTTTGTTTTTGAATGGGTCTTTTTTTGCATCTTACTTAAAAAATTTTCCTTTAAATGTGGATGAGGGGAGTATTGTTTAACACCAATTCTACAGGTACAGAGCTACTTTTCCAATAGATTCAGTTGTCCTTAAACAAATCTACTAGGGCACCTGAAATACGACAATGCCTTAGAAATCAAACTCATTTGTCAGTTAAATAAGGCAGAAAACTATACTGTTGGTTCAGAGAGTTCAAGCATAAAAGTAAGCGAAGTACACTCTGCAATGAGTAGAAATGCATGTATATAGCAGATAAAAATGAACAGGTGGGATTTGAGCACTGATGCGAAGAAGAAACAGGGATTTTTAATGAGTTTTAATTGAGAAGCTGTTACAAGTGAAATAAAGAGTAGGTGGATCTGAAAGATAGTTGGAGCAGCCTGAAGAAGAAGGAAATCAGGTCATGATGATAGGTAAGAATAAAATTGGAATACTTCAAAAATTAGAAGTTTGATTTTTATGTAGGAGAAGAACAAAAATGAAGGGGGAGCTGAAGTTGGCAGCATATTATCAGGGCAACAAGATAAAGACGTTACTGACACGGAATCATTCCGTACATACTAGATAAAAGAGGATCGTGAGAAAGGTCACAAAAGAAGCAAGTTTCCATTTATAAGGTAACAGGAAATTATAGAGCATGAACTATAGTTCTGCCAGGAAAGACAAGAGTGAAACAAAGTTTAAGTTATAATAAGGTAGGTTTTCCGAAAGGTCCAACTTTTCAGTGCATTACGAAACATTTTGATGAAGACAAAAAGCTTTCAAAATGCCTTTCAAATGCTGTATTTATGAAATTACAATCCTCAGTATATTTTCTAGTGTAGAGGGAAGAACAATAATCAGGAGCAGAAAAATACGGATTTATGAATATGAACAAAGATGACTTGCATTGAATTCGGCTCAGAAGAACCATCTGTTTATATGTAAGTTACATAATTAACTTGAAGAAAAATTAATTTGGCAGCTACTGACGTACATATAGAGGGAGTAAAACCAAAAAAGATAGATAATTGAATTCTTCACTAAAAGCAAATCAGTACTAGGAAAAAAATAGTATTCTTACTCCTTTTTATGAATTTTAAAATACACATTTTTCCTCTTAGAATCATTCAAGCAAATGCTAATGCTAAGAAATTTCAAAATTGTTATTACCTTGCAAACAGTTTGCAAATTTAATTGCTTCTCTATGTCACCAAAAGTCTGGATCCCCAAAATTCCTACATTTGATAAACACTGAAAGAGGGTGGAACAGCAAGGGATTAGATGATGCCCGTCTTTCACTCACTACATACGATAACGGTTTTCACACTTGTTATGAAGAATTCTGTGCAAAATCTCTCAAAGGACCCAAAATTCAACTTTGAAACAATCCTCCTGGTTGTGTAAAGTGCCTCGCCAAACCAACTTTTTCTTTTTAATACAACAAAAAATTCTGCATTTAAAAATATACCTTAGTTCTGTGTCATATAGTTTTGAAACAGGCCTTGCATTACTGTCATATTAAACAAGAATCATTAAAAAATAGTCATAAAAACGAAACTTAACTGTGCATCCAAATCAGAGCATAGAAATACACGAGAAGTGATGATTCTACCCTTGTGCAGTGAACATACAAGTGTACCATGACATATTTAAACTTGATGTACAAATGCTTAAAGCTGAATAAAAGAGTGGAGAAAAATCATCACTTCAGTTCGGTAGTTTTGGTCCCACAGAGATGACAAAGCCAACTAAATGCTGCACAGTGGAGGTATTCTTGTAAATACAAACATCTTCCACATGCACCGTGCTGTCTGAAAGCTGACATCTTTGAGAACATGCAAGAAAATCAAATTTGAGATGTTGTCACAATTCCAAGGCAATGTAATTCTTTACTCTGTGTTAGTAATTTACAAATTTGTAGATTAGTATCTACTGACATATCTGACAATCAAATGAAAAAAAAAAATCAACATTATAAACACATAAAAATTATATATTGCCTGGCATTTACTTAAAGTGCCAAGGCAGTATGCAAGGCACTTTGATTATAAAATACTTAGACTTAACAAAATACTAGAAAGCTAATGACCTAAGCTAAAGAGACAAGAATCTTACTTTGAGGTTAATAAATATTAGTAAAAAGTCAGGGAGAGCTGTTTGTTGAGAAAAGTCTCTTTAATCATCTTTATATAAAGGTGGTTAAATAATTTTTTTAATGATACAAAATGTGAAATTATATGAGCATAGTAGTGGCAGCTTGAGGCCACATAAAACCATGGCACTCGTGACTGAAACCTGAAAAGATCCTCTAGCAATAGGAAGTTCTAATTCCTAATAAGCCAACACGATTGCAAATCCTTTTTCAAATTACTTTCAAACTACCATACTGTTTATAGGCAGACAAGGAAAAGACAACCACTACCAAAAGAAAGTATCCAAAACATTCAAAATAATCTGCAATTGCTTCCAGGCAAGATGCAAACACCAATTTATGCTCATTTATTACTGAAAAACATCCATTTTGTCCCACAGTCTAAAGTTACTTTATGCAAGTTTTAAGAAGGGACTGAAATCCAAGAAACATATTTCACCTACGTACCCAAGGAACTGAAAACTCCTTTAGTTTGAAAGCAATTTTTCCCATCATTCTGCAAGAATAAATCAAAGCTGTCGACAGATTTCCCTGGAGTAGTCATGAACTGTAGCCCAGAATTATGGAATTGTATTTTCCCTTGAACTTCACAGAGCCAGCACGAGCAATGGCTTTTGTCAAAGATAGAATCCCTACCTACAACGTGTTCCCAGAGGCACCTTGCTGGAGTGTCTCGTGGACACTGGAGACGAAGAGGGGAATACAGCAGCTCAGAGCAAGTCACACTCATTTCTCGAGGGCCCAGCCTGCAAACCCGGCTGTACAAGTAAACTCCAGCAGCCACCTGGGTTACAGGACAGGAAAGAACCTCAGCCCCAGCCAGGTGACCTTCCCTGTGCTTCCATCTGCCTATAAACCTGAAACAGAAACAACCTTAAAACTCCCCAATTTTCCATGTCATTTACAACTCTGCAATTTCATTAATTACTTCTATAACACACAGAAGTGCTCAAAATTCAAAACATTTAAAATATTTGCCTTGTAACAGAAAGGCCATACTTGCATGAACATATTTAAATACAACTGTAACTATCAACAAGAACTGCCACCACCTAGGGCAAAATAAAAGTCTTCTGCAGTCAGTATTTTTTTTACATATATACTAAGGAAGCGACCATATTCTTTCTGGCAGCACAAGAATAGCTGCAGAAGTCAATTTAGTGCATTTTTAAAAACAATAGTTAAATTGTAAGGCATAAAACTAATGCAATGCAAGAGAAGGGATAGTAGAGTCCATAAAACGGTATCAGGTTCATCAGGAATATTTTTATTTGAAAGCTACAGATCTGCATTCTTCAGAAGTGCCTCTATTTTAAAACTCATCTCTTACAGAACTGCAGCAAAGGTTTCTTGTCTGAAGATAGCCACTAGCCAAATGACCTCATGAATTTAGGATTTATAAAGTTTTAGTTCATTTTTATGGAGGTAACAAAATGACTCCAACACAGATTTAATTGAACTTGTTTAGGATGCATCAACACCACTCTATGAATTGCATAAAGCTATTTTTAATTTGGATAAAAACGCAGAGTTGACTATTTCCACACTATTCTTCTCACTCAGTCATCCTCATTTGTTCATACTATCCCTCGTCGTAAACCCCTATTTTATCACAAACCATTCTCAATAGCTCTGTTGACTCCTAAAACACTGCTGCCTCTACTCCTTTGCTTTTCTGAATCCTGAAAACAGCCTCTACCCACCCACAACACTTGACACAGTACCCTAATTTAGTCTCGCTGATCATCTCCGATCCTTTAGCATTGCCCACTCCTTACCTACTGTAGGCACCATCTCTTTGTGCTGTCCAATACATCACACTCGGATTTCTTTGAAGTTTTCGGGGTCCTCTACCCTTTCATTTCTAGTTTCATTGTCAAATTTCACCATCTCCACACTGAATTTCCATACCTATTACATTAATTTTTCTATTGTATTAATCTCTTTCTTTTTGTTCTTAGAGTTATGACAGCTAGAAAGAACACAGAGATAAAGCTTTACCCTCTTAAGATTGTTACTTCTACTCTTTTGCTGCCCTTTCTTACTTCTACAACCTCATATTTAGATATAATTTCTTCTTATTAAAGGCCAATAAATACACTCCAAACACATTTCAATAGGATTATTTTGGGTTTAAGTCCAGTGTTCATGGATCAGTAACCACTATGTTGTCAACTGCAGCCCTGCTCAGTTCCCAGCTGTCAGGAAAGTAGTATCTACACCATCACAAAATCTATTGCTGTGGTAAATAAAAACACAAACCCAAACAGTACGGAATTCCTGGAAGTCATCTGAGAGTGTCCTAGAGGCAATCTACAACTCATGCTCAGAAACTTCTTTTTGAAGACTTGGTAGGCATGTTATCTTTCACCTATCATGAATTCTCTGTTTCAGGATGTCTGCTAAACATCCTCCACCTACTCTGCGTGCAATTTACGGACTGGAACAAGAGCTAGTAACCAGACACCTGGGACCACATCAAACTTCCATCAAAAAATCTTCAACTTGGTTACAATCAGTTTAAAGACTATTTTCTGGTTTTAAATAGAACTGCTCCCACTTACAGTGATCCTTAACCTTCTAACATTATTCTGATTCAAGAATAAACTCAAATACAGTTATCTAGTATTCTGAAATGTTATATTCTAGTTAAAAAAAAAAAAAAGAATTAAATATTAGAGCCGAAGGAAGGTCATCATTTCATGTATGGTCTAAGCATGCACTGCTGCTAAAAGCAGCCAAACTGTTCTTCCCTTTCTCCTTCGTTACTTGTTTCTAGGACTACGTTCTCCTCGCGAATGCTTCGGCTGGAACGCAATTTTCTCCAATCCTTAGGCTCACACAATGCAGCCAGCCACTTCATCCTGCCATAGAATGCACTACAATAAGAGTGCTCTGTGCAGCTTTGTCTTTTTTGAATAATGCAATATACAGACCATGACTTCTGTGCATGGTCTCACTTATTCTTCATGCTACTAAAAGGAGAAAAGATTAGTTCAACCAATTGCGCTCTGCACGTTGTTACAAGGTTCTACTCAAAATTAGTATTAACAGTGTACTTTTCTGCTTATTGATAAAAATTGATACATAAATATGTTTTGACACCTTTCCAGAAAGTGTAAGAATTTCCTCATTATATATTTGAATCTTTAAAATCATATTCTGAATTTAATAGAAAACTTCTTATCAAGGAGTATACTTTACATTCTGGGTTTTGACAAGAAATCATTAATATTAATTATATTTTTAAAAATATTATCTCTAAAGTAAGGAACCTTAGATGACTTGGTTGCCAGAAATATCTATTACAATATTAATAATCTAAAAAAAAAAGGGAGGTTGATCTGAAAGATCTCTAAGTAGCCACTGCACAATCTTAGCAAAGATCTTAATTTTTTTATGTAGCTGTTCTGATGAAAAATAACGCTAAAATGAGAAAAGAATATTAAAAGCTAAGAATGTAATTTAGGGAATATTTGATCTCAATTTTCTATATGAGGTTGCTACACATTTGAAAAAGACTATGCCTAACACTAGTACAGTCATTATTTTAAATCATTATTGAAGGGGGGGGGGGATCATGTTTGGCCTTTCATTAAAATAAAAAGAACAATAATATTGAAAAAAAATCATTCTTTCTTACGAACATCTTTATTCATACACTCATGACATTTGACATCCCACTGAGCTGTGTGTGTGCACGCACGCACACACACACACAGAGGCAGTACACAGAAATCAGGTAAGGTGCAAAGGAGGCATGCATTCTTATACAAATCAAACTGGAATGTATAGGGTTTTGGAAGTAAATGAAGTAATATTCTGTGGGTATGTAGGATATATATGAGGATATAGCCAAAAAATTAAAGAGAACAGATAATAATCCTCAATATCTGTAATGGGAACATCAGCCTCTGGCCTATGAAATAGTAAAGTCCTTATAATGCACATCTGCCCTAGCCAGGCTGCAAGCAGAAGAAAACCTATATGGCCAGGTAGCTACCAGCCTCAGCTTTAAAGAAAAGAAAAAGCCTTCTTCCAAGGCTAAGACAAGACACTGTAAATTCAAGGGTTTTTTTTTTCCATCATCATAATTAGTACCCTGAAAAGAAAAAGAAAGAAAAAGAATGAAGAGATTTATTTAGAACAACTGCAAATGACTCATTTAACCTGCATATCCACTAGGATAGATAACTTCTAGGCAGATAACTCTAAATGCAGTTTCCATGAGAACAGTCACATCATGATATTTTTAATGTCTTCTCTTCGGAAGTAATCTACATTTAAAATACAGAAACTAGCATTAGGAAGCTAAACTGAAGTTGAACTTAGGTTCAGACCCCAGTGCAATACCTTTACTCTCTAATAAAACAAAGCCATTCTATAATAGTACCAAGAGGACAATATCCACATTATTACTAATTGTGCTACATTCATCAAGTTCTGGAACAGTGCTTTACTCTCCCCAGTAAGAAGCAATAAATTTTTTTTTTTTTAAAAAGTATTCAATTGCCTAAACCCTATCCTACCAAACAAGGTCCAGAAAACATTCTGACTACAGAACTCATCCAGCACAGAAAAGAACACCCACAGATGTTGAACTACGCTACACTGAACCACAATACCCAAAGCCTGAAATAATTCTTGCTGAGTAAGGTAATCCCAAAGACCAATTAAACATAAAAGCTCCTTTAGAGAAAACAGTATTTTTACTACTCAGAAGCGGCACTTGATGCAAAGGAGGGAGTGACAGTGACAGTCAGTGCCCATCCTGCTCGCTCCCAGGAACCAGCAGACAGTTTTCAGTCCACCAACATCACGTGGCTGTGGGTTTTGTAAGCCTGGTGTCACCTGGGATATGCGGGGGCTTTTGTTTGTAACTGGAAGAGAGTAACCATGTAACCACACCTGCCTGCTCCTGACTGTGTTAATCACAGGGTTCTGATTCATATTGCATAAACTAATAGCCAACTACTTACCTATAAGTAAGAATCAAGAAGCAGCTTTTCCACCGTACTAAGTGAGACTTTTTATAGTACTGATAGAACAGTGCCAGAAATCTGAAGAATAACTCTGCAAAACTATCACAAGTTCTGCTAGGTCAGATATACAGACCAAAAATGGCACATAGAAAGCCTATTCTGACTGCTATGGGCTAACCCTCAGAGTACAAAGAGAGGACAGTAGGCGAAGGGCCTTCAAACAAACAAACAAAAATCCAACCAAACAAAACACCGGTGGGAAAGACATTGAGGTACTGTCAGCTTTGGAAGGGGCAGGCAAGTACGCTGGGTCCATGAGCAGCAGCAATCCCCAACGCGATCCCCAACTGAACCAGGAGATACTTTAAGCCTTAGTTATAAATGAGGGAAAACGAATCACATGCTAAGCAGACAGTTTGGGCGGGGGAATTCCACTCATGAGTCTGTCTGGGATTTGTTTTTCTTTACAAACGGGCATTTAAAGCCCCTCATTTCAAAGCCCATTCCAATGCTGTCCTTTAGCAGAACATTCCAGGCAAATGGCTTCTAGTCAGAAGCAAATCCCTCTAGAAAAGGTTTCCTATCTTATAAGCAGAGCACAAGTGCAGCAGCAACACATTTTGAAGCATACAGAAAAAAGGACATGCTCTGTCTGCTGCTGCTACTGGAAGAACTCCGACTAATGGACTGCTGAAAACACCATTACTAAAGAAATGCTGATAGTAGAAAATTATGTGTGTTCTTTTTGTCCAAAAGAGATGTGTTTCTAATAGACACAAATAGCAAGAATTAAATGAGTAAATTAACAGCAGAAATATAATAGTAAAATCTATGGGAACTGTAGGTGCTCCTTTTTCCTTACCTTCTTCTGCCTCATCCTCCTGGGAGGACATAGGCCCTCCTCCTCTTGTTGGGCTGACCAATTCTTCCTCTCTTGCAGATTCTCTTTGTAGACTGACAACTTCATAAATTGCATCCCCAGCACTTGTGTGGCTTTTTCCTTCAGACTAAAACAAAATATGTTTCTGTATTAGGTCCACACTATTGATAAATACAGTTCTAACCGTATGCCAGAACCAAACCCAAACACACATAAACAAGTCTCAAGGTTCAACAACAGTCTGTGCAAAGCTCCCTCAGGTTTCTTTGCAATGGCACACGCAGACCAGCAGCAACTGACAGCTCTGTTTCTCTAAGTTTTATAGGTAGAAGACATAAATAAAACTGCACTATTTCCAAAGCTGCCTCTTAACAACCATTTTAACTATTGTTCATAACAATGATAAAATAAGTTTTCAAATGTAAATAGCTATAATGAGATGAGGTCAAAGAGAAACTGCAGCTGGAGGGGTGGGCAGGAATTTAATGGTAAGAGTTTTTAGTAAGCAAAGACAAGACTAAAGAAGAAACAAAACCTCACGCCTTTTGAAAGCTGTAAATAGTGAAAAGCTCCTTGTAGTGTTTTACTCATTAAAAAAAAAACAGAAAAAATTCATCTTTCTTCCAGAGAGTGTAACTTGTAACATACTCCTTTCCATGGGGAAACATATTGGCTGCACTTCACTACAAAATTTGTGTTTGTAGCCTAAGCTTTACTTATTTACTAATTTTATATATGTGTGTGTCTGTCCCTCTGTGTGTGTGCATGTATATCATGTATATCTGTCAATCTAACCATTAAATTGGCTTGCAAATTTCAGTGTGGTATCTGTAACATGATATATTTTGAGGTCAGAATATTTTCAGTGGAAAGCATTTTGTTCTGTAAAAGCAGTTTTTCTTCCAAACCTCTCTGTCTATGAATCTGACAACTTTCAAGGTAAACTACTTCAAAAGTTGGGGGGCAGTAGCAAGTTGTTTGTTTTCTCTTTACTTTAAGCTGAAAAAATTTGAAGTCTATTCCGTGTCTTTCACTTTCAAGGGACTTTCACGTGCAAAAGTAGTTAGTTACCCATATTTTAAGCACTGGATACAAGGTTGCAAGTTTTAAAATAAAAGTAGTATTAGATTCTCTTCCAAGTTACAGTTCCAAATACAATTATTATTCAGTAGCATGCCATAATTAATATATTTGTAGAGAACTGTATAAAACAGCAAATTAATTATTGCATTAAATGAACCAGCCCAAAATTTTGTGCTATTTTGTCCTATGGGCATCTTGCCTAATTAGTTAAAGTAAGATAATTTTTTTGAATATATTAAAAGCATCAAATTAACCACGAAAATGAGAAAGAACACCATTTCTGTTAGACAATATTCAATTTGTTTCAAAAACAACATTATTATAAAGTTGGAAGACTCCATGACACCTTTGTTGGAGATGTACATGAACTGCTGACCAGCACTTGTAATTTCAAGAAGGTGGTGAAATTATGCAGATGGGTAGCTTAAACAGGGACTGCTGGGACTGACACAATATAAATAATTTCACGTATTTTGTATTAATCATTCAGTTCTCCTTCCTTTAAAGCTGATACCCTCTGAAAGCAGTGGCTCCAATTATCAGCCCGTTTTGCTGACTGAACTTCTCGTGAAGTCAGCTTAATGAACTTTGGGGTTTAGGCATAAATACCTTATATTTTGTAACATTTCTCAGAATGGTATTAGAGCCATTATCCCTGCTTTCTTCTTACAGAACACCAGTATCAAGTAATTACAAAGTACTTGGCTAAATCAATTAATGCCACTAATATTATTAACCATCACTATCTATAGCTTTTATTTTTGAGGGAGAACATTACTATGGATTTCGGTCTATGTTACAAGAATTACAAGTCTTCGGGTCCTTGCACATGTTCTGGTTAACTGCAAGACCCATCTCTATAAAATGCAAATAATTTGGCTATTTGTATTTTTCTGAAGCACACATTTGCTACCTACAGGAATCCTTTACAAGGATCATATTCTAATGATAAAAACATGCATGACTAGCACAGTGAGACAGATAGGCAGACAGACAGAACAATCTTAAATCACACAGCATTTAAGTCATTCTTGGTATCTGACTGCACCTCACCAACCTGGGTTCAGACTATTAAATCTATCTGAATCCTTCCTCAGAAGAGTTCCGATTGCTCTCTGCCCATGCAGGCAGGTCCCACACACCCCTTGGAGGAAAACGCCGTTTCATTGCGTGCTTCCTCTTGGAACATCAGTAATGGATGCTTTCTTACTGGAATGGGCACCTTGCTGAGACAGCTCAAATCCAGAGTTTCTGGCCAAGGCCTCTGCATGCTGGAACTTAGAGCTGGGCAGACTGCATGCACAAAATTCTCATCCACAGTCAAACCTGCTACATTTGCACAATGACCGATAGCATTATTGGCACGATTTTACACCAGTAGGGAACTGTATCACAGGATTCATTGTCCTGCACAGGGAAGCCAGTAGATGCTTTTGATATCAATGCACTGTTATACTCCCCAGAATCTACATAATCTCAACTGCTTTCCCCAAGAGTTCACAAACAGCTGATCCCAATGCCATCTGCAAAGTTATTTTCCAAGGACCAAGAGTGCCCTGAGGCACACCATCTTTCAGAGGTACCTGCAGGAACAGCTATCACTATACACACTGTCCAACTGATAACTGGCTACACAAAGACTTGCTACAAGTCAGCCAAAGAGATTCTGTCACCCATGATCAGGAGCAAATCTTGGAGAAAGATTACAAAGATTGAAAGCGTTCCTCTCCCAAAAATGTGCACAACAGCTCCGCCGAATTTTACAGCAGGAAGAAATGAATGTGATTCTTCAGGGAGGGGAGGCACATGTATATTGTCACGTTGTGAGGGGTGAGACAGAAAAAAAGAAAGCATCCATATTACTCAATTAAAAACCACAGTTGTAAATGATCTAAAAGGAAAGCTTAACCGATTATAGATAAGTATCACACAGCCGAGAACATAATATTTTCAAACGTATTTTCTTTAAGTTTAAAATGTAGATATTCTCCACATTCGCATGTAACAGTTCATTTTCTCAGATTTTCTTAAATTCTAAGTTGCTATGCTAATGTCTAGAAGAAATACATAAACAGCATTGCATGAGATTTATTTACTCACTAAGTGTTAAACACAGCTGCACTTTTGCCATGTAATATTAACATGACTTGTTTTTTCAGACATATTACTGTGCGCCACAGGAAGATGACAACTCAAATATTCACATCAGGCTCAGTCAAATTAAATCGCTGCTCTTTGGTTTCATTAGTCAGAGACGATAGGCCACTACTCCAATGCAAATGGTACAGCTAGCCTCTGCTGTTCCCTTTTTGAACCACCACCACCTCAACAGAAGTCTTTGGAGAAAGCAGGTCAGTCGCTGCAGAAGGATGCAGTTGCGCATCACCCTCCACTGACAGCAGGCATACTTTACGTACCTCACCCAATGCCAAAACCAGCAGAGACGTCAGCATTCTGCTCAATACAACAAACCTTACCAGCCGAGATGTACATACCATCTCTCAGTGCTTGAGGAAGAAATAAATGCACATTCATCACACCAGCACCGGACTAGAAAAACTAACACACATGGAATACACAACTACGCATTAAGCTTCATCATAACCACTTCCCCCCCTCTACAGAGTCGAGCAGCATTTGTACAACTTGACATACAAGACAAACTCCAAGCGACTGCCAAACTGAAATACTTCAGAGAAAAGAGTTTGTTAAAATAGTTATTTCTTTACCGCTGTTTAAACATTTCATAAGCTTACAACCACCAGCAAGAACTCACACGAAAAATGCTAATTTAATAAATCATTGCAACAATAATGCCCTTAGCCTTACATTTCAGAAAGGCCTGGGGCACTGAAGGATAAGAACGTAGTTCATTTTATACCCTCATCAGCAACCACGAGAGTGAAAACACAGCAACTTGTCCACACAGCAGAACTTACTTTTCCAGATAATCTTCTTCCAAACTTACCTTTTTGAAAACATGGAGAAATCTACCTTCTCAGATACTTCGAAAAAACAGTAATAGCCTAACTCTTTTAAGTCTCTGCATTAGGTTCCTTTGCCTTTAATGGATTATATTCTCACAGCCACCTACCTTCACATTTTGAACCTCAGTAGCCAGGATTTCCCTTCGTTACGTATTATTTGATTTTACAGTGAACAATTAAAGAGGAGTTTCCCAATTTTACCAGTCAAATGGACTTCCTTTAGATGTCTGCACACAGGTCAGATTGTATGAAATTATACAGAACTCAACAGGTAGGTTCAGTATTATTTAAGCCTACAAAGTCAATGACTTATGACTCATTATAATCCAGTTTACAAAGACACTGAGCATTTACATATGCTACTTAACCATTACGCATTTAAGGATCTCAGCAATAACTAGTTAAAAGAAAGAAACTACTGAGGTGCAGGTGCCATGCTAACTTTTATGAAGGCCAAATTAAGACAAGACAAAACAAATGCTCCCAGCATCGGGTTTTCTTTAAAAAACAAACATGTATTACCTGTTTTAGCTTCATATAAAAAGTTTCTGTGAAGGTTTTTCTGCTGAAGTACCAGAAGCGTTCATTGGCAGGATACACACGCACAACAGTCTCCAGCAAAAACCGGACTGGCTCTACTACTTCAGTAACAACCATATCCACTGCCACAGTCATGAACACACGCTTATCTAAAACACAGAATAAGTCACATACAGAAAAATTAGTCAAAGTTCAAATTTCTCAAAACAATAAATGACAGAACTGTTGTTCAAACTGAAAACCCTTTCTATATAATTATTGATTCTATTGCACCCATTTTATTGACCCGAGTTCTACGCCCTTCATGCCTGCTGCATAGAATGAGAGTATGCATTAAACAGTCTACCAAGTAACTCTGATAATTTTTTAGAACAAAGACAGTCTGTCTGTCTTAAAGACAGGAGCAAGACATCAGGCAAAGAAAACAGCATTAAGATACATGATCCCGATCAGACAGAAGGAACATGCACACGATAAGGTCACATTTTTAAGTGCAAACTTACGGCTGAGTGAATATATATATGTATAGTAAATCAGTGTCAAGGATCTTCTACAGCACTGTTTGTCCTGAATCCTCTCATAACACTACAAAACACTTCAGATCATTTTTTACGTCCGTGCTCATACTCTGTCAGTTAAAAAGACTTAAAACATTTTACCCCTCCCTGTCCCACTCTCTGGGTCAGACAGTCCTCACAGCAGCAAAACAAATTTTTAAAGCCAAGCACGGATCAGCAATCTCAATCTGTAATAGCCCCATCTTCCTGATACTGAAGCATAACTCCAGCTTCCTCAAGTAGAGGAGAATGCAGGATCAACTGACCAGAGGATGAGACTGACACAGTCCTAATGTATCCTGCAGGTTTACAGCACAAGAAAAGCACAAGAGATGGGTAGTAACCATCAATTTGCGTCGCAAATTATATCTTTCTTGCAGAAGGCAGAGATTTTTAAAGTAAACATTTAGGATCAGACTTTACAGATCCCTAGGTTCCCTTCTCTTGTCAGACCAAAGAGGGGCAAGTGGGCATTTAAAAAAAGAATAAAAAAACCCACAAAAAAAACAAACAAAAAACCCCTACACCACAAAACCAAACCATACCACACACACAGTTATTTCATAAAACAGAAATAGTGTCAAGCTGCACAGCGAGAGTTTTGCCTATATGCTAATCGAAATAATGTGGTTTGAAAATCCATCAGCAAGAACAGTGACACTGGCTGTATATACTTGGATCTGCCTTTAACAAACTGATGTGAGCTCTGCCGTGGGACAGGACACAAACTCCACATTTACATTCAAACCTTTGCATCACATCAGAGAACATCAATTATAGCGATAAGAAACTGCTATATAATCAGGCACTTCAGTGTTTCACTTCCAATTGCCCCAAGATGAAGGGGATGTAATGCTATTTGTAATCAACTCACCTCAAAACTAAAAGAAAGAGAATAGCAATGCCTACAATTTATACTGCTTTGCTGAGTACAAAAGGCAGAAAACAACTTCTGCATGCTCAGGACCAAGGAACAGCCCATAAGCCCCAAACACTAACTTCATGTCTCTAGATCAGCAACGCACAGCTCTATGAACAACTATTCACGTTTCCGTGTTGCATATGTTTATACAGAAAAGTTCCTAGCCATGGACTCTGTGAACATAAAGCTATATGTACTCAGACATATGCACCACGATTCCCAGGAGAAAATACATACCATATCAGGTAAATCAAATTTACAAGTTAAATTACCTTTAGGAGTTTCCTCGTTAAGTACCAGAAACATGGGTGCATTAGGATTCCACATTCCAGTAATTACATAAGCCTTCCCATCAGAAGTCTTTCCCATGGATTCCTAAAAATAAAAACATACAGGATTCTATTAAAAGTCACAGTTTAAGATCAAAGAGATTGAGTGTGGGGTGGGGAAGTAGTTCTAGGAACTTTAGAGTACGATTCTGTTCGCTCTACAGAACACAATCTAAATAGAGAATATGAAATAATGGATTGAGAAAGGTTATAGTGAAAAAGGAGAGAAAGAAGAAACATTAGGAGAGGAGAAAAATTATATAAGAAACTGAAAACAAGATAGCCTATCAACTTCTTTTTTTTAATGCTTATTATAAGCAGATAGCGTGGTGGGATGTCTGCCATTCCACTTTCCGAACAGCAGAGAGGGTTGTTAGGAGAGAATGAGTTACAAGAGACTCTATAAAATTAAACCAGTCCCACAGTATACAGAAATGGTCCAGAGAAAGAAAAAAAAAAAATCTTAACAGAGTAAGACCTTAACAACTCCAACCCAAAGATCAGGCTGATTTTTCTCTCTCCGTAACTATATCTTTGCCAGATTTTTCCTTGAGTTTCTCAGGCATGGACTTACATTTGTAAGTATGCCGCTGGACTACAATTCCAGCTCACAGGACCCTGAGATTTAAAGAGCCAAATTTCCGGACAATACACAAATAAAGTCAAAACAGTCAAACAGGATAAAGTTAATAGTGACAACAATGCCTCTACATCTGATAAACTGATGTTAGCAAATAAAGTCAGAAAAAATTGAGCTAGTAGATACAAACAGGCAAACAAAACAGTATTTGCATATCTTGTTCTGGTAAGAGATCTAAATATTGATAGCTAGAATCATCAACATGAGTGAGTGAAGAAATGGACTACGTAAAACTGTAATAACTGTACAGCCACAAAACGTCTGATTGGTTTAACTCAAGTATTTGTTGACTTGAAACTGGTTGTATTCTTATCCGCAGCATGAAAGTAAATTTATATTATCACAGAAAGTATCATTATTTTGCAGTTCTCTTAGATTAAACTCCTAAGAAATGAAGATTATAGAAGACAAGTGAATACTTCATACTCTGAGCAAGAATTTAAATTCAAATGAAGCAAACAAAGGAAATGTTTTCAGCACCTTGCAGAAATAAGACCACTTCCCCGATGCCCAACAATTACTTGCTCTAAGTTTTAAGGCAACATGGTTAACACAATACAGAAAGCTTAGTTATTTGTAACTACCAGCTGACAGCTGATCTAATCAGTGTCTGCACCAAACAATCACAAAACAGATGCCACAGGTTTTCACACTGAAATGTTTTGCCCATGGTATGTAACAAGTCTGTTTGTAGTTTTAAGATATAAACACCAAGATTTAAGAAACAAAAACAAACAGACAAGAGGCTTGTTTGTTTTGGTTTTTAAATTGTCTCTACCTCACTATAGGGATTATTAGAGCTAAGTATTACCATGTCCAGTAAATGCATGTCGCTGTTCTTCACCTTTCGTCCAGCGCTTAGCAGCATCCCAAAGCATCTGTGAAGTTCATTATTAAAAAAAAAGATAGATAGATATTAGCTTTTCGAAATACAAAAGTATTTTCTTGAACATAATGGCACAACCACCTACTGCTTCTAATTTAAAGAAAACCTTTCTTAGTAATTTTTTGTTAGTGTTATGGCAACGCTCAGGAAATATCACAATATATATTACAGAAGTGACAATTAAATTGCTTTCCAGAATGAAGATGACATAAATTAGTGCCTGACCTGTGAACAATTAATTATTCTTAAAGACAACTTAGAATATTGAGCTTAAAGAAAGCAACGATTCCTATACTGCAGTGATGGAGATTGGCAAGAAAAAATTCAATCTCTCTCCAATCCATTTTAAAACTTGTTTTCAAAGAGCCATATGAAAAGTTACAAATTCACACATTCTATCACCCATAATGTCACTGGTGTTAAAACATCATGTAGCATCACAGGCCCTTAAAAAAACTACTTTGCTCAATTTTTAGACTTTCATTCTTCCTTTTTTAAAACAGAACGTCTGTATTTTATAGGGCCTTGAACTCCAGATTCCAGTTCACTCGTTTAACAAGAAAACATTCTTGATATTTTTACAAGTAAAAAAAATTAAAATTCCAAACCACTCTTAAAACACTCAGACTTTCAAATTCCTGAATATTGAAGCACTACTACTCAAAAGAGGACTTATGTTGAGAAAACAGTTGCCCAGGGCCCTGTCAGGTCAAGTTCTGAGCATCTCCAGGAACAGAGAATAAACGATCTGTTTTGGCAACCTGTTCCAATGCTCAGCTCCCTTTGTACTGACAACAAGTGGCCTCATTCAACAGAGGAATTTCCAGGGAAGTCACTTGTGTCCTTTTACTCTAATCCTACCACTCTGCACCTCCAAGCAGTGTCTGGCTCCATCTCCTCCACAGCCTCCCACCAGGTATTTGAATGCACCAGGAAAAGCCCCCCATTGCCACCTTCTCTAAGTGTGAACAGCAGCAGTTCTGTCACATGGGCAACCTACTTCTCCAAATGAAAATTTAGATTTTTCAGCAAACATAAACGGTAAGAGATTATTTGAACATTCATAGGTTAGCAATGAAGACAAAATAGTTTCACAGCTTTCAGACAAGCAGAGATATAATAGCAACTATCACATCAATAATGCTATTAACTATATAAGTCTTATGCAATTATTGCACCATCTAGTAAGTTTGCCCCTATTATGTCTGGGTATATGATTTTCATTTTCCACCTCATTACACTTTAACAGCAACTTACGTCCACAATTGTATTTCTCCTTCTCCATACTCTTTCACTACTAGAATCTTAAAAACCAAAGTGGTAAATAAACCAGCAGACAACAATTTTGATTTATCTACACAGCATAATGCAGAGTGCCACACAAAGCTACCAAGGTAGCTAGGGGGCTAGGACTTATATCTAACTACACAAGCAGGCTTCTCTCTGAGCCTAATTAGACCAGGCAGAACGTTACAGTAGACTGACTTGCTACTTCTTGTTCCTGAGATAGAAATAACTCTGAGAGGGCTATAATTTATAATAGTTGAGGGGTCACTAGCTTCTGGTACAACCACTAAAGAAAACTGCAAGGCTAAGATTCAGAAGCAGGTAAAGTATCTATGCTTCTTAAAGCTCATAGATTCTAGATCTTGCTGTGCTTCTCTCAGATGTACACAAGTTCTGGTGCGTGCCAGCCAAAATTTTTTATAAGTATGCTTCCAAAGGAGGGGGAGTCAGAAACAAGTAAACCCTGCCTCTCATAGAAGCAGAGACTTCTGATGACTGGCAGCATCCTGCTGCTAGAAGAGTCAAGGCTTCTCCTCCCATGAAGTTCAAAGAGCAAAATGAGTTCAAATGAGTTCAGGACCCTCACTTGCAGAGGAACTAGATTTTACACAGACAGTTGTCAACACGTTCAGCCTCTGATTTGAGGAGGCTGAACCAGACACCCAGGATCCAAAGGGACCTGCACACGTTACGGGCCTCAGTCTTGCCACTTCTGACACATTGGGTTTTCTGCACTTACAGCTGGCTACCAAGTGGCTATGTGCAGGTGCGCTACTCTGTTTAAATTCAACTAGTTTCTAGACCTGCAAAAAACAAACTGAAATTAATCTTCACTAATATATATGTCCATTTATATAAATACAAATGCTACCCATGGATAAGGCTGATGGTTTTAAATTAACATAACAACAAGGTCTTTAAGAGTTTCCAGTACTACTAAGCAACCAACCAATATTCTGTACATCAGTTCTAAGGCCACCAGTCTAGACGTTAGCCTAAGCTATGCCTACATAACCTGGTATTAACTCTCCTGTATGACTGGCAGCATACTATATTTGAACTCCATTGTACTGAGAACAGAGTCAATCCTCTTAATTTCTCAGAATGAAAGGCTATTTCACTGTTCGGAAAAACTTCCTTAAAGCCCTCTGATCACTAATCAGAATTTTCTTCTTGAATCCTGTAAACAACTGAGACCTGATATCCCACACCATAGGACTGAACCTACATAGTGCCACACACGAGCGAAACCTGGGAGACAGGAACGAACACCATTTCTCTACCTGCTCTGACCTGGATAAAAGCAGGCAAAACCCAGGTCAAACAGGCCACAGAGGCAGGAAGGGCCAAAGTAACTCAGCTGAGAGTAACCTACTCTGTCAACCTGTCCCAGCCACGGGCTTCATCTGAACACCAGGAGGTGGCAAGGTTCTCTGAGTGATACCACGTTTACTGTTCTGCGACCACGAAGGAAGATTCTTGAACTCTTTAGCCCAGAGACCAAATTTCTTGATCAACAACATTTTTTTGCATTATAATTTCCACTTAGAAATAGTTTCAAAGACACATTAAATTGCTTTGAAGCTCACTGTCTGATCTAACCTGAACTAATCTTTTATATTGGTTTTGAATTTTAATATTAACAAGTGTACATAAAATCACTTACAAGCCTGTGTGTGTCATGTCAAGTAAATAACTTATTATCAGCAAAGCTCCTAGTGACAAAAATAACATCCCAATTGAACATCCTAAACATCATCAAAGTAGAAGCTAATTTCTAAGGAAGCAGCTTTACTTTGGGGGGGGAGGGGGGAGAACAACAACAAATCAAATGCTATTCAGAAATGCTTAAAAGAGTTCATCATTCATTAACTGAATTCTGAAGACAACATTATTTAAACTGAAAACACATTAAAAATAGCTTTTTTAAAAAGCCAATGAGTAGCAAAAGCACAATTTTACAATACAAAAGAATTATGATAAAAATTTTGTTGTATATTCCTTGTCTAAAATTTTAGTTTCATTTTTGAAACGAGCTTGAAAGCAAGTGAAGACATCAATCTTACGTTTTGGGAGAGCTGAGGGGCTTTTTTCTTGATTCTCCTATTATTTTGAATTCCCTTTTCACTAAAATTGAATTCTCCTATTGTTACTCTTTTGATAAGATTGCCATCTGGTGGTGTTTGCTATTTTTAAAAATTGAGCTATTGAGAAGGTATTTCCTAATTTAAATTAACACAATACTTGCTACTACTGTAGTAACAAGAGCCTGCTGTTATTGGACACATTAACTAACTGTGTTCTTCACATGTACGGTCCACTTGTGCAAATGCTTTGCACAAAAGGTCAGATTATCCAGTCCAAAAGGGAACCCTCTCATGTAATTTCCAGGAAATACAACATGAGTCACCAATGACTCCCAAGCTCTTCACCATCACTTGAAGATAAATATTAGAATCATATTATAACAAAACTACAAAGGAAACCTACTCATCTTGAAGACTCTATCAAAAGATTGCTTCTTCTAACCAGCAGGTTGAGCCCAAACTTGTAGTGTTCCAGTACACTGATCTAACAGATTAATACTCTCCAAGGCTTAACACAGCTCAGATAACCTAACTTCATTACTTTTCACTAAATAACAAGACGCTGGCAATGCAGGGTTACAATGAATCCATGGGTTTGCACTACTTAAAAAAAATCAGAAAGCAACGCCAAAAGCATTTGAACGTCATAAGTATCCTAACACCATATTCAAGACAAATAAAAGGCAAAAAACTAAGAATGTCTGAGTATTACAAGCTATATTTCTTGTTTCCACCTAAAAACCACACAAATACTTCAAAAATAAATTTAAAACTGAACTGCGCACCTATAAATTAATTATATTGTGCAATAATACTTTCTGAGCGAGCACTGTACTTTTTTTTCTGTCACGTAACTTGCAAAGCCAGGGAAAAGTATATTAAATACGGTTCTTTCAAAAACTTAACTTGCATTATTTTTACAAGAATCTTACCTTTCAATGGCCAGTTCTTTGTTCGAGAGTTGCTGAACTGTAATCACCACTTTCTTCTCAATTCCCTGTTTAAGCTTGAAATACAGTTTCTCTCTGTCCTTTGGTACAGGGCTAAAAGAATAAAGAAACAAGCTTCTTTAGTGCAGGTATAGAAGATTCACCCTTAAATACAGCAGAGAGCGCAGCAGCCCACTTCAGCTCTCTATGGCTCAACTGATTTGGGAGACCTTCTCTTCCTTTATTCACAAGTTAATAGACAGGTACTGAAGAAAAGCAGACTATAGGCTCACACTTAGTATGCTCACTGTCTGGGGGATTTATCAGACAAATGTATCCAAAAATGCATGGAGTATTTCAGGTTTTAAAATGATAGAAAATGTGCTATATACTGGCTATGAAGCAAAAAACAGATAGGACATTTTCACAGAATTAACTCTTATTATCAACTCTTTCTTCCATTCCAAAAAAAACTTGTAATTAGCTGTTAGGCAAAAAATACTTTGCTTCCATGTCCCCTGTAATGCTTAGAGAAGTGTACATTTTCCAAATCTTCAATAAATTTGGAATTCATTAGCTTATTAAAAAAAGTCTCAAAAAAAGAGACCACTAGACCGCATTTATTCAAGAAAACTGGTTTGGCAAAAGTTTGTAACAGGCTTCCTACAATCTCTTCTATTTACACAGGCCTACTCTGAGCATCCCTACCATAAATCATGTATCTAAAAGAAACTAATTGGCAAAAGGTATCCTGTTTTTTTATCTTTTTATAGTAAACGATACAGAGAAGAATATTGTAAAAGCAAAGCAACAGCTTCCTTTTTATAACAAGTCTACTTATGAAAAGAGGCCAAATCAATTTTACAGCAACACAGTAGCTGTGCATTCTGCAAGTAGGTACATGCTTTTTCAAAGACATTTGTACTTCTCCATTTGCATTCAGGTTACCTAAAATTTCCTTTTCCATCATCTTCTTTGACTTCCAAGGAAACACTGAAAGTGTACACATCACTATCTGGCGTAGGAAGAACCAAGTCCTTCACATCATCAGATGCTTGTTTGGAAGAACGCTTGAATGCTGTTGAGAAACTATACAAAATTCGGCTGACCTGCAGAAAAGCAAAACGTTACCAGTTTTATCAAAAAGAAAAGAGTATTTTTAGTGGGGTATTGTGATGTGGTTTTGAAGGTCATAAAATTACTGTCACTTGCCTCTTATAGTGAACACAAAGCATGCCTCATATAACACAAAACATTCAGATCACGTGTTTAATAACAAAGCAAATTCATTAACAACGTCTCCTATTTCCATTGATGTCACATTCACTGCTCATGTAATGCTCAGTAAGTTAATATATATTACAAGATTAGGAATCCAACTCGTTAGAGGACCTAAATAATGTACTTTTCAGGCTGTGTATTTAACCGCACAACTTACAGCTTGCTCTTGGAGATGTCAAAAAACAAGATTTCTTTTTTTTCAAACTCTATTTTTCCACCCTAGAAAATCCTTTTCTCCCAAACTATCACATAGATGTTCCTAAAATATCTAGGGCAGAGTACTGTAAAATGTTTCTTTGCGACTCATGAGGTCTACACTGCAACTTTAGTCTGAAACTTACCCAAATGAGGCCTAAAAAACAGAATACTTGTCTTAAACGTAGGCTTTATAAACCTTCCCATTACAGTGTACTTTGGAATTTTATTGTAATACTAACGGAAAAAGAAAAAAATTATATTAATATTAATGTATGACTAGCTGCACATTCTGTGAAACTAATTACATATGTGCTAACACATTTGTCAAGGCACTATATACCATTTCCACATCTGGAATAGCTTCTTAAAATACCACTTGTATCCTTTTTACCAGTCACTGTACAACATGTAATACTTACCGCCTCTTTAATCTCACAGGAGAAAACATGAATCTGGAACTCTTCAGTTCCACAGCTGCTTTCAGTAAACGCAAAACAGTCACTCTCTGAAGTCCCATTTTGTCCACGCACACAAAACACCACCTTATAGATTGGAAAAGAGGCTATCTCCACATTGCTTGATTGATCTATTATTCTGTCAAGGGAAGGAACACAGCAAATCAAAGAAACAAGTCAGTAAAACAAACAGGCCTACCTAAAAGGCTTTTCTGCAAGGAGATAAATACCTGAACTGTAATTACTACTAAATTCAAGAACACAAGATGAGCAGCAAGAACAGAAATATCAGGCTTCGCAAATTTAAGATGTAAATGTTTCTGTTGTAACACTGGCTTACTTTCTTTTATATTCCATAGTACAGACAAATACTGTACCTCTATGTCATGCAATAACAACGACCACCATTGCTCTGCAATTGTTTGTGAAAAACACAAGAGTATAAATGCAGAAACCACAGCAACTGTGACAATGATTTGCACACAAAGATCAAAGAAAATCCAATGTTATAAAAGAATTTAAACCTCCATTTAAGAAAACACTAAGAAAACGTTATTTATTCAGAATCTACAGGACTATATAGCTTAGCAAATGCTTGCTGTCATGTTCAGGTGAATATTAACCACAGACCTCAGGGCCTATACTAAATTTTAAATTCCTCTCGAACTCAGAACCAAAAGAGCATTTCAGAAACTTTAAAGAAGACAACATGGATAGTGGTCTCAGAATGTGCTACTAGACAGGGAGTTTTAAAGAGTAACAGTCAGAGCTACACAGTTCTGCTCTGTCTTTTCGCTACTTGTCCATATGCACATTCACATCAAGGGTGAATAAACAAACATTAGTTACCTGGAATAGAATTCCAAGTCTGTAACAATAGAAATCGAGAACTAATCTTCTAAAGGCAAGAAAAATCCTCGCCCAGAGAAGATTCAGCGTACTGTAACGTTGGTGGGACATGTTAAATGGAACCCCACATGACAAGTGTTCAGATACCCGGAATGGAAACACTCCTCAAAGATGACACTGGTGTCACCTGAACTTTGATGGGGTGTATCATGTCACACACAGATTCACCTTCACAGTTCTGTGCAGACTCATAGGCAGCCCTTCGCTTAATGATGTCCTCTGCAATTAAGGATCAAAGGCACCTGCAGTTTCTCTTGCTAAACAACCTCCTTGAATGGCCACAGTGGCTACAAAAATAGGTACAGCACACCTAACATCTCGTATCTGTGTGACAGCTGCCATCATAAAAGTATGCAGTGTAGTTTCCTAGTTCAAATGAAATTTTGCCATACCATCAAACAAAATCTTATGAGTTCAAAGAGCAAAATGGAATAATACATGTGCTTTTAGGTCTTTATGTCTTTCTGTGCAAGATGATAGTCAACACATAGGCAGGCACAGGAAAGGAAGGAAATCTAGCCATATCCTTCAGGTATCTTGGTATCAGACTTTAAAAATAAAAATCTTGACTATTGCTATGCTTCCTACTTCTGGATACAAGACTGCCACAGGTGCGCCTTTAGTGGGCCCTGAGTAAGAACCCTTGACTCTCTCATCACTAAATAAAAGACCCTTCTCACATGGGGCAAGTAAATGGTTTCTAGTATCCAGAGCTGATCAGCACATGCATCATGAGGCAGACATAGGTGAGACCTGACATCAGCATAGCAATGCCTGGAAACAGAGAATAGCATCTCAAGTCCTCAACACAGATAGAAGAGTCTAAAACTGAAACTTCTTCAGCTAACCCAAGGCCAGCAGCACTACTACTGTCTCAACGTATTTACCTTGGAGGTGATTACAGACTAGGGAGGTTGGGAGAAAACAGGCATTATTGCTCTCCCTTTCCAGCATATCTCTTACTATCAAATTTGAGCAGAGATGCAGGTAGACAGACACGCTTTTGTTGACACTGTATGGCAACCATCACCAGCAACTATGTACTGCATGTTAAATTTGAGCCAGCATTTTGTTGCATTAGAGGAATTTCTCAAAAATAAGCATCTTCAGCAAGAACTTTAGGCACAAATCCAGCAATTCTACTTCCCTGTGCAAGCTGCAAACTCAGAATCCACCTTTTATGTGTCTGTGCAAGTAAAAAAAGAAACATTTGTATGTTACCTTACAGAGCCTTCTGGAATGTTTGGAACATAAAGCGTTACAGGAAAAGGGGCCTGACTTGAGGATTTCATGTTTGCCATGGCGTGAAGAGCTTCCGGTTCATTTCGAGGGGCAGACACTTTTGTGCAACCTAAATAAGTCAGTTTATTAAACAATACACTGTCCTCTTCCAGGGGTTCACTGGGAGATGATGGCCTTGGTGCAGAGATTTCTGAAAATGAAGAAACCACTTCTTTAACCATTTGTTTTTATTTTTACACTTTGCTTTCTGAATGAGTTCCATAGCAAATTCTCCCACTTTTTCTGAGAATGGACATGTGAGTCAAAAGTCCAGCTCCAATAGCAAGACATCCATTTGGCAGCTTAATATTATCGTTAAGTCTAGTCTATTCTAATGCATGTTTCCAAGTATGGCACAGGGAGAAATTGCCTTTTGATTCTTTTTAGGAGTGCTAGAGCACAATTTTTCTTTGAGCTCCATTCCCCAGATGTTCTTTTCTTTAGTTTACTTATACCTCCTTCTAATCCCTACTCATCATTTTGCATAAAGATGCCTCTAATTCTCTTCTCTCCCACATCTTTGCTGCCATGTAGAATTATTAGATGTGGTTCACATTCCTGGCATAGCTATATTAACTTGCATGCAACCATAAGGGAGCTAGAGAAAAGAAAAAGGCTATCTGTTTTTCCTCTACTGAGCAGAAGAGAAGCGCTCCTTTTCCACTATCACACTACTACGGTCAGGGGTGATCTTGAGGGAGCGTTTGGGGGTTCTGCTGTTATTGTGATTTTCTGGTGGGCTTTTTTAAGGCATTTTGACATTTGAGAAATGAGAGGAGATGTGAAAAAAAATATTTTAGTATTGAATCAGAGTAACCTAGGTTGGAAAACACCTCTAGAGGTCATCTAGCTTTAACTTCCACACAATGACAGATCAGGTTAGATTAGGGCTAGTTTCAAAACTGGATCAGGTTACTCAGGGCCCTGTCCAGCTGAGTTTTGGTATCTCTAAAGATGGACATTCCAAACCTCTTCAAGCAATTTGCCCTGTTGTTCCTATTTCTTATTACTATAGTTAGTATTTCCATAACACTTCAGTCAAAGTTTGCAAAACTGAATTATTCCTGCTGGAGGAGGAAGGGGGGGGAATATATCTGCAAGTACTTCTTTGTTCATTAACGCTAAGGGTTGTGTTCTGTTTGAAGCACGTCAAACAGGGGGCCAGTAAGGTGAGTTTCTCAAAAATACAGCGCACACGTAATTAAGGAGCAGGGTGTTTCCATTATGCATAAACTGTCAATCTATCACAAAAACTCTCTTTCATTTTTACTTCCCAGGCAGATGTGTCTTGGGTTTGGCCAGGACAGGGTTAATTTTCACCGGACTCCAGGAAGGGGCACAGCCAGGGGGTGGGGGCTGACCCCACCTGGCCAAACAGAGCCCGGTATTCCATACCACGTGACGTCACGCTGGGTTCCGGGGGGAGGGGGCGGCACAGCGGGAACTCACTCTCACGGCTCGGGAGCGTGCGGCGCCGGTGTGGTCCGAGAGAGCGGGTGTGTTTTTGTCGTGTTTTCTCCTTATCTGTATCGTTGTTGTTCCTGTTTCCCTCTGTTTGCTGTTCTGTTAAACTGCCCTTATCCCGACCCACCAGTTGCTGCCTTTTTCTTTTCATTCTCCTCCGCACGCCGGCAGGGGGAGGGGCGGCCGCGTGGCGCTTTTGTTGCCGGCAGCAGCCGAAACCAAAACATTAAATTGGCACCCAAGCGTGGGGCAGGGATAACGGCAGGGCTGAGCAGCGGGTGTTAAAACTGTTTTCTTAGATTTGCTTAAATTTTGTTATACGCATTTACTGTGTTAGTTAAAGTCGCCGGC
>Ga0065711_1003536_pt1 | contig 27537 bp, 12 predicted proteins | sample Hoacrofraction12_FD_59098 | JGI IMG/M metagenome (GOLD analysis project Ga0065711, IMG submission 59098) | Hoatzin crop microbial communities from Cojedes, Venezuela - Epithelial fraction 12 v2 (version 2) | ecosystem: Host-associated > Birds > Digestive system > Esophagus > Crop | place...
CTCCCTCTCGGTCCCCCGCCCGCCTCCCCTCCCAGTCTCCCCTCGCTCCCCCCCGCCGCCCGGGGACCCCTTGCAGCGGGCGTTCGCTGGCCCGAGCGGTGCGCTTCAGTCAGACGCAGTAATGCTGTGTTGGTTGAGGTTGTGTATCTCTTCAGAAAAGGTGGAATAGCAGGAAACATACATTTAGGAAATAGGTATTTTGTTCACTTGTTCTCTTTCGGCTTAGCACTGTGGTTGGAATCCTTTGTTCCGTTTCTGTATGCACTTCCATGCTTAGTTCTTTCCTTTTGCTTCATGTTATCCTCTTTCCCAGTAACTGATTCTTTCCTAGGCCTGCTCCCCCTTATCTTTTCATTTTCTTAGTCTCTCAAATTTCTCTTATTGAGAAACCTCTTTATTGAGGTGTCCAGATGCTGTTGATTTTTAAAGATCATCAAAAAAGGAAAGAGAGGTGTCATTAAGATATGCTGAAGTAACTCCAAATAAAAGCTAGTATCTATTTTCCAAACCTTACTCTCTTTGTACAGTTTTGCTGAAATTGGTATTCTCTTGCAATTGTGAGTGACTTGCATAAAAACCCACTTCATTCATTTACGTTTAGTGTTGTGTACCTATGGTTATTCTGTGGTTGTTTTCTCTTCTGGCAACTTCCTGCTTCATGAGCTACAGATCACCCAGGCATCATAACCTGTGAATTATTTTTCCCATCCACAATATTCAAGAAATAGAGCCTGTAGATTTTCTTCAGAACAAATGTAGGAGTTAATTCTCACTATTAATAGCTTACACGGACAGCAGCGTTTTAAAAGAAACAAGCTTTGCAAGCTTTATAAAATGTGATAGGTCAGGGTGGCGTAAGCTAAAGATTGGAATTCTTTTTCCTTGTGTACAGCAGAAATCTTCCAATTTCAGTAACAGGCTGTGGTGGGTGTGATTTCACCTGTGGTTTGTACACCAGGATTTCACTTCCACAGCAGCTAGAGAGTACATAATGACTTTACGTTCTGGGATACAAAGAAGCTGGCTAAGACATTTCACCTCAAATATGTGCTTATTTTGTTAGGTCTTTAATCTCAGAAACATACAGATCTTTTTAAAAAAAATATTTTGTCTCTGCAGATTCAGTTTCTGAATAGCAAACAAATACAGCAAAATCATGTTGCCTTCAATTGCAACTATTTTATTTAACAATTCTTGTTTAAGAAACTTTATTGAATGTAATATGTTTTTTTTTCGCTACCTTCTATACCTTCATTCTCTTCAATTTAATTTATTTATTTCTGCCTTTAATCCTTCCATGTCCTTAAATCTTTTGGTTCAGCCTAATCCTTCAAATCCTATAATTACTCAAACAAAGCATTTTAACCTTGTGGCCTTCCTGGACTCTTGCCTATGGGTTATGACGTGTAGGTCTCGCTTGACTGATGATGTTTACTGCTGCATTTTCTTTCCTAGGATACTTGTGGAAAATTTCATGCCACATAGCTCGCGTTTATAGCAGGGCTCAGTGTCACAGTATTGCTATGATCATTGTAAAAAATTGTAGAGGCTGCTTTGTACTGTTAGGACAACTGCTTCTTTTAGTCAGAACTCATAGCTGACCTTGAGGTAATCCCAAATAATAGAAGTCCAAAGTCTAGATTTTGATTTCAAGTAACTATTCCTGAGTTCTTTTTGTCTCCTCAACAAGTATTTTTTTATACACTGTGTAAGATGTATAACCAGTTTAATTCAGGCATCTAAGAATGGCAGGACTTTATGACACTATGTTGGTTTGCCTGAATATTTTTGTAAACACTTCATAAACACATTGTGTTAATTTTCCTTGGGAAATTCTGAACACTAGGGTGAGGACAATGGTTTATAGTACTTAGAATTTTTCATGTAAGGTATATTTGTAAAGAAGTAGTCAAACTTTTACTTATTTTATTTTATTTTATTTTATTTTGTTTTGTTTTGTTTTGTTTTGTTTAGCTTTTGAAAGAGAGTAATGAATAGGCCAGGCTCTGACTAAAATTAATCAGTGGTTTTGTTAATAGGAGTGGTATTTAGAAAGATGATAAAAAACAATTTAATATAATATTTTTAAGGGGAAAAGGAAATAAAAGTATGGCAGAAATTTTAGAAAAAGGTTAAACATTTTGATGACATACAGTGCTGAAAGAAAAAGACTTGTTGACAATGGTGAAAGCAAATGTTAATGTCTTAAGGGACTGAATGATAGTAAGGTCTAAAAGGTTCAGAGGAGAAAAGAACAGAGACAGAGTAGAGACAGAAAGAGACTGGAAAGATATCACAGAGATATGAAGAGGAGGGGTACCAAATTAAGCTTGTGAAAGTACAGGAATACAAATAGCTGGAAAGTGAGTAATAGAAACAAATTGGCCTGAAGGAATAAAGGAAGTATATATATGTGTGTCTATAAATTTTGTATGTAGTTGAAAATACACTATTAAATTTCATTATTCTAACTGATAAAAAAATCCTATTTTCAACATTAAGCATCTATGTTAGGGAAAAATTCTAAACAGTTCTGGATATCTTACGTAGTGACAAAGACTTTTTTTGGGGGAATAATGATAAACATAAAGGTAATGAAATCTGCATCTGTATTCTGTGTTTAGCTGTTCAGAAGCTGTCATGGGGGGTATGTACACATGGTTATACAGAGATGTGCATAGATAGCTTGAATCCTATAAGATCAAATAGCAGGAGACTGTGGTTGTTACTGTTTTTGTGACCTGTAAGCAAAATTCTCTAATAAATGCAGCTTCTGGTCCTCAACTCTGTGCCTTTTGCACGTAGGTTATACATTGCATATTTACCAGATGTACATTTAGTGATTTTCCTCTAATGTACACGCATTACTTCAAACTGCCTAAAAAAAACATTGAAGCATTTACAAAAATAAGCTGGGATGACTTCTAAGCACCAGAATCTTGCACATTTGGACCTGACACAGATTTATGGCCTTACCTTTTCCAACATGTCTTTGAGAGAGGTTCTGCCTAAGAAAATAAATTCTCCTTTTAAGAGAAAGATGAAAACAGAGAGAATTTCTTCTTCCTAAGAAAGTAAGTTCTTATAAAGCATACTGTACCCAGCTGGAAACAACAGAATGCCTGGAACTATTTTCTCAATGAGATTTCTTGGGAGAATATTTTTTCTGTGCTTGAGTAACTGAGCCTAAGCTATCAAAAATGAAAGGTTTGTAAACCAGCTGTTCCTTCTTTCTCTTTCCTTTTTTTTGTATTTAGAATAATCAAACAGACTCATAAATTCATTTTCACATCTCATCCCAGAAAGGACATAACTGTATGTACCAGAAGGAGGAACAAACACCATAAGAGATACAATGTGGGACAAAAGGCATTTCCAGGGAAAAGAACTGCACCGTACAATATGCGGAGGAGGCGTATGAGCTCGGATTTCCTCCCAGTGAAGTCAATGAGAGCAGAGCTGTCTCATGAAAAAATTTACCAATTAATGAAAGCATTGAGAAAGACACAGTACCCAGCATACGTTTCTTGTATTCCTAAATACAATGGGAAGATTAAAGAAACTATGATGTGGCAATTAAAATGCATATGCTGTGGCAAAATATGTAGGTAGAGATAATACAGTTTATTAAACCAAACTAATACTGTTGGGAAAATGGAGACCTTTCGGGACACACACAACTTCTGTGCATGTGAACCAAGCAAACAAGCGTCTGTATCAGCACAGATTAACTAAGCAGTTGAGTTCACCTCTGCAGGATGTTACTTAGACAAACAGTACAATATGATCTGATATAATATAAATGAGAACAGGATTTCAGTTATACTAAAGTTAAATGTTACAAATACCGATAATTTAAGGGATAAGATTATAATTGGTAGGAACATGAAAAAAATGGCACCATTTTAATACTGCTGCCAGGCCAATTATTTTACTCTTTCCTTTAGCATGTGTCACTGCTGATAAAAATACCCTAGACTTACTGAAAATATCCTAGACTACTACATTGCTTGACTGTTTAAGAGAGCTTGAGGTGACTGCAATATCTTTGAGCTTGCTGTTGCTTGCATGAAACTATTACACCTGTGAAGAGAAGCTAGAAGTGAATTAAATCCATTTAAGGACCAGCCATACTTGTTCAGAATGAGCAATATTGAATCCTTGAAGGCTTTTTAATAATAATCATTATAGGCATTATGCACAACAAACATCAGAAGTCTACCATTATTAGAGCAACAAAGAGCATACTGGTTTCTTAATTTCAGACCTACTTCTTGCTATTAATCTGTAACTTGCTATGTGAGCAACAAGTTCTGGGATATTTTCCTCTTTTCACTAAATGTTAGCCACAGTACCATAACATGCAAAATCCTCTGTCTCTATTCTACAGCTTAATCTTGTACAGATCCTAGCTCTGTCTTCATAGCTCTTGCTTGTTGGTTAGTTACCATCATCGTATTATCTTGTTGAAGACTGTCAAGACAAAAATATGGTAATTCTTCAGGGAGTTTTGACTAGTCTTTAAAATTTTACTGGTTTTTTACAAGTGTCGACTATGACATGATGAACATTTTGCCACTCTTCTAAATGTTAAGGAGATATTAGGTTCTCTTTTTATCCTTTTAAATCAGGCTCCATTTTTATTCCTTTCTGTGGCTGTTTACTCTTCTGTATCTGCATTTTGCAATATTTCCTTTTTTGGCTACAGTTTTTCCATTTTGCGTTTAAAAAATTGTATAGATAACTTGCAGGCTGAGCTTTTTTCTTTACGTAAGGGAAATAAGTCTTTAATGGATCTGATTTAGTATTTTCACATTATAGGCTACATATTCTGTATTTTACATGATTCACTTCCATGAGATATAGATTTGGACGATCCATAAGTAAAATTATTCTTCTTCCTGTCTCTTTTATTATCTTTTTTTTTTTTTTTTTCCAGTGTTCTTGCTCCTATGCATCTGCCATCCAGATTGTCCTTGCAAAAAGGGGCTGTGTGGGAACCTCCAGACATCTGCATCCATCTCTTTTGGTCTGTTTCTGTGGGATTGTTTTGCACCTCTCTGCACTTAATATGGAGTGTTACTTCCTCCTCATTCACACTTTAGTAGTGTGTCTTATGGTGTGTTAATGGCAGTGGCATTCTTACACTGTCACTTTACTGGATCCCAGACAATACCTCCATTTTTATTTTTAATTATATTTTGCAATGCTGTCATTCTTAGAGAGTTTTTTAAGCATAAATTCTGTGGCTATTGATTGAAGAGAAGCTTTGTGGAGACTTCTAGAACTATTTCTGTTATTTGCTTGTTCCTTTAAAAACATAAGGATTCAAAGCAGATAGTTTCTGCCAATCTTTGTTAAAGATACAGGGCTTGTTTCCATTCAGGGTTATCTACTTCATGGCCTGGGCTCTGTAGGAAACAATTTGTTATAACTTAAGTAAAACAGCTATTCTCAAAATCAGATTCAAATAGACTTCATAAGCTGTTTTTAAGCTGCAGTGGAATTAAAAAATGAAATACAGCCTAATATGCTGTGAGCGAGACAGTCTCTATCCAACAGTAAGCAAAAATAGTATGCAGCTGTTAGGCTACAAATCTGTATCCAGGCCTGCAAAGAAAGAACAAGGTGAGGAAATGTCATTTTAACTGCAATACCGTATTCTAACAGTCTCATCTTACAACTCTCTGTTGTCCGGTGCCTGTACTGTCTGTTTGTTTCTCTCTTCCTTCAAAGTACAGGAAGTTTAATTCTGGGCCCAAATGATCTCAAGACATTTCAAAAAGAACCTGGTTATAGCTCTAGTTTTGATCGTACTTTACTTCTAAGCCTGTTATTCTGCATCAGTCCACATGGTGTCTTCATGGACTGTAAATCCTTAAAAATAATTCAGAAGCCAGTTCCCTTAGAAGCCAGTGTTTCGTTCTTCTTTCCTTCTCTTCCGTTCACATACATATTAACACATAGCTCGTGTCTGACCCACTTGTGCACTTTACAAGATTTAAAGCTGTTTATTTGAAAGCTAGATTTTTTTTTTTCTGAAGGAGAGTGACCTAGTAAATGAATATTTTTAAATCACTTTAGGGTGTTAAGATGTAGGAGAAGCTGATTTTATTTTTGAAGGCTTTGAAAGGATTCTTCTTCACTTTCCAAATACATATATTCAGAAGCAATGTTGTTCAATATGCTACTCTAGGTGAGCTCCCTAAGTTAGTGGGAGGCAGCGGGTGAAGAATTCCTCTAGAAGAAAGGCCAGAGGAATGGAGTTCAGCCTGGAGAGGAGAAGGCTTGCAGGGATCCAGTCAGAATCTTCCAGTACCTGGGAGGGTAGCTATGCTGGAGAAGGAGGTGCTCTCTTCTCAGGCATGCACAGTTGGCAGGACAAGAGGCAACAGGCACAAGTTGCTTCAGGTGAAATTCCCTCTGGATATAAGAAAGGTTTTCTTCACCATGAGCACAACTAAATCCTGGAATAGGTTGCTCACAGAAGTGTGGAATGTCCCTCACGGGAATTACTTAAGATTTCGTTTGGCAGAGCCCTGCATAACCCCAATCTATATCACTGCTTTCAGGAGAAGTTTAGACCAGATGACTTCAAGAACCACCTTTCAACCTGGACTATTCTATGATTGCATTGTTCGTCTTGTTACCTAGCTTGTAAATTCAAACATCTGAAATAATCTGTCTCTAAGCAGAAAAATCAAATATTACTTTCTGTGTGCTAGTGAGTTATTGTGGTGAGGACCCAAAGCATAGTGGTATACGATATACAGAAAGACAGACATACAGAAAGACATAAAGAAAGATGTAATACATACAAAAATGATACGCTATCTAAAATGTCATCCAGTCAGGCAAAGTCCTTCACAGGCTCCTTCTCCCATTTTGTGACAGCATCAGTTGCGGTGAATATCTTAGTTACTGAGACTGTGGTAGAATGGAAATAAGCTTCTCAGACACTTTTCAGATTTCAGAAGGCCAGAGTAGCCACTGTTTTTGTTGGTATTGGAGAAAGTGTCAGAGTGCATGGGCCATCTCTACTACTGAGAAGGCTGTGTCTTCCCACCTAATCTTATAAATCAGATATTTGCTGTTTATAAAGCAGTGAGATATTGTAATTTTGCTTTATCAAGAATAAAATGATGATTTTCGTAAATAAGAACTGCCTAGAGACCTGGGTCAGTTACTACACAACATAAAAATTATTTTGGTAGTTTTGTGGTTGTTTTTTTTTTTCCCCAAAAAGAATTTTAGGATGGAAACAAAAAAAAAGAGAAGAGAGGACTTCTTAAAAATAGGTAGCTAAAAGCATGACAGCTAGTATATTAAATTATTTGTGTACATTGGAATTAAAAAAACAGTATAAGAAAGCCTGGAAGTCCTCCAAAAATCAGGGTATAAAGGCAGCATTTCAAAAGATCAAGGTGAATGTAAAAGAGAGGTTTCACTGAATTAATATTCATTAATAGTAAATAAAGAGAAATGCCTACACTGAGTTTATTTGGTATAGAGAAGGCTTTACAAAGCATGAAGCATAAAGCATAAAACTGTAAAGGGAAATGGATACATTTAAGAAATTACATCACAGCAAATTGCCAAGGACAGTAAAAGACTTGGAAGCCACAAAAAGCAGATGTCGCTATGCCTTTATGTAGCCATTTGCTTGGGGTTCCAGGTCCAGAACAGTGTGTCACATACCTCGGGTCCTTCTTCGATGTATGGGAACATGAGAGCCTTGAAAAGATCATTTGAATATTTTTCACTCTGAATAGGGAGCCAAGTCAAAACCAGTAAGTAGATGAATGTGCTTAAAATCCCATGCCTTACTGGAGCAAGAATACTTCATATACATAGCAGGGAAGTTTTTTCATATATTTGTCTCCAGTTTGCATCTGCTGCTGTGAGTGAGTACTGTGAGTGTAATGGTGATAGTGATCATGGGTTGATACTACACAGAGACTTCCCTGTGGTGACAGGGCTCTATGTCCCAATAGATAGGCTGGGTAGGGGCTAAAGCTCTCTTAGCTGTTTCCACATCACCCCAGTGTTTGCCCTGAGTACATCTAGATAGAGCATCCCACAATATTTTATTTCAAAACCCTACTGCAAGAGGAGGCAGTGCCTACAATAGCTGCTGGTTCAGAGCATTTTTTCACCCACAAAGTGGTACACGTAGATTTGGTGCACTTCTTAACTGGATGGACTTGAAACTAACTTTACTGTTTTCCCAGAAAATGTCTTAGTCATCAAATTAGTGGCTACACTGGTTGGAGGGCACTTTCTTGTTCCTCTGAAACTCACAGGCAGTAAATAAAAAAGAGAAATTCTGGACTCTGTTATAGAATGAGAGCGCCCAGAAGGAAATATTGTTATTTAGGGAGTATTCTGGCACTTGCAAGGTGTTGGTCCCTGTTTACATCAATGTTTCTCCTTTTTCTAGTAAGCAAATCGTAGAATCCCCCCGCTCCTGCACTGAACTCTCACTTTGCTTGCAGTTTTCTCACCCTGTGAGTCTTTCATTCCTTCCTGCATGCAATCAGGCCACAGCTCCAGCAGGAAGCGAGGACACGGTAGTGTCTAACAGAGGAGGCAGAGCTCTGAGTCAAAGCTTGTAAATATTGTTATTAAGCTTGTAAATAATCTTGTTATAATGAAGCATAAATTAACTTACATGCGAGACAGCAACTTTTAAATAAGGGAATGAGTTCTCTCTCCAGGTCTTTGTCAGGATGCAAAACTAGCTCCTGCCGCTTGTAATGAAAATGTTCCAATTTCTTTAAAACCTACAGTCATGCAAGATTCTTTCTCATGCTTTCTCCTTTCTAGGTACTTGTGGGATAACTCACAGCAAATGAAATAGTAATTTTATCCATCAAGATCTTACATACCGCTGGGATCTTCAATAGAACACTCTCTACACTGAAATAAATGACAAATCTTTCACTGTTATTGTTCAATAGTAGGTTCGGATTTCATGCTTGATGTCATCATATTACATTTTTGAAACTTTGGTCATCAGCTGGTGCAAAAGTCAATGTACAGACATGTCTCATTCCTCTTGTTTCCTAAATTTAGATATTCAGTGTCAATATAAAGCCCTCAAGTTCTTACTTGGTAATTTATCATTTTTTTTTCTTTTATCACTTCTTTATCACATAAACAGACTTCTGTTACAGCTGCTTCACGTAAAGTTCTTGAGGATCTATAATATGATTTAAATGAAAAGTTTGGGGCTGAGACTCCGTTTTTCTGTGTGGTTTTGAGAATTGCCAGGACAACCTTGGTAATATAGCAATAAAGTGTAAAGGGCCATTAATAAATAAATAAAGAGCCGTTAATAGCTACTACGGTTTCATAGCCAGTATGTTTAAGTTAAAACAAGTTTGCAGATGCTCACAGAACATGGGTCATGGATCAGAACATGGGTCACCATTCGATGACCCCAACCTCTGAAGCAAGTTTATTCTTAAAAAGCTTAATTTCAGCAATATCAGAAAGAAAGAGAATGTAAATCCCAAATTCTGTTAAATGAGTAAGCAGAGTGAGTCAGTGAGTGAGTGATGAGGAAGGGTATAATTACTGTAGTAGTCAATTTACATTTTAATAAATTCCAAATGTCAGTTTTTGAGAGGATTTTCATGCAAGATAACTTCTTGTGAAGCATAGTGTAAAATAGTGGCCATTTTGTTATACTCCTTAAAAAACAATAATTCTCATTCAGTAAGCATAAAACAGTCCATCATCACGTGTATTTTATATTATTTCCATTCTGCTTTTTGGATAAAGTGATTAATTCCCCAACCTCCTTTTTATTGCATCCATCAATAATATCTCAGAAGTGTACAGATACTACTAATTTTCACCACAACTCTCCAAAAGAAGGAGACATTATAAAGCTTGTTTAACAAAGGGGAAACAAAGATTTAAAGGACTGTGTTCACACTAGCTACTATGATCTCGATTCAAGATAACAATTAGTGTTTTAAACCAATCGCTCTTCAGGACTGCTAGACCCTGGCTGCCAATTTTGCCAGCAAAGGGAAGCAGAGACTGTCTATTTAGTATTACGAATTGCACAGCAGTCTGGTGAACTGGTATTAACAAGTTTGAATACTGTTCAGAAAAATCAGGTAAAAATAAACATAATTTTTGAGCCTGGGACATTCGTGGTGTGATTTCTCCACTGAACTTGGCATTACACATTTCATATGTTTAATTTCATGTGTTTAGACATGACTTCCAATATATTTTAGGTACATTTGTGACTGATCGGTATTTTTGCACACTAGGCTGAAGGTGATAAGCGTGTCATCTAGAAGCATGCTTTACTGGCAGTCTGTGAAATGTTCGATTAAAATGATTTGTCAGCATTGCACAGGAATTCATAATAAATGTGATATTGGACGAGGAGGAGCTGTGGACAAAAAGACTATGTAATTAAAGGCTGTATCATAATGCAGTCAGAAACAATGATAATTTAAGCAGTTCCTAACTTTTAAGTGATTAATTCTACACTTAAATAATATTTTCTTAATATAATTTTCTGTGGATAATTTCTTAGCTTAAAAAAAGAGAACTGAAAGGCCCCAGAAACTCCCCAGTGCAGCATCACTGTGAAGCACAGATTCAAAGAATAGAGACCCTGCAAGCTATGCAAATATATTGAGCTAAGGGAATAATCAGTAGAAAGTTGCGATTTTCTCTGTGGAGTAACACTGGAAAAGGATGAGATACGTAGCCAGTGGGTTTCACAGACATTTATTGGTAGGAGTTGCGTAAACAAATTTGGGCACTTCTATGTAATTCCAAGTTCTGGAGAGCATTCTTTTTGTGGGCACGGACAATTTTGTTTGATTTTCTCAAACTGGTAAATTTTTAACAGGGTGGCCCAATTTAGGTGAATTCTTCCAGAACGGTGAAGTTATCTTCTTAAAGATCCATGTTTTGCTTCTTTCCTTTTTATAAAGCACGGGAGCATAATGGTGACCAGCATTTAAAACTGAAAATAATGCATTTCTGCTTAGGCTTTTCTGATAATTGGTGAAATGCAGTGGTTGAAATATAAAGAGAAACAACATGGATAGTTTGAGCTTAAGTGCCCCAAACTTGGCAAAACTTTAAGTAAATGTAAATTTGTTTCTAAAAATCAGAAGTATTGTTTAATCTCAATGGTAGCACAATCAGTCCTACATAAATTGAAACGCCAAAATGTAGATTTTTAAGAAGAATTTACACCTAAAATTGTTCTGAATTAGCAGAATTTATTTTAAAGAAAATACTAGCTGTTCATGTCCAGTTTGTGGGATTAGGAATAGTATCCTTTTTGTTTGCAAGTCCCTTTCCTTGTATTTCTCCAAGTAAGATTTGAACTCATTGGTAAATCTCATTCCCACAGGTGTAGAAGTCTTAAGGATACCAAATGTTTTTCAAGTATATTGTGAAAATTTGTAGCAGAAAAGAGAAAAAAGACCCACATAAGTGCTAGTATGGAGAGATATGGTAGAGCAGAAACTCTTTTTGGCTTGCCATGTGTCCTATGTGTGTATCAGAATGAAGTATATCTGTTAGATAATAAAAATAAATCCAAACAATTGCTGGATATAATAAGTCGTTATTTTTAAAAATTTCTTTGTCTATGCAATCACATTTGCTAATCAAATTTTTATCTTTCCTGGTCGAATCTTATATATACTAATCCCATCTTTATATTTAATAGCTCAATCTTACCCAGTTTCTTTACTTACAGTAGCATTTCTGCATTTGTGACTTTTACAAAACCTATGTATTGCTATTAATATTTTCTCCATAATGATGTATCTGATTGACTATGAATGCCATTTTCTTAGAATGCCAGCATAAATCCACGACTAAAAGGAGAATGGAATTGCTTATGCTTAGTGGCATATCTGATAGTAAAAGAAATGTGGGTCTGATCATTGCATTTACAGTACCTCCGTCCCCCGTTAGTTTAGTTTTCTGCTAGTTGTAAGTAAGCAGAACATCCTGGGGAAGTTCTCTCTTTGGAGCGATAGGAGGAATAAGCATTCCTCATGATTATTAGAGATGAAAGATTATTCAAAATATCTAAAACACCTTAGTGTCTTAGTCTCTTAGGTCCGCTGCTTTTTCCTTTTCTTTTTGATTCATTGGTTGGAAAATTCCCAGGACTCCTGAAATGCTTGTGGTCAGTTTGGCATTTCCTTATAATTTGTGTTTTATAGACTACCTGTCCAACCCATATGACAGGTACCTCTTTGAATGACAACAGACATCTGTGTAACACTGCATTGTGGGAAGTTGATTGGGGCTTAAAAAGTATAAAGTATATTATATTGATCTATAATGTTGTGTAAGTAAACTCATCTTTTCTTCCCAATAGTTTTTTATACAGCTTAATTCAAAACTGTTCGAAGTGGACCTAACCTCATATGCTCTGGAAAAAATTAAGAATCAGCATGGAGGTTTTCATATATTGGTCAAACAGAAATAATATTTATACAGTCTTCCTATGTACTTAAGTCTGTGCCTTTTCTTCCTCTTTTCCCTATATATATATATACATGTACAAATACATATATATATATACACACACATCATATTTGAGAGGTTGTGGCGGTCTGGGGAGCTCCCCACTGACTGGAGAAGGAGCAACATCACCCCCATTTTTAAAAAGGGAAAAAAGGAAGACCTGGGGAACTACAGGCCAGTCAGTCTCACCTCTGTGCCTGGCAAGATGATGGAGCAGATCCTCCTCAAAACCATGCTAAGGCACGTGTATAACAAGGAGGTGATTGGAGACAGCCAACATGGCTTCACCAAGGGCAAATCATGCCTGACCAACTTGGTATCCTTCTATGATGGGGTTACAGCACTGGTGGACAAAGGACGGGCAACTGACATCGTATACCTGGACTTGTGCAAGGCATTCGACACTGTCCCACATGATGTCCTTGTCTCTAAATTGGAAGGACATGGATTTGACAGATGGACCTCTTGTTGGATAAGGAACTGGCTTGATGGACACACTCAAAGAGTTACAGTCAATGGCTCCATGTCCAGGTGGAGACCAGTGACGAGTGGTGTGCCTTAGGGGTCGGTACTGGGGCCGGTGCTGTTTAATATCTTTGTCGGTGACATGGACAGCGGGACTGAGTGCACCCTCAGCAGGTTCGCCGATGACACCAAGCTGTGTGGTGTGGTTGACACGCTGGAGGGAAGGGATGCCATTCAGAGGGACCTTGACAGGCTTGAGTGATGGGCCTGCGTGAACTGCATGAATTTCAACAACGCCGAGTGCAAGGTCCTGCACGTGGGTCGGGGCAATCCGAAACACAAGTACAGGCTGAGTGGACAGTGGCTCGAGAGCAGCTCAGAGGAGAAGGACTTGGGGGTGCTGGTGGATGAGAAGCTCAGCATGAGCCAGCAATGTGCGCTTGCAGCCCAGAAAGCAAACTGTATCCTGGGCTGCATCAAGAGAAGCGTGGCCAGCAGGTCAAGGGAGGTGATTCTGCCCGTTTACTCCGCTCTCGTGAGACCCCACCTGGAGTCCTGCGTCCAGCTCTGGAGCCCCCAACATAAGAAGGACATGCATGTGTTGGAGCGGGTCCAGAGGAGGGCCACGAAGATGATCAGAGGGCTGGAGTACCTCTCCTATGAGGACAGGCTGAGAGTTGGGGCTGTTCAGCCTGGAGAAGAGAAGGCTTCGGGGTGACCTTATAGCAGCCTTCCAGTACCTGAAGGAGGCCTACAGGAAGCAAGGTGAGAGACTTTTCAAAAGGGTGCGTAGTGATAGGACAAGGGGGAACGGCTGTAAACTAAAAGAGGACAGATTTAGATTAGACATTAGGAAGAAATTCTTCACCATGAGGGTGGTGAAACACTGGAACAGGTTGCCGAGAGAAGCTGTGGCTGCCCCCTCCCTGGAAGTGTTCAAGGCCAGGCTGGATGGAGCTCTGAGAAGCTTGGTCTAGTGGAAGATGTCCCTGCTCATGGCAGGGTGGTTGGAACCAGATGATCTTTAAGGTCCATTCCAACCCAAACCATTCTATGATTCTGTGTTCTCAAGAAAGAATATGGTTTACAGAATAGAGATATAGTTTTGTTGTGTAATTTTTTATATTTTTTATATTTTAGATATTGTAAAATGAAGATACTGTGATTTCAGCGTGTACAGCCTCTCAGCATAACCCGATGTCTTACATGGTTGGCTCTTTGGAATAAAGCTTTAGTTACTGTTTTCCTTTTATAAATACGTATTGAGATTAATGTACCACCAATCAATTGATTTATTTGAATGCTTAGTTAGGAATTAATCCATCTGAGGAGGATTTTATATATTGCAAGCATCCAATAAACTTTATAGGAGAAGAATTTAACATTTATTTTAAAGGTTTCTAGTTCGTCCCTTTATCTCTTCCATCTGCCTTGCTTCTCTGTTGTTTCTTTTGTGCTGATTTGTTCTAACTTGTCTTTTAAATTAACAGCTGTTCCAAGATAGGTCATTGGGATGTTTGACCAAGCAATTGCACTTTGACCCCTCCTCTTATAATTTCATGTTTCTGCAAAGCAGAATGCATATCTGTGATACATTGAAGGGCAAACAACATTTTAAAATTTGTTAAAATTCTGTAGCTTTTCTCATATTTAAGCCTGCAAAATCCTTAAGGATTTTTTTCTGTGCAAAACAGAAAGCAGTGATAAATTATTTTTTGATGACATTTGCTTTGGAAATTAAGTCATAAACACTGTTGTTAAACTTGGCTGTTTTAACACATTAATTCGCATGGGATTTCATCTGGATTCCATGTAGCCAAAATAGTTTTGTTTTAATAACAATGCAGGTTGATTATAGGTTTGTTTTGTCTATGAAGTAGCTGGCTATTTTCAGTGATGTTTTGTAGTTCAGATAAACTCTAGTGACTTGCCTTACAAATTTCGAACACCTCTTTTAAGGCTAAAATTGTAGCAACCCCCCTGAAATAATCTTTGATGTAAGTGATTTTTCAATGACAGGTCAAAGTGACAAAAGCAAACTTTCTCCTGAGAAGTTAACGAGTCTTTTCCCATTCTGCTCTCATTTATACTCTGCCTGAAATTCTAGGAATCTTACCTGTCCAGCTACTGCTTTTTCTGTAGGAAAGCCCCCATGGCTATCAGCATGGGTTTTATAAATCCCTTTCATAATGAGGTGTGTTGTGAAGTAGCAAAAATTTCTGTTATGAACTTAATGAATTTCTCTGCCAACCCCATAGAGAAAAGACAGCAAACACAGGGAAAGAGCCAACAGTTCTGACCCCAATCAATTTCTTAAGATAGATATTCCACACAAGTTTTATGGGGATATTTCTACTCATTAAATAAATTTTAGTGAAAATAGGATGCTGTGATAACTGTTCATTCAGTCTTTTCAATATAATTTTAATTTCCCTAATTTGTACCTGCATGAGAGTATACATACAGTAAAGAATACAGGTACTATTTCACAGCTCCTGGGAACATGGAATTTTGATTTTTACAAAGGTAATGACTATTTTCCTTACCTGTATCTTTTTCTCCTGTTGTGTGAAACACAGCAGTACAAGAGCAACTTTAACATCATCAGAAGGCTTGCATGCAGATCAAGGTTAGATTTTTCATTCACACTAAAAGGCTTTCATGATGGGACTGATACGGTGGTTCTGTAGGTCTTCATTTACGTGGAAATTTTGGGTCAATACAAAAGCTGCTGGTAAAGTTGCTGTGAACGCTTTTGTCTGTATATTTTGTGGTGTGTTTTGATACTTGACTTTAATGTGAAAGGATATTGTTCTTTAAAAATTCTTGTTGCTCTGCCCCTTTTATGACCTTCAAAGAAAGGCAAAACCCCTCTTCCGTGCTGGTATTCTTCTCTACCACAAAACACTAATATTCTTTCCTGGAATATTTCTTTCTAAGTAGCCAAGAGGGCTAGACTTCTTTTCTTTCTAATAGCTAGTTTTATGGAGAATACGTACAGGAAGGAACATGTCTTCTTTCCATTTGATTTTCATTCCTGAAGCAAAGATTTTAGCCTCCTTATCTACTTCACTGCATTTCCAGACAAGTAGAATGGTTCATTCTTTGTCTAAGACCCCTTTACCTGGGTTTTTTCAAGTGAAGTCAGCTTGTGTTTTGGCATTGAGGCTGAAGGATAGATTAAATCCTTCATGGTGTATGTACTTCTTTTGTAATACGTATTTGAATTTGTGTTCATGCATTGCATGCATTATTCTCCAACTGATTTGATAACTTACTGAAATACATGGTCATTTTTGAAGGGAAGAGAAAAGCAAAACTCTTTTATTAAACTGAGAAAATATGTGTTCTTTTTATGGACGTTGTAATAGCTGCCAAAACATAATTTGAGCAGAATTACACTTTACAATTAATTTTTGGAGTAATTTTCAAGCACAAAGTGCTTGTCTTATTCTACTGCCTTTGAAATTATCACTAAAACTGTCACACACATGGTTAGTACAGGAAACTTACTAAAATTATATCTTTACAGTTTATGTTTTAATATAGAAGGCTTTCATAAAAGCTCTCTAGATTTATTATGTGTATAAGGAGGAACTCATGATGAAAACAGTTCTTAACATTTTCTGAAATGCTACATATAATTTTTATAACTCTGGAAAATGTTCTATTTTAGAAATTCCTGAGAGATAAGTGTTGCAATGTTCTTAATTTAGTTTTAGAACACCTGCTCTTTGAATAGTTATAAAGTAAAACAGATGTTGTCCCCTAGCTTGTCAGCATGAAACAGAATTCTAAGAAATTGTATATCTTTTCACATTCTTGCAGGCACCATGATTTTCAAATTTATATTCAAACAAATTGCATATATCATTTTGACATTCTAATTTACTGAAACTTTTCAGATAGTACCAAAACATCTTTTCTGAGCACACAGTTCTCATTTTGTGCAGAACGATGAGTCATTTTAGCCTACTGCAATTGTAAACAAGAAGAAATTGTTCTAAGAGGACACATGTCTTTCTGCTACTGTTCATTTTAACACTTATGTAGGACAGGGTGGAGCAGCCACAGAATTTTCACTGTCAAGTCTTTTCAATTGCTGGACTTCTGTCTTATTTTACATGTTTTTATTGCAAAATTTTTACCTGTAAGATAAACTAAGTTTTACAAAAATATTATCCAAATATTTTTATTCCAAATATTTTGTACATCTTGTGACTTTCTTTTATTTAAAGAAATCAAGACTGACCTTAGGAAGGCGAGTATATCTGAGTCTACACCTACTGATTTAAGTAATAATTAATATGCTGGCAATATCTTGATATCATTTGCCTTTGATGTTTTTATTTGGTGACAAGAATAAAAAGAGGGCCAGATTCTGTAAAGTTTGACATGGTAACACTTAGGTTTTTAGGCACTTTAACCCCTGGATTAGACTTCAGAACCCAGTTTTTATTATGACACTCCCTCAACAGTGGGTTTGAAGTGAAAGATTTATAAAGGTCAACTGCTACATAGGAATCTAGGCCGACAGCTAAACTGAGGTGAGGGGAAATCTCCAATCCCATTCCTCAGACTATTTCCTCCAGTCTAAAGGGATACATCCACTTACACAGGATCTGCAGCACTGAGCTACGTCCTGGAGGTAGTCACTGATGTCCTTTTTCTCCTCAAAGCGCAAGTTAGGCTTATTCTTTCTTCTGTGAATAGAGAGTGGTAGCTGGAGCATATTCTGAATTTAGTCCTCAGCTTTTCTGGAAGGTAGTCACACTCACATCCACCAGAAGTTCCTGATCAGTAGGCTAGAGATTTCTGCCTGGTCACTTGCTACCTTTCCTGAAGAGGCTGTGCAAAAGAAATTATCTGAGGTTGGTCCGGGCCACCCAGATGAGAGATGGGTGATTGCTGAATTCCTGATTCAAAGCATAATGTCTGTCATAGCTTGAAAGAGAACCCAGAAACAGACAAGACTGAGAGCATCACAAGTGTACTTACTGCCATTTATTTCTATTTGGATACCCAGCATTGGTCACACAGCACATTGCCACTTTGAAGAAACAAAAACCTCACCATTTTTTCTTTGAAAATACAGAATAAAATGACGAGGCAGAGTTCCTCCAGAAATCTAGGGCAACAGCAATCATTGCTTATGCTAAATTGCATTTGCTGCATTAGGTTGTAACATTTTCTGTGGTGCAGATACCGTTCTGGCAGAAGAGGCAGAGCCGTAATAGGCCAAAGGCATACGGAGTGTGAAGGCATATTTTTCTTACTTCCCTCTAAAGAATCTCCCTGAAATATATCATGATTCCAACTGAAATTCTCTTTCTCAGAAAACCTCATTCTGAGAATTGTTAGAGAAGCATTGTCCAACAAAACATCCTGCTGCAAATTCAGTGCTTGCTGTTAGGAGCCAGAGCTATTGTGATGATTCAGTCTCTGATCAGATGCAGTGTGATGGAGAGGACAGTCTCCTTCAGGTGAGCTATTGATGTTTCCTGCTAGAGACTGCTCCTGGAAAATTTCACAGATGTGGATCTACTCCTGTTCCCAGGCTTCAGGGAAGGCTGGATTTTCACTGCTGTTATAAAGAACAAATTTTGGGCTTGTGATTGTAGCTGTAATTACTTAGTGAGTAAAGTCAAGAGTTCTAGTGAGAATAATAATACAATGTTAGCCAAGCCTTCAGTTGTGTGTTTTCAGACTTTAGGTAAATCATGTTCAGAACTTAGTCATTCTCCACTTGAAGTCAAGAGGAAGATATCCATTGCCTTCATATGTGCAGGATCAAGCCTTGGGGGAAGTGATAGATGGCCCAAGGAATTCTAGCATAATATATAAGGAACTGAGGGCAGTGCCTGGAAAATAATTTAATATACGGATTTCTTACTGTAAGCCTAGTTTTCACTGCAGTTGATTTAGTCAGGACCTATTACACGAACATGTATTCCAGTATCTGCCCACCCAAATGTTCAGACAAGTGATCAGTCATTTCAGAAGTGGCTGGTTTTTGGTGTACTTGTTTTTCATGATGTGTTGTTAATCTTGGGATATTAATTTCCTTCTCATTCATTTAAGAACAGAAGACTGTTCATCTAATTGCTTGATTTTTCATAGCTTCTCATCTGCTATTGGAATAAATGTTAGATTATTTAATTTATTGCTGAAATCACTCTAGTTCATATTCAAATGGCCCTGTTAAGATGTGTGAGGAAGATGATTTAATTCTTTCTTCAAAATGCTTTTGTTTTGACATTTCCCACTGTAATAATGAAATACACAAACAAATCTTTTCAAGTATTTTGCTTCACAATGTGTATGATTTGTGTACAACTCAGAGAAAACATTTGTGAGTTTGAGAATCACTACATAGGTATTTGATAGTATTTTTTTTTCTCACACAATATGGACTAAATCTCACCACTTGGAAAAGTTGTAAATTTGGAAAACATTGCTTATTTTAATAAGGAAGAAAACTGTCAGTAAGCCAAATCTTACTAAATGGGAAGATCTAAGTAGTTGTATTTGATTTTTAAATTATTGTTATGATTACTTCTGGACTATAAGCAGCAATAGTAAATAAGTACCACTCTGTTGGAACATCACATTTTTTTATAGTATCATGTGAGTTGGAAAAGACATCTGGAGGTCATCTAGCCAGTCTCCTGGTCAAAGCCACTCTAGGGTCTTCAGCTTTACCTCTCTTATTGCTGGTGGTATGTGGAGTCATGGAGGTTCTTGTGTGTGAAGCGTCACTTGTGAGCCACGTTAGGACACCACTAATAATGGCTTGGTAATAAGAAGAGCACATTTGTTCTTTAATTAGTATATTCTTCTCTAGTTTCCATGGTCCTTTGAAGCTCTGGTGAGAAACCTGATGCATACCTGTGATCTTGACCAAAGTCATGCAGAAAATAACTAGTTGAGCTGCATATAAAATTCAGAAAGCTGACTCTAAATCCCTGGCTCAAACCCTACTCTCTCTGGACTGCTTTGAAATTCTTATCTGAGAACATCCTTATGGTAATGTGTTTGAGGCTTATGCTGAGGCATCAAACAGGAAAAACTGTGTGCGCCGTGGAAATAGTTGCTGCATGATGGCACTGCACCATATGCAGCAACCTGTTCAGCTCTGTACTTATCCATAGCATTAATAAAACATGAAAAAGGGATATTTTCTATTGTCGTCCTACCATTGTTGGTGATCTGGAAAAAATGAAGTCAAAGAAAAAATAGATGGTCACATTTAGATACTGGTTTTTGATTTTGTGATTGTTGGTTAGCTGGAAAAAAAGAAGTCACAGAAAAAAATAGATGATCACATTTAGATACTGTTTTTGATTTTTTTCCCAACACAGGCCCCACAGTATTAATAAATGTTAATCTGAGCAAAGTTTTACATTGGCAGATGGTCAAAATGGAGGATTAACACTGCTCGCTCAACAGGTCTTAGTTAGAATTAGTTTTATCATGTAATAATTGGATAAAGCATAATTTTCTGATAGACTGAGGAAAGTTCACTTTTAGCACTTTCATTATATAAAAAGATTTAATTTCTTAACTGCTGCACTTAATAGTTTATTAGCGAATGCTTAGTTCAGCAATTTTATAGATGGTTGCGATGTTTGGTCACAAAGCATCTTTTAAAGAAAGGACATTCAGATTTTTTTTTCTGTTGATTCTGCAGAATGTGAGAGATGAGGTGAGGGTATGGATTAAGTGAGCAACAGCTTTCTGCGAAGACTTTTAATGGGGTTGTGGCACCGGCAGCTTACAGGGTTCTGTTCCAGTTCCTGCGTGATACTGGAAGAGCTGGCGTCCAATGTGTGTTATTTAGTCCTCAGGAATAATGCATACAATCACACTACAGGGTACTGTATTTCAAGTGCTGTTGTTATTGACTGTTTTGTGGGAGGATATTTGACAGCAAAAGCAAAGCTATGATTCTAATGTACAAATTACTGTTTGCATATAATCTTTATGCAGCACAGAATTTTACAGTGTTTATAAACAGGGATAACAATAAAAAGCTCCATGCAAGAAAAGGCTAGATTAAATGTGTTCCTCACCTGACTGTTGGGTATACAGTAGCAGGAGTCAGGATAAAAGAAGATGGCATTGCAACTTTAGATTGCTGCCTCCTGTTGATGTGAATGGCATCCCAGTAATGGCTGAAAAGTGGTACGATGCCATTCCTGTTAGGAGGACAAACTAATGGTGCAGTGAATACCATTAAAAGAAGGTTGAAATACAGTAAGAACTTGTGTTGCCCTCACTCAGACCCTAATAGATAAGAGGAAGATATAATGAGTAAAAGTTGCCCAAAGCTCTATAACATTTTCAACCATCCTAGGCCTCAAAAAACTCTTCCCATCTTTTTTCTTGGCACCTTACTAAAGGTGCTTGTTCCTGGGCTGCCTTGCTGTTTCTGCTTTCAAGGCCGTCTGCTTTGCTTTGCTAGATGCTTAAGCCTTCACAGTATAGTTACCCTCTGTTTAAATGTAGTTGTGTTTGAACTGGAGGCTTTACTTCTTTTGGCTATCTGGTTCCTTCCATAAAGGAATTTTGCTTCCTCTATGCGTATTTCAAAGGATGTATGCTGAACATAATCGCATCCCCAGTTTCAGTTAAGTTGCCCTGTTCACAATGGTATGAAAGAGAGGAGCTGATGAAGAACTGAGTTTTCAGTGGCTTCAAAAAAGTGACTGGAGTTAATTTTTGTTTGTTTGTGTTATAGTGATAATGCAGGCAGTCTTTGATAGAGTGGGAAGAGGAAGTCAGTCTTCTTGTATAAGTAAATGTGTACTGAGTTCGGTGGAACACATAGGATGTTCAGCTGCAGACTGTTAAAAGCCATCCCAAAACAGACTTCCTTCACCATGCGAACCAGTGGAGATTGAGAAAAATGCAAGCAGTCCCATTCCTTTATGAATATATGCATCCTACTAATCTTTACCAGCAAGGGTCTGTTTTTCTATTAGAATGCTTTCCCGAAATACCTCTTCAAGTATTTCCCCCTTAGAATAACACGTTCTTGTCTTTATTTTTTTTCAACCCCAATTGAGGAAGTGGGCAAAATCATTCACTGTCAGGATTCTTTGCAAGCTAGATCTAGACACCTGATACTAAATGTGTTTTTTTTAACTATTCTGTTTCCTTTGAGGAGATGCTCATGTGAGATATTTCAATAAAGAAAATTGTGACTGCTCTACTTGATGCAGAGAGCACAGTGAGCCCTTCACATTTCCACACTATGTATTTTTAGAGTCTTTCATCTTTAGCCAAAGTCTGAAAGTTTTACTCACATCTCTCTTAAAAATCCTGGGAGGAGAGGTGGGCATAATTCCAGCATCCCTTCTAATCGTACCTCAATGTAATCTGTGGTAACATCAAAGCAGTTAGAGGATGATGACAGGAAAAAAAAAAAGTCAGCTAAAGTTCAGCCTCTGAGTAGGCTGTGTTTGCCTTTAGATTTGTGTGTGAGGAGTAAGGGGGTGGTGGTGTCAAACTACTCACTTCCAAAAGTTAGCTTTTCCTGAAGTTAAGTCTGTATACATCTGGATCATGAACTTTTCCATAACTATTTACCTCCATTAATGTGAGAGGAAACAGTTCATGCTGGAATTCAAGCTAGTGGTTTTTATCCTTTAAATATCAGACACCTGAGTTTCATTTCTAGAAGCAATGTCTGACTTGCTGTGTGGCAGTTTGAGACAAAATTGCAGTTGATAAATCATTCAAATTGCTTCTGTAGTTATGAAACTTCCTTGCTTCTGTATGGAGCCAAGTATAGGCTGTATGTATTTAATTGATTTGCAGCCAGAAAGAAACTGATGTTGGATGTCACTTGCACTGACATTTTGAAAAACAGTCACAAACCATTCACTATGTCCAGTTAGGGCAGGGAGGAGAGTGCATTTTCCCTTACCTAAAAGCAATAAGCACTATTAGAAGTACCTTTCAAGAAACAGCCAATGAATGCTGAAACCATAAGAATATAGACTTCTCCCCACATGTGTTCTATTCACTTTAACTCCTGGTGAATTATTTACACAAATTCTGCTTGTTTTTGCAGAAGACTTGTTAAGAAAGTTATCAATTCTAACTCTTCAACTCCTGCAAGATATTTTCTGCTGATTGTTTCTTGGGGTTTTGCTGCTTTCTTGGAAGGAACATACCTGTTACTATGTAATTGAGCTGACAATGTGTGCTCACAGCCCAGGACAACCCTACCCTGGGCTGCATCAAGAGAAGCATGGCCAGCAGGTCAAGGGAGAGGATTCTGCCCCACTGCTCCACTCTCGTGAGACCCCACCTGGAGTCCTGCATCCAGCTCTGGAGCCCTCGACACAGGAAAGACAGGGACCTGTTGGAGTGGGACCAGAGGAGGCCACAAAAATGATCCGAGAGATGGAACACCTCTCCTATGAGGAAAGGCTGAGAGAGTTGGGGTTGCTCAGCCTGGAAAAGAGAAGGGTCCAGGGAGACCTGATTGTGGTCTTTCAGTACTTAAAGGGAGCTTGTAAGAAAAATGGGGACAGGCTTTTTAACAGGGCCTGTGGCAATAGGACAAGGGGGAGTGGTTTTAAATTAAAGGAGGCTAGATTTAGACTGGATATAAGGAAGAAATTGTTTTATGATGTGGGTGGTGAAACACTGAAGCAGTTTGCCCAGAGAGGTGGTAGATGCCCCATCCCTGGAATCATTCAAGGTCAGGTTGGACGGGGCTCTGAGCAACCTGATCTAGTTGAAGATGTCCCTGCTCACTGCAGGGGGCTTGGGCTAGGTGAACTTTAAAGGTTCTGTGGCCTTCTATGGTTCTGTGATTCTGTTAAAACATCATCAGTGATTGCCTCATAGATCATAACCCAACAAAGAGCTCTCTAGCTTGGATTTTTCTCTTGGCAGCTATCCCTTTCTTATTATGTCAGATGGTCTTCCTCCACTGAGGTGTCCTGAGCAATATCACAGTTAGTGTTCCCGGACATCTGGTTACTGAAAGAAGTGTTATTTATCACAGGAAAGGGCTCAGGTTCAAAAGAAAGATCTGTGAGGTGTCTTACTGTTGTGTTTTCTTCCCACTGTGACACTTGCCAAATTCTGATCCTCCTGATGATAGTTAAACTTATGAAAACTTTTTGCCCTTTTCTGTGTACAAATCTCAGACAGTGGAAAATATCAGGAACATTTGAGTAAGAATTGGTTTGGATGTACTAAGAATGACATATTTTGCTCTGTATAACCCTGTTATTCTAGCAATTTACAGAAAGATAGTTTTCCACAAGAGCAATTTAATTAAAATTTATTGAAAAAATTGTGTTTGAACACCTTCATCAACTTTTTATTTCTCTCTTGAATGTAATATCTATGACTGAGAAAAAGCTAATAGTTTCCTATTTCTTGTCTGCAGATTCATTTGCATGTACCAAAGTACCAGCTATGTAGGAATAAGCTAGTGTCAATCATAGACATGAGCTGAACACAGTATGTTTTCTTTCCTCCCTAATTGCTTCTTATGGCAATTCTTTTCTTATTATTGTAGACTTTCTAACTTGTTTTCCCTAAAACTGCAGTAATGATCTGTTCATGTCAATTAACATAGCTGTGATGGATTAAGACTAAATAGAATGTAACTTTAGGCTAAATGAAGTGTCTTGGAACTTCTAGCAAGTAGACTTGTACCTTGTTGAATACATTCATGATCTTATAGACCTCGTTGCAGCTCAGTGTATGGCTCCCTTTGTCCTTTCTAATCACACCCCTGTACAAATCAGATGTCTCATTCAACTTGCTAATGCACAAGTGCATACAAGTGGGAGTTGGCTCCACTGCAGTGTAACCTTTTACAGTGTACAAGTAGAGTTCTGTGAGGAAGCAGGTGGTGAAAGGTGACTATATATTTTCAGAGCATACATTTCTACTTATGCAGAAAAAGAAAAGGCCAAAAGGAAGCAAATGACCCATAACATGCAAAGACTTTTGCATGGGGAGAAATGTAAAAGATTAATGTTTAAAAACAGATAGATAAGTAGGGTTGTAAAAATCTGAAATGAGAAATATAGAACTCTCCCATTTATGATTTTTTAATAGCAGAACAGACCCACATTCAGTTAAACTGAAAGTTAGCTGATTAGAAAATGAAAAAGGAAATGCATAAGTAACATCTAAAACTTATTGCCAGGATTTGTTCACGGACACTGAAAGATCAATAGGATGACTGCAAAACGAACAAGAGTATGGAGTTTAACATAAAATAAGGGAAAATACAGAGGAAAAAAGTACTAATGGTTATAAAGCTATTTAATGCTGAGATCTAGAACAAGTTTATTTTTGGCCATACTAAATACTTCCTATTTATTTTATTATAATATTTAATGAATTTTACTAAAAATTCTAGGGGTTTGTCCCTTCCTAGCCATTGTTAGAGAGAAGCCACTGCCTTACATACATTATTTTTCTGACACCATGTGGCATTTGATATATCAATACATATGTGCATTGTACTAAATTCTCTACATATCTTAAGAAATTCTGTCACAGGATGGCTTCAAATTCTCTTCGCATTTTTTTTTATGCTTTCAGTTCTAAGCTTACAAAGGTGATGTAGCCTTAAGTAGAGAAGGTTTTCAAGAGAAAGCAAAGTTTCTCTTCTGTTTATTGCAATTTGAAATCTTTGATTACTCTTAAGTGGTACAGGATCAAAAGTGGAGCAAACCTGTGATAACTGGTATCTTACAGTGGATGTGTCATAATGACTGCAAGAATATGAAGCAAATCCAAACAAAACAGTCAGATTTAACTCCTACTTTAACTATCGATAAAACTATTTGATTTAGGTCCATGACAGGGAATTGCCATGGCATTCTTTTAAGCAGACCTTAGTCCAATCAATTGTCGTGGCTATAATGTACATTTAATGTTCTAAGTGTTCAGGGCTTGGCAGCTTCACTTGAAATAGATATTTGTGAAATAACAGGGCAGTTCAATATTTTCCTTCTGCAAATAGCTTTTCCATGTAATTGACCACAAGGAAACCACGGTCTTCTGGAGCATTTTCTTACGGAAACATTCCTTTACATTTCAAGGGTACAAAGTAGACAAAGGATGGACTCTGAACCTACAGCTTCCATTGCTTGAAGTCAATGCACTGGTTAGAAAAGCATATTGGGAGACTGCATCCCAGTTTTACATGTCATTGTTTAATAAGGCTTAGTGCGCATTCATAAATGTTTACAGTTGGTCACAAACAGGTAGACAGTGTTAACAAAGTTGGACGTGGACACTTTTATCTTATTTTGTATACACTGAGTAGCTTGAACTAAAATCCTTAGGTCTTGTCAGTGAACATTAACCAGTACTGGAATTGCTGATATTCATCCTGGCATGTGCAACGAAAGTCTGTTTAATACCGACAAACAACTTTCTGAACTGAAAAATTAAAAATAATAGTTTTTTTTTTCAAATTCTGCAGTTTGTGTCAGGAAACTGCAAACTCCCAGGGCCAGCTATTATAACATTTCTTAAGCATTAGGAAGGTTCTAAACTTCTTGTATATACATCTGTATTTGTGGTTTGGTCAAATCTGTGTGCTTGATTTGTCCTAAAAATTGCAGATTTATTCTTAGGATAGTGGAATATTGCATCATACGTATCCCATTCCTCCACAATCTAAAACATTTAGAAATTGTGAGGAAGCATAATAACAATTTTTGATTTGTTTTTTAAAAATTATGTAGTTTACTGATGATATTTCCTATCTGAAAGGTAATAAGATCACTTGATAATAACACTCATCTTTGTGCAACTTTGGAACCCATTGACCCAATTTGATAAAAACAGGTGAAAAATAAAGGTATCTGCTTTTAAAGGCACTTCACAAACAGTGAAGTTCCTACAACTTTGTAAAAATATTGTAATAGTAAGGTGTACCTCCTGTCTGTCTGGGAAGATGAGTAAATGGTGCAGTATCTCCAGTGCCTTGAAGTAACAAATGGTGATAGGAAGTCACCATGTTGTTGTATGAAAATATTTGAAAGTGCTATTGTTCAGTATTATTCTGTGATCTCTTGTGTTGCAACAAATTACCAGAGGATCTTGTGATACAGTAGCATTAAGGGTTTATAACATACTCAAAGAAATTAAAATTAGAGAAAAAGCTCCATCTTTTACCAGTGTTCTTCATCTTTATTGGAGTTTTTATATCCTTCAATGTTTCCATTCCCCAAATATTTGCAGTATAAATGTGAAATTAAGATGAAATCAGCACTCACAGGTCACATAAATGTTTTGCTGTAATGTAGCATAACATAACATAACATAACATAACATAACATAACATAACATAACATAACATAACATAACATAACAAACATAACATAACCTAGACATGACCTGGACATGACTTGGACAGGCTGGAGTGTTGGGCAGAGAGGAACAGGCTGCCCAGGGAGGTTGTGGAGTCTCTTTCTCTGGAGATATTCAAGACCCGCCTGGACAAGGTCCTGTGCAGCCTGCTGTAGGTGACCCTGCTGTGGCAGGGAG
>Ga0065711_1007439_pt1 | contig 27537 bp, 14 predicted proteins | sample Hoacrofraction12_FD_59098 | JGI IMG/M metagenome (GOLD analysis project Ga0065711, IMG submission 59098) | Hoatzin crop microbial communities from Cojedes, Venezuela - Epithelial fraction 12 v2 (version 2) | ecosystem: Host-associated > Birds > Digestive system > Esophagus > Crop | place...
CTTAAAAAAAAAAAAGGGGGGGGGGCGGAAATAAAGGTAATTTAGTCTTTATTTTCGGTCCCTTTTTTGTTTTGTAGTTTGGATATAATTTGCTTGGACAGTCCCTGCTGTTGTTTCGAGGAGGACGTGGTGGGGAGCAGCTGGGTGTAGTGCGAGAGCAGCACTGGGCGGCTGGAGGGGCTCCACTGATGGCTTGGGGCTGGTTATTCCACCTCTGCATGCCGCTTCTCCATCCCATGCTGTTTGTCTTGTCCATTTAAGCAGCGCAGTCTTCCAGGTGAGGAGTGTCTCCAAGTGCGTATTTGTACAGCGCCAGTCACGTTGACATGTTCAACTGAGGCCCTTAGCTTCTTGTTGCAATACAAACAGCCGATGATAAGACGTTGTGCTCGTTAGAGAGATAGCACAGGGACTTAGGAAATGGCCAGTGTATTTGCTGGGTGGGAATGCAACCGATGTCTTGTTTAGCCAGTCACAGCAGATGTTGACTAAGGCTTTAAGTATTTGGAGATTTCCTTTCTTACAAGAGTGCTTCCTAGAAGAAGGGGAAAAGACAACATGCAGATGAATGAAGAAATGGCATGGCTGATAGGCTTTTTGTGACGCTGTGAATATAGAGCAGGTTTCTGTGCTTTTTGAGTGTTGGAGGTCTCCGTGATCATGTCAGAGGCAGTAGGACCACACTTAAGATTATTGGGGAGAGATGGAATCATGAGGAGAAAAATACATTAATGCAAAAAGTGGTTTCAAATCTTCCATTTTGTTTTATCATTAGCAACTTTGTCTGTGTTAACAGGACCAGTAGATGAAGATTAGGAGAAGAAAATGTGTTGGGTCATGGCGGGTCAAGGATTGGAGAATATGGGCCAGGTAATATTGCAGAGTCCTGGCTGTTGGCGTACCCGGAGGTGCTCTCGAGCTGGGCCCTTCCCGCTGGGAGATGGGCACTGGTAGTTGTGCAGACCCTGTCAGAAGCTGGGGGAACGTTAATTTTAAATAGAATATCAGTCTAACATAATGGGGCATCGGTGTGCTATTACTGTATAAATGTTAGCTAGTAGTATAGGCTGAGGTAGCCAAACCTTGTGGTGGTAGATGTAGGTAGTATATAAAAGGTAAGAAAATAATTGCTGAGTGTATTACTTTAACCTTTTTTAAAATTCAGGTGTGATTGCAAGCTCAAACGCTTTCCGAGTGTAGGCTCCTCTGTAAACATCATCTTTCCTGTGCCTGGTACTTGTTTGCCTCCTGTTCGTGATTTCTGGCTGTCGGGGTTGGCATGTCTGCATGCAACACACAGCCTTCAATTTTAGCTGCACTCATTGGATGCAGAGCAAGCAATTACCATTCCAAGCAGTAGCTGTGAGGTGGTGCTTCTGGAAGGGAATTGTTCGCTTCTTGTTATCGAGAAGATACCGTAAAACAAAAAGAAAACTCAAACATTTTTAATTGAATGAATTTCATTAGAATTTCCTTGCTGATCCTCTAGGCTTTCTATACTTTCGTTACATACCGAATACAATTAAGATGTGGGACAGTATTAATGCAAACTCATTTACTCAGTCCCTTCAGTGGTTTTATTTTCATCCTGAAGGAACTATCTAAATGAGAAAGCAGGTCTAAACCAGGGATGTCATTCAGCTTCTGGTCCCCCCTGGGACTGGCTGCAGAGGTGTGTGATTTGGTTGAGAATTACGTTGGTTTTCATCACGTAAGTGTGTTCCTACAAGGCGTTTGGCACTGAATGTGTTCCTTCGAGGCCGTAGCACTGGAGTACAGCTTAGACGGGTCCAGCTGTGAGCTTCCCTGGTCTCTCCTCTCCCCGCTACCCACCCTCTGCTCCAGCTCCTCTGCCTCTCCCTGCAGCCGCACCACCAGGCACTGCTGCTTAATGCAGATGTGACCTGGACCGAGTTTGAAGCACCTACATATACTTCTGTCACACCCCCACGCTCCCCCGCCTTTTCTGGGGGGAGGGGATAGTTGGCAAAGAATTATTGGTCTGGTATACTAAGAAAAATATCTATTGCTTTGTCTTGTTAACCTTCACTGATGGTAACGTAATTGGGACATTATCCACAAAGCAATGTTCTCAGTGGTGGTGGGTGGCCAATTGCTGCTGAGTATTCTCCAGCATCGTGTTGACTTGCATTTGCAATAACCTGGCTTGTTTAATGTAGTTTCTAAAAATATTAACAGCTCTAGCTCTTCCTAGTACCACTGAAGCTGGATCAGGGTTACTGCCTGTGGAATTTTACATAAGATGAAGACCTTTTACCTAATGGTTTTGTACAAGTAGGTAGGAGGGCTTTATTCAAATAGAGATAGCTCTGCCTAAATCATTTTGTAAGTGTTATAATTTAATAACTCAGTGGCAGAGGGCCCAGACCTTGGAAAAGACTGAATGGAGCCTGCAGTATTACATGCTATTATCTATCAGCAAACAGGTTAAGCTTGCTCAGAGGGAATATTTTATAGGATTTTAAAGGTGCCTTGTTGAAACATGATCTTCTTTCCTTCAACAAACACTCCTCTCTCTCTCTCTTTCCTTCCCTCTCCTGCTTCCCTTCTAAACTTCACAAAAGATAGAGGTTAGGTGGAGAGCCAAAATGAAGTGAGCTCTTCATGAAGTGCAGGGGGGTGTTTTGATTTTATTTTTTAAGCAGCCAGTCTCGATTGGGTTTGACTGAGATCTAGTTTTCCTTTTCTCTAGCTAGATATTTGACATCTTTCTGGCTTGAGATCTCTTTTACCAAGTGTTGTATTTTAGGGCACTGGCATGCCTTTGGGTACGGTACGTGAATATGGTGAGAAGATCCAAGCGTTGATAGCCAAGGCTGCAACATGGGTTAGAAAGCCTAGCACCAGCATCTCCTGTGTGTTTTAGGAGACGTGCCAGCACACCAGAGCTGGGTAGCGGGGAAGGTTTCTTTGCCTAAAGTGTGCACACCCTTTGGCTGGGGAGATGCAGTGAAGAACGGTAGGTCTTGTCAAAAAAAAAAAAAGACATCTGTTGCAGCTAAATGTCCATCAGTCCAGAGACACCAGCATCGCTTTCCTTTTCGATGCCCATCAGTTATTGTGGGTCATTAGCTTTCATTCTCTGCCTGTATCTCGGGCTAATTTATTTATCATTTTTGCTTGTCCTTTCTGTAGCTTCCTGTAGAGGAAGGCTGTGTTTCCCATTTTGTGGTCCTTCTTTGTCGTTGCAGCTTTTCTTCTCATGCAAGAATTATTGTCCCCCTCCTCTGTTTCCATCGTCTCTCATCAGCTGTCCTTTCTAGCCAGCATCCTGCTCCGGCAATCCGTTTGGGGTAAATCTAACAACGATCAGGCTACTTTGTGGTAGAAACAGTGCTTTAAAATGAGACAGAAAGCGATCTGTGCCCTGCAGGAGACACTGTGATGTACTCTGCGTTTTATCTAATTCTCCTTTGTGTGATTCCACTGATGAAAGCTGGGACTGAAGCCACTTCCTAAAGATAAGAGTTTCTTTTTTTCAAATGTGAGAGAATTAGTAAGTTTCCATTCAAGATACGAAGTATTTCTGCTCATCCTGAAGCCTGGGGAAGTTTGACTCTGGTTAGTGGTAGAATAAGGAATCCTTAAAAAAAACCCCGAACAACGAAAACTTTCCATCACTAACCGGAATTCTTGCACAGAAGGAGTATAATAAATAAGTTTTAAGTGCAGTATATTGCCTAGTTCAGCTTTCTGTGAGCTCCACTGCTGGTTGCTTTAAGAGTAGTTTAAATCTGCTTGATGCAGAGAGGAGATGTGGTGATGTGTGATTTTACTGTGTCCAGTGAAGGTGCTTTCCTCTCCCAAGTGAATTTATCTCATTTGATGCCTGTTGTCAACAGAGGGAGGTTTCATAGCTCTTAGCGTCCTTACTGGCTAGTATACGTACAAGTATTCTTAAAGTCTTCAAGTGTTTCTGTGTTAGGTGAAAGCAGGGGACTTTGCTAAACTAAGCTGGAAAAAAATATTAAAGCTCTTGTCAGAATAACCTGGAAAGATCTACTGAAGCAGGCTGAAGACAGCAGATGACTGCTGGAGTACCGTGGCTTGATTTTTCACCTTTGGCTTGTAAAAATTAATCTCTGCAGCACCTGGGATGGTGAAATAACATTTTCAGTAGGTTTCTTCAAAATACTTGTTTTAGTTGGGTTTTGTTTGGGGGGGGGGGTGTTTGTTTGTGGTTTTTTGTTTTGTTTTGTTTTCTGTTTTTTTTTTTTTGTAGTACCATCCTGGAAGAAGGACAAAACTTCTGACCGAGTGCAAGAGCCTTATTTATCGTTCGAAACTGCAGCTGCGGCAGCGCTAGCACCGTAGGAGGGAGCACAGTTATGTTTATGTTCTGGTGTTACATCTCTCCTACCTGAAATGGCGAAACTCCTCCTGACTATAAGGCTGTGATTCATGTTATCCCCGAGATGCAGCCTCTTCTTGCTAAAGAGGTTACCACCTTCGGCTGCTCGTCGTTTTAGTTTCGATGCCAGCTCCTTGCCCGATCACGCCCTGACCTGCCTCCGTTAAAGTTGGTTACCGAGCGAAGATTTAGCCTGGCTGCTTAGTACAGATAAGCCTGGTTAATGGCTGGCTGCTGAAAGGTGCAGGTCTACCCCAGGTTCTCCTCCCTGTTCCCGATGAATCGACGGTGTAAACCCACGGCATCGCTGTCCTCGCCTTTTCCCTTTTAAGGCTCTTGTGTTTGTTTTGTGCTTCACAGGGAGAGCTTCCCAAATATGAGCATGAGGCTGAGTGTAATTTCAAGACGGAGCTGTAGGTTGCTGGGGCTGACAGATTGTACTGCAAAGTGGTGAAGAACAAGAAATTTAAGAAAAGCCTTTCAGATACTGAGCCTGAACTTCAGGGTACCAGTGAAATTTAGGGCAGGTCTGGTGTTTATTTGGTGTTTTACTTTGTTTGCTGTTTTTTGAGGTGTTTTTGGTGGCAATGGAAAGGTTGGTAGGTGTTGCGCTGTTTTTAGGGGGCTTAAGTCTGCGTGTAATAAGCCAGTCCAGAGTGGGTTGTTCTTCAGCGTAGCCCTGCTGAAACGGGGCGTTAGGCAACGGCTGGCGTGATCCGTCTGTGGTGTGATAGCATCGTTCCCATGGCCACTGCTGTAGGTCAGGAAAGTACTCTAGGGTATTCATTTTGTTCATTCTTAGAACTTTATTTTATATATTAGGACCTTAAATGAGCTCTGGGCTCATAGACCATGAGGTCTTTCTGGTAGAGGAACATGTGGAGCAGGGCAGCTCCTCAGTGGAGATTTCTTTGACATATCCAAGGCCTGTACTAGTATTTGATCTTTGTTACTTGGACAACCTCTTTGATTCTGCATAGACTGATTTGTTTTTTGAAATTTTAGGAATAGTAAAATGAAGATTTTCTAAAATAAAAGCAGTAGAAACTTGACAATGTTTTTTTGTTTGTTTTGGGCAGTGTTTTTTTGGGGGGGAATATTTGCCATTATTTTGTCATAGTATATGATGCTGGTGCATCTTTGTTGTAATTCTATAAAGCATGCGTTATTAAAAGTATCTTCCAAATTACTAGGCAAAACATTTTAGAGAGTAGTTGTTAAGTCATCGAATTTTAGTGATAGATTTAGGGTGTTTGCTAATATTGTTTGTAAATTCTTGCATTGAAGCTTATGAAATACGGAGTATTTTATTACCAGCAAATAGTGCCCATGAACTCATTCTTTGACTGAGGATATTCTGTAAGCTGAAATGAAAAGAAAATAAAAAGTGTATTTGTATATGTATTATTTTATGTACATAAACAAGTGTCTCATATGGGTTTCTACAATTCCTTGTGGTTTTCCCCTTCTATATTGGTTGCTTTTTGCTGATAGTGCATTTTCACCTGCTCGTGTCCTACGTTGCAACTTAATTTTTTTCCTAGCGGTTTTTCAAAGTGTCATCTACCGAAGTCAGGTGAGGCATTGGCAATCAGTTTGTGATTTCTGCAGTAAAACTGCTTTTACATAATGTTTTAAATTAAAAATTGATTTAAATCTTGTATGGTGGTCAGTAAGAAACTTTGAAAATTGGTGGCTTGATGTTTGCCAAAGTCAGCCAATCAGTGCTATGAAGAGTGGCTTATTTACGGAGTAGGAGTTACCATCACATGTAATGAAGGCAAATACAGAAACTTTGTAGTAATTCCAGCTTTGTAGCAAGGCATCATGATAATCAGTCCCTGAAGATTCACATTGTAGTGCTAAAGGAAGAATTGCCATGCATCTTTGTGCCTGTTTTTTGTTATAAATGCAGTTTTGCTGAAAATAAATCTCAGTAGAATTCATGGACATTGGTGATGCTTCTCAAATCTTCATTATTAAGGTGTTTTGGTTTGTGCTGACATCCAAAGAGCCTACTCCCCGTGTTAAAATTGTAGATGCTAACATTTGGAGCTACAGGCAAAAAACATTCTTTGCTAATTTCAGATCCCAGAGAAAGCTGAAATTATGTAGAATTTGGATGTCAGCCATGCTGTGTCTCTACATGGTTTCCACTGACTTAGTTTAGGATTGCATAGGACACTTCTGAAAACTAGGCATTTATAACTCAAATCTGCCAAGACCATTGCTTTCAGATGGATGTGATTTCTTATTACTTCTGTCCTAAAGAGGTGTCACATAGTGTAAAAATACTTGATAAAGCGATGTATAAAGTGTTTTCTGATGATATCTACTGTTATTTTCACTGCCACCATTTAATATGGTATATACAATAATAGGGTTTTATATCACCTGGACAGTCTTTTGAGAGAGTTGTGATTTTCTTGCACAGGTTACTGTTTCTTAGGATTCATGAAGGGTCTCCACTCCCTTCTCACCATTCAGCCCTACTCATAAATGCTTCCCAGTTGATACTAGAATGGAATGTGTAGCCCTGTGGAAAGGAGAGGACTAGCCTGGATGTGTGAAACACGTGTGTATTCATGACAACTTGAAAACTGTCTGTGGGGGGTAGGGAGAATAAAAGTTGCATTCTCCCGTGGAGCTGACAGCTGACACTTCGTGTATCTGATACTTTTATTTACTTTCCTGCACAAGAAGAAAAACGTCCCCTGCAGCATCTCATGGTACCCAAGCTGCTGCCGAGACACAAAGCACCTCTTAAAGCAGGCAGGTGGTAGAGTTGAGAAATAAATCATCTAAATCATCTCCATTTCAGCTCCTTCTGGAGCTTAGTGAGGGAGCCTGTTGTGCTGTAGTGGATTTTCTTGGTCCTCTCTCACAGTTACGTTTGTTTTGTATGTGCTGAACCTGATTCTGGTCTCCACTGCTCTTGAGTTCCGTTAGTACACTCTTCACAGCTGCTGAGGAATAACTCTCTTGGTTTACACTGGGGTACGAGGAAGGAAGTTTTGGCCTGCTATTTAACAAGCATTTAGTTTAAAGAAACAATATAGATTCAGTGTAAGAGTGCGGTGTTCGGCGGTGGCGGCTGGGGGCCTGTGCTGCTTGGTCGGGGCAGCAGGCCAGTTGCCAGTTACTTGTTAATCTCAGCATAAATTCACTAACATCAGTTGACATCGTCAATATTTTTCCTCCCCAGTAACTGTGGGGTTTTTCTACATAGTGCATTCTGTTGTCGGTATAAATAAGGAAGCTTTTTTTAATGAGCTGTGTTAGACATTATGGTCTGGCAGCTGGAGGAATAACGTGAGCGCTCTTTGCAAGAAGTGGTTTAATTAGCTGCTGCAACATTTTTGGTAGGTTGTGTGGTACTGACATGGCATTCGGTTCGGCGTAGCATGAAATAAGGCACAAATGTTCTGAGACACCGTTTCCTCAGAAGCAACACTGACCCCTCCACATGCTCCTTGCTCTCCTCAGGGGCCTGACTCTGAACCTCCGAAGGTCAGCACCCACTGCTGTCAGGGATGGGAGCCATGGAAGATATCCCCAGTGTGAAACTCTTTGATTTCTCAAGGGGGTTGTTTTTGCTGCTACAAAATAGTTCTTCAGGGATTTGTGCCCTTCCACTACAGCAGGAAGAGTCTCTCTGCCTCATTGGAAGAAGTGATAATTCCAGTTGAGGCAGGTATTTGAAAAATAGTGGTGGCTATGGATGGGCTAAGAACATCTACCCCAGCAGCAGGCAAGGGCTGGTACTTTATTCCAAGGTCAAACTTTTTAGGTGGCAAACAATCTGCTGTCCTGCATGCAGTGATCAACCCTGCAGATCTTCATGCAGGAGCTTCAGTGGTTCTGGTTGACTGTCAGTGAGATGGAGGGGGTGGTTTGGTTTTGTTTATTTGCTTTTTGCATGAAATAGGTGAGGAGGTGGCACATAGATGCCAGAGAACAGCGTGTGGAAGATAGCAAGCAGAAGGAAGCAGTAACCAAGTGGAAAGTAAGAACTTGGGTTATGTCATGAATTGTTAGGCAGTTATTAGTTTAATTATCAAACTGAATTGTTTTCATGCTGCTTTTACTCGCATTGAGTAATAACTTGCTTTAGGACGGGATTATCTGTGATGGTTGTGTAGGTGTGAACTGAGGTGATGGCACCAAGTTTGCCACTTACTGCTCCTTCGGAAAGAAAAAAGCTGAACAGGTCTGCATACCTATCATGTAAGCACTTGCTGCTGGCCTGTCTCTGCTCACAGACTGAGAGTGAAATCTGCTTAAAACTATTACCTTGAGGACTGCTATAGGTTTTGGGGGGGGAAGACTGTGGTAGAGCTAGGACATGTTTCTGCTATTCTTGTCAGTTGTTCCAGAAGCCATGTTTGCCAGAAGTGCCTTGTTAAGTCCCAATGCGTGTATTCTTTTTTTTTTTTTCCTTAAAAAAAGACATTGTGGGATGAAGATTTGCATGGTGGGTGGTCACAATTTTTTTTTTTTTTAAATTTTTTCATATGCTGTGGTTTTAGAGCGGTCTTAATCATCTGTGTTAAAATTGGATGCATGTGTAAGTTGGTAAAAATCAGTACTGGGGATATCAGTACTGTAGAGCCTCTTCCTTGCATGCATACCCTGTAGTTTCACAATAATTTTTTTTTTTTGCTTAGACGTGTCAGAAAACTTTTTTTATTGGCTTTCCATTATATAGGTGTTTGCTGTGACTAGATTCTCAAATTACTGTGCTTTGAAAGTTTAGTGCATTGCTAGAAAGGGATATTGCTGTGTGATGCTAGAATATTTTTTTTGTTGTCATAACATCTGATTAGGCTTTCTTTCTCTCCTCCTTTTCCTAGAGTGTAAAAATCTGTTGCTGTTTATTGATAAATCTTTATGTCTTCTTCTCCAGAGATATCAGCATGAATAACATCACAAGGCTACCGGAGGATGCGTTCAAGAACTTTCCCTACTTGGAAGAGCTGTAAGTATTTCACACACGTTAAAGTTTTGCTACAACATCAGATGGCTGCATAAAGTGGAAGGTGGGTGGGGAAATAATGTTGAGTTGAGTTGCGAACAGAGAAAGCAATTATACTTAAAAAAAAAAAATCCTGTACATGTTTGGAAACCGGAACAGTAAATGCTACTTACAAGGGACTTTTTACGGTAATTATTTTAATCATGGCTAGAGTGATGACACATAGTAATTACAGTGTTATCCAAAGATAACACAAGAGGTGTGTAATTACCATTGTTTCCGAAGGAGCTACAGTATAGCTGTTGCCTAAGTTCCATAAAACAGATGTTGTTTTGTTTGCTGAGCAGCTTGCTCCCATTGCCCCTGTAGGCTGCGGATGCAGTGCTCGCAAGCCCATCCTGACCTACGTCAGAAATTCAAGTCCTGTGATACAGGGCTTCTTTTCTTGTTCTTGGTTTCTCTGGCAGAAATGCTTTCGCCAGTTCCCATCTCCCTCTTGGTCCCACTCTCTTTTTAGGTTTTCTTTAAATTTTACTTAGGTGGTACTTCGACTTCTGAACCTTTGAGCTGCGCTAAGGCTTGTGTACCCAGTGTTCTGCTGAACTGAAGTCTTAACTGAGATGCCTTTGCAAAGTTGAAGCACCCTTTCACATAGCCCTCAATTAGATTGGGTTTCAGAGTCAATAAGCAGGGAGAAGGCTTTGACTTTCGATTACTGCTTCAGTAAGTACTGTTATGTGACAAGTGACTTCTGTCTGCCTTGGTTTCCTTATCCATGAGGAGAGGGTAATGGTTCAACCTTTGCCACAAAGCGTTGAGTACTTCCAGTAATAAGCAACAGATAAGACAAAAGCACTGCAATTTGCTTTGCTTCTCTTGCATTTTCATTGTCAAAGTAGCATTTCTCATATCAAAAGAGCATTTAAAATACAGAGTAAGGCTGTCCTTCTTTGTGACTTTGGCTAGACTGGAGCTATGAATGCTATGCTGAGAGATTTTTCAGTAAATACACCTTAGGGAAAGAACAGCTCATTTCCCCAAAGGGGCAAACCCTAATGAAGTAGGGAAGCATTCTTCCAACTTTACAGATGAGGAAACTGAAGAAAGAATGAAAGCCATTTATAGAGGGCAACAGGATAAATTAACCCCATAGCAAAAGTACAGATAACCAGAGTCAAAAGGTTCTGGGCTTTATCGGCTATAACTGATACAACCACCGCACCTCACTGAAACAAAAGTATTGAGAAATCAGTAAGAGATGGATCACTTGTTCCTGAAGAAAGGTTTGTGTTCCTGGAATCTTCTCTGCTTTTCCTCCTTGTACCCCAGCTACACTGGTTGGTCTAATAAAGTGTTCTACCTCTGCTTACAGTTTTGGTCTCTGTTATATTCTGATAATGTAGCATCTACCATTACCAATACACTTAAATAACTCTATTTTCCCTGGTTCTTAAGTAGTTTTGACTGAGGTCAGTACAAGTGTGAAGCGCAGCTGAGCTTATTTGTGTCAGATGAATTGTGTGTGATATCTTATTTCATGCTTAACAGGTTCTGGTTTATTCCCTCTGATTTTAGGTGTTGCTTAGATTTGCAATATAGTTGAGAATACCTCGTGAAGGAAAACAGATTTACCAGGATTTCTGATGATGCATGTGTGTAATTGACACAATTTATGAAAGGCTCTATGGCATAAGTAGTCAATTTAAAAAAAATCAGAAAAAATTAGAAGCCTGGGAAGGTTTGCTTGGCACAGAGCATATACTAGCCAGCATTCCTTCTGTGCTTAATAATATGTGCTGCTGTATGTCTCTATGTTTTGTGAGACTATATTTGTAGTCCCATTTTTTTCCCCCAAATTCTTTATAGTTATTTTTCACAACAAAAGTTGAAAAAACCCAAACAATTCTGTTTTCCCAACTTCAGATGGCTGTGGGAGACTTCATTTTTTTTTCCCTATAAGTAATTAAACAATAAAACCTAACTGGTGGGTGTGCGTGTTGTGTAACTTCCATAAACCCTGGGGTGTGTCAGGAGGTAAAGAGAAAAGGCAGAGCCTTCAGCCATCGTCTGTTGTGCTTATTGCCTAAGAGCCATTTGCTACGTGTACCTCATTGTCCCCCTAAATTCCAGCATTGCAGTTTGCAAAAAATAGGCTAGCATTAAGCTCAGAATTATATGTGAACACCCAGAAGCTTTAAATCATCGCTAGCATGCTTGCATGATATGTTAAAGCAACTTCTGGAAAAAAACAAAAACCCCGAACCAAAAAGCAACAAGTTTACAGTAAAAACAATACTTGCCAAATGTTTGGACATACTGAAATCAATCATAATTCCTTAGTACAATAGGAAAAGAAAAAGCAATTTTCATTCTATGTTTGAGTTACTGCCTACAGCTAGAGGTAGCAGAATCTCCAGGAAGATTAAAAAGAAAAACTCTAACTCGGCAGCTATCACGGATGCAGAAACACAGGGAAACGACAGTAAGAGCAGAGCCATAAGTAGGCAGTACCTATGTACAGTACTTCTCAGCTGAAAACCATTAACGGAGACTTGTGCGTTGTTAGAAGTGTTTTGCGGCAGCGGCAGCCTGCTTTGAATTCGCAGCCTGTTTGCAGAGGCTCTGGCGTGCCCACCAGCAGTAAAATGAGGACGGCTTCTTCCTTGTCTGTGAAGACCTGGTCATGGTCATCTGCGCACAAGTCAAATCCAGGTTCCCTTGCTTCAGTTCACGTTCTTCCTAGAGGGAATGTAATAGATTAGATTCAAACAAAACCTTCTTCTTAGAGACAACCAGCACTAGATGCAATGCATTTTTCCTTCATTTTGCGCATTCCCATTTCTCTATGGGGCAAGGTACAGAAATGTTTCAGGCTTTATTTTTGCTGGTTGTGGACAGAGAACACCAAAGTGTTGTGCTTCCCACTGTGCAACCACAATTTTCCCTCTCCACTCTAAGATGATTTTCAGACTTTCTTCCTGGCTTTTATTTATGGTTGAACATCTGACTGGCAGGCACTAGCAAAGTTGCTTTTTCAGCACAGAAACCTGGGTGTTAGTCTCCAGGCCAAAGCAAAAGTGACAGAGTTAGAGCAATGTGGTGGTGAAATGTATGCTAGAAGTGACTTTTCCATCTAGAACTTCTCCCAAAAATTACATGCCAAAGTAAGTGAAAATCCCACAGACTGAATGGAAATGCAATAAGTACCCACACCACTGCGGACCTGAGTGGCTCTTCATTCAGGAGACAGCCCTACACACCTTTCTCTTTATACCATGCTTTAGCCCTGCCGTTTGTCAAATGCTGCGGGAGATTGGCCCCTGACAGAGTTAGTTAATGAATATTGCAAAATAGTATCACAAAATTTAATTGAATGTAAATGGGAGGCAATTAGAGGTATTATGTAGGCAACTGAGTCTTACGCAGTGCACATATGAAGAGGATGGGATTAAAAAATGCACTAGGAGCCATTTAAAATGGGGGTTGTCATTTCCTTAATGCAATGAATTACTTGGTAGTCTGGAGGGACTTCAGAGGAAGGGTCATTTTCTGAATCCTAAAAGGAATGCTAGCGAATAAAGGTGGACGAGGCCACGTACCAGACTTGTGAAAGCTGGAGGCACGATTAAAAGGTGCCTGCTACGTCACCGGAGGGGGAGCGACCTGGGGGCTTCGCTGTGTATGTTCCACGCTGTTTGCAGGGGTGCTGGGCTGTCTGAGACACCTGCACGACACAGGCAGGTCTGACACACATGGGAGACTGATGGTTGCCTGGAATAGCTGCTGGGGCCAGGTGGAAGAGGACATCTGAAATGGCGCTAAATGGCTGTGTTTAGGGAACTGACTCCCCTGCGAAGTATCAAATTCGCAGGTACAATCTGAGTTTTTGTACCTTTGAGAGAATGTCCTACCTGAGTATTACTTGCAGGCACAAGCAAAGGGATTCCAGCTTGTCCATGGGCAGAATCCACCCACTCGGTTATGTGCTCCACATGCCCCTCTTCGCAGCCTCGTCACGCGTGTTGCTGCATAGCACACTTATCACATGTCTGTAGGATCCTTGCACTTTTTATAAAAGTTATAAAAATTCTCCATCTCTGTGTAACTGATACCCATCTGGAAGTAATTTGCAAATGATTGAAACGGCAATGGTCAGAGTCAGCGAGGAGCAGACCACCAAGAGTTTTGCCACAGCAGTTAATGAAGTGTATTCTCCAGAAAATGTTAATGTAAATATGCTGCAGCCCTGAACTTGATATGGAAACTAAAAATCCTTAAAGAACTTGGCCACAGTTTTCTAACCACACCTTAAAGTATTTATAGAAACCTAGAAGAGGGAAATATAGTTAGATAATGCAGTGTTTTTAGAAAGCAGAAACCGTTTTCCAGCGTGAATTTTTAACTAGAAGAGCCAGGCTGTGTTATGTTTTGATGCTCTCCTAAATGGTTGCAGTTCTTTCTAATGTTTGAAGTTATCTAAAGTAGTCTGAAGGATTTTAACTGTATGATTTCTTTCACTATATTTGTGAATGATCTGCTGGATTAATTAAAAAGGCACTCTCTTGTCCAGGAAAGCGAATTGAAATATTTTTTATTCTTGGCCAGTTTTCCATTCTGGCTTCAAAAACTCGAACAACTTGAATAAAGAAAAAGTCTCCTTGACTTCATGACCTTTTAACCTTATTTTGTTTTCCACCCTTAACTGTTTAAAATGTTGTGTTTGTGCTGGGCTGATGGGTGGGGTTTAGATGACAGGGTTTGGTGGTCTGGCTGCAGGTCCATGTGAGAGGCAGTAGGGAGGCAGAGGATGACAAACTGTCCTGCTGTCTGTGTGTCTGTCTGCAGGCTGCTGGTGACACATGCACGTGGGTGTCTGACAGGGAGCACCGCTCCATTGCAGCCAGCCAGCCTCGGCTCCAGGCTCCGACCTTCTCCAGCGAGGGTTAGGAGGGATGCCCTCTGCTCTCTGGCTGTTGGGGTTTTGAAGACGGTATCGTGCCCAGTAATACTGCGAGGAAAATAACCACTCCTGAAGGCACCAGGAGACTGCAGTGCTCGATTGCCTTCCAGATGTGTGCTGATGCCAGGGTCTGTTGTGTTCCTGGTTTTTGTTCATATATGATATGAAATGGTCTCCCATCTGTGTCACTTCCTTCAGATATTTATTTTCTTTTATCAGTCAAGGAAAAACTTTATTAATGTTTTTATTCTATAGCTGGTGGAAATGGTTAGGGTAGTAAAGTGATCAAAGGAAGATTTAGATCAATAGTAAGTTTCTTATTCCTGAAAGGCAATAGTAATCTGCTTTTTGAGAGGTGAATAAACAGATAGTGAGAGAGAGTATGCGTGCAACTGTAACTTTTCAGGAAAAGAAATGGTACAACTGAGAATTTGTTTGACTAATTATATCCATGCTGATTACAGAACCAAGAGATCTTCCTTAAACATCTCAAACCCCTCTCGCCCCCCCAGCCAGAGCCTCTGAACATGGCTTTTAATTGACAAAGTGTATTTTAAGAACAGAAGGATTAGTTAAAATGCATACTGACAGTGAGAATGAGGTGTTTTTGCCAGAAGGTTGTAATTGGGAAGTATCTGCAAGAGAAATGTCTAATTTTTCCCCTTGACTGCAGCTGAAGATGACCACCTGGCTGAAATGTCACAGCTGTTTGCTTTTGTAGTATCTATTTCAGTGTGTAATTGAGATGGACCCCTTCCTTCGAATTTCTGCAGCAGCCCCAAGCTGTATTATCCTTGGGGAGGGAGGGGGAGTGTCTTATCTTTTTTATTACTTTGGTTTTATGAATAAGGCATGTCTTGGAGTTCTGCCAAGGCCACCAAGGCTGAGCTGTTCGTTTGGGATGCAGCGTCTTTCCTCACCTGGTTGTGGAGCAGTTGGTGGAAGGAGGTTTTTGTCCTTCAGTGCTAGGTCTTTTATAATAGTATTTTCAAGGTAGAGTGTGAACGTTGGTGAGATGGTACAATTCCTCTCCCTTTCATAAACACGAGCAGTCCCAGGATTTGTAGTGGGAAGCTGGAGGCAAAGGGCTTGTTTCGAGTAGAAGAGATAAGGATGAATCTTCATGAGGAAGGTTGTCCTGATGCCTTGTGTTAGCCGACATGTGGCAACTGAGGCTGTGGTTAAACAGCCTCTTGTGAAACTGGTTGGTACCACTGGAGACATTACTGCCCCGTATCTGTCTGTTCAGCCCCATCAGCAGAGGCTGAGGAACGAGTCGAGAGCTCTTTTCAGCTGCTTTGTTACAAAGGCAGCTAGTGTAGACATCCTCTGTTGGTATTTCAGAAATAGCCAGCTGACGTTGGGTTGGAAGCCGATGAGCGCTCTTCATCCGTCTGCCAGCTCCAAGTATTTGAACAACTGGAGGAGGTAATTTCCTCAGTTGCTCCAGCTTGAATTCCAAGAGGTAAAGTTCTAATGAAGAAAACGCAAGGTGTTCATGTGTGATAGCAAGTTCAGAGCCTAAGCTTCAACTCGACCGGCTAGCATACGTTAGGAATGTTTGCTGACTTATGTGCGCCGGAGCTTTAGAAAGGGCGTTGGCGTGTTGTAACTTGCACCTTCAAATTCTAGTCAAGACAAACCTTTAGGCAAAGACTCCCAAGTAGAATTAACCACAGTCAGCTAAGATATTTTTAAACATCACCTACTTGGTCTGCACTAGACGCTAAATGATGTTTAAAAACATGTTGGCCAACCTATGTTTAATTAATGTTTTCTTATCTGTGCAAGTCCTAAATCAGTTTGATTCTGGATGAGTTTCAGTCCTGCTGATGCAAGAATAATTTTTCTGTAGCTTAGAAGGTTTTTGCTGTGCTTAACACTTGCGTATTTTTTCTGTTTGGGGGGACAGATGCTAGTAGGTTGAGAAAATTCCATTGTTTTTAGAAAATGAGGACGTTTCCTTCTGTTTCTACATGTTAATTTCAAAAGATGGCATGGTTTCGTGTAAGGATCCCAAGGCTGGCTATTCTGCTGTAAGCACATTTAGAGGGAAACAAAAGTTTTTCCTTATCTGTTGTCTTCAAGTTTCAGTGTTCAGCATTGTTTTCACATGCGCGCACACACAGGAGCTGGCTTAGCTAAATGGCCTGCAGGTGAACTTCGCAGTGTTAGGCTTCAAGACCTGCTTTAAGACCCGTCCAAGACCCGCTTTAAGACCCGTCTTACGAGCCTGAATTTATTATGCAGCCTGAGCTGCCAGGTTGGGGCTGTCTTAATGTATAAGGCAAATAAGAAACTTCTGGAGACTGAGCGGTAGCCCCGGGAGCTCTCGGGCTGAGTCCCTCTGGGTAGAGTCCCCCAAACAAGGCTCGTATCTTGCAGTCCACCTCCTCCTTTCGGTTTCAGGAATTGGAGCATGAGACAAAAGACATGCATGGGCAAGCGAGCAGGCAGCCAATTCTAGGCTCAAGCCTCAAGAAGAGCTGCAAAAGCCTTAGAAATTCGGACAGAAGAGCAGAAATAATAAATCCTATATGTTGGAGGTAAATACATTATCCCCGTACTCTGAGAAAGTAATTGAGTGCATTCTGGCATTGCAGTGTCACGGTGTGACACTGTATGTTCCCATAAGAAGACATGGTGAGGAATTAAGTCATTCTTTTACCTCCTTTCTTCCTCTCCTCTTGGGTGGTTGTATTTTGGTATATTCTTTGTGAGTACTGAGGTACTTGTGCCTAATTAGCATTGGCAGATTTTATCCTGGCACAGAAGTAACTTGTACTCATGTAAAATTCTTTTCCTGCCCTTCCTATATAAAAGTAAAATTTTAGATGATTCTGATATAATATTTTGGATTTTTTTTTCAGCTGGGGTAAAGTTAAGAGTTGACCTAACTCTGAAACAAAGAATCCTATTGAAAATTACTCCCATTTCTCCAAGGTCGTTCATTGTGGAGATGCCTACAAAACCTGGGTCTTGTGTTTACCTAGTATGTATCTGAAGTGGTTAGAAAACTAGTAACAGAGGTTTAATCACCAAATATGTGTAGATTTAATCCACTTCCACATTTTGCAGCATCACTTGCTAGATGCATGATCACTCAGCAGATCCCTCATGCCTGGCAAGCCAATAAATGCCTGATCAAGAGACAGGCTGTATGGACAGATCAAAGCAACTTTGAGGATTCACTGTCTCAGCAGTCATTTTTTCACCCTCTCACGTCTAACCATCAACATATTTCATGAGCTTGGAAACCTTCTGAGCATCCAAATAGCACTATCTGCGAAAAGCACAAATCTGTAGTTGGTTCGGTTGTTGCATCCCAGTTGGTCAAACCCAAGCTTGGTTACTTTGACCTCCGTGTCTCTGCTTTACAAACTAGGTAAGGGAAATGTGTTTATAGCTAGGAAGGAGTGTGGTGATGCTGGAAGAACTCCTGCCAGTCCAGTGTAGTGGCCTGTTTGCTGATCTGCAAGGGCAGCAGAGACCCCGTCTCCCTCATGTGCTGCACTCTGTGCTGGCCTGTGGTGGAGTCGGTATGAAATCTGCAGATCCCTCTGGGAGAGCTGGAGTTCTCTGAACTGGAGCTGTCAACCACAGTTGCCCCTCTGCTTTCTCAGCAGACATCCCACCAGTGTGGAGGTCTTTCCCATAGCACAGCTAAGTGCCCCTGGTCTCTCAGTGTCCACGGCAAAAAGAATAAGTTCATGTTAGACATGGCTTTTTGAGAGGACAGGAAGAAGAAAGAAAATCCTGAAAAACCACTTAGCTCCCCCCTGCTCCATCACTGGAGTATTTAAATTTGTGCGTCACAGTGAGGAGCATGGAATATTTGTCTCAAATAGCTTCTTCTCCAGCAAACTCTATGGCATCTGTAGTGATTACTGTCAGTGCGGTGACTAAAGGGAAGCAGAAATCCAGAGTGGCAGAACCTAGATCAGCATGTGCAGACTCACCTGAGTGCCTTGAGATAGCCATCGAGGGAAAGGTCTACCTGGCCTATGGTGAAGCAAAGGAAAGTTGTCACGGCACAGTGCAAGATGCGCAAAGGCACTCGGGGAGGAGAAGGTGCATTTTATGAAATGTATTCTGCTTTCTGCTTTGGAGGTGAGATGGATCAAAGTTGCTAACAGCAACAGCTTGTCATTATTGCTGTAGATTGGGTCTTACCAATTTTCAAAACAACACGATGTTGATGCTTATTTTTAAGACATGTCCATTTTAGAAAGTTTGTGCAAACTTCTTTTTTTTTGCTGGAGAATACTATTCAGGACTACAAAGATGGCTTGCTTCACAGCTCTTACTGTATCATAACTGGTTTAGGTTATATGTGTTTCCTTTGGTGCATATGTGTTGTAGCCTGTGAGCTCTACTTCCAGGAGGTCTTGCCCCAGTACAGATACTGCTTGCAAATGGAGTGATAGAACATATTTTGCATGCATGGTAGTGCTTGCTTTCTTCAAATTGCATCATAATTTATTTTCCTGTTAACAAGAAAAAATATGATTATAAATATTATTTGATAGTCTGTGAAAAGCAATACCATAGAGCCATATTTTGTCTTGCAGTGAAGTGGGTGCCGGTGTCTCTTGCTGACAGTTTAACAGTAGAACTTAGGGACAGGCTTTAGACTTCTTCTAATCAATCAGTTCACTTTACTTAGACATTTTAGATTTTTAGACCAGGAATGCATTTTGAAAACAAGCTATTCCCTGGAAGTGTAGTACAAGGTTGAGAAAGCTGTAGATGGTAGAAAGGGAAGGCTTGGGATGAGAAGTGCCTGCTCAGCTGGATGGAGTTGGTGCAGTTTCAGCACTGGCTGTAGTTACTGGCTTCCCGTTTCAGTCCTGATGTGTCTTGGCTTTCATACTCACGATTTTATAAATAGAGGTTGAGGCTGTGTAATACTGAAACTACTGCAAGAAAAAGAGAAGCGGACAAATGTGTTTTCCATTAGCTGCAGCAGAATAAAGTATCCATTTAGTTATGCTAAATTGGCGTGGAAGAATTGGGAGTAATCTGTAGGTTATTGATTGGCTTCACAGCGGTGCAGCAGGCTGCAGCTGACACAAGTCCCAGAGGGGCTGTTTGCTCGTCACAGATAAGCAAGGGGAAGTTTAGTCCAGCAATACGGCTTCCATTTAGCAGCCCGTCCCCTCCTGCAGCTGCCCAGCTTGGGTCGGAGCTGTGAGGTGGCTGCCCTCGCCAGGCAGGGGATCTCTGCACGGGGCGAGCAGCGAGCCCCTGGCGTTTTCCTGCAAGTGGCTGTACCTCTTGTGTAAAGTTCAGACCTTCATGAAGGGATTGCAGCGTGTAACTGCGCGTCATCTGTTAAGAAAACTGAATTCTGTTCCAAAGTGGCTGCTTTTCTGGAATTGGAACCTGAAGCTCTTATGTTTGAGAAAATTTAATCCGTGATACCCAGCAAGTGTATCTGTAAGGCGTTTTGAAAGGTTACTTCTGTTGCAGGAGAACATGAAGTAAAATTCAAATTTGTGTGGGGAGCACAAAGAACCCTCAGAAAGTTGATGTTAGGCTCAAGCTTGTAAGGATGGCAGAATAGTTAGATGTAAGACAGCAAAAAAGTAAAGAAACTGCAAAAGTGCAAGTTACAGAGGGCTGAAAATAGGTAGGTAAAAGTTGGAGAGCTGAAAAGAGATGTTGAGTGGGCAGAGAGCCAGTGGTGGACAGCCTGAAGGCAACAGTGGAATGTTCAGCCTTGACTAGGTCTTATCAGAAAGCAGCTAAAGTAGAAATGAAAGTAGTATATCGGGTGATTTATTATGGCATGTCAGGATTGCAGTCTGTGTCAGTATTTGAATTTTCAGTGAGGAAGTAAGATTACAGTTGATCCATGGGAAAAGTAGCCAGTGTATTGTTATCAGAGGCAAGATGGACAGGTAAGGTTAGGAGGATCGCAGAATACCACCAAGAGGAAAAAAGAACCCATAGCAGAAATACTCTGTGTATGTGCATGAGCTCTTCAGAAGGAGACCTAATTCTCTGCTGAAGTAACCTGAGGTTCACCACCATCTGGGATGCAAGGCAAGCAGAGAGGTTTCCAAGAAATTTATATTGCATCCTGTCAAAATGAGAGTGATGGCTTTAATTGTTAGGGACAAAAATGTACCCCTGGGACATCCTCCCTGATTTTTGGAGTGACACCAGTGATTAGCTTGGCTTGGTTAACATGCAGCCGAGTTGCCAGACTCATAATTGCAGAAGTTTTAATTTCCCAAAAGAGAGAAAACAGTTTTTCCTGCTTTCAGAGGAGTTTCAGTGCAAGAAGCTACACTTGCTGTGTACTCTGGGAATGAGATACCATGGAAGATTATTCCCAGCCAGACTGTATCCTGATTTCTGTAGTAACAACAAGGTATCCTCTACATCTGGAGGTCATTTACCGAGTCACTTAATGATTAGAGGGTATCGCTCACCTATGTATGACAGGATAGCAGAAGTATTTTGTCCTCTGTATGTCCTACTCTATTCTGCTGTGTTGAAAGCAATTTTGTCTATTTGAATTTTTCCAGATTTGCAGGAATTTTGTCCTATTGAAACACTCAAAATTTTATTTTTATTTTTTAAAGTAAAAATAGAGGTCTACAATTTTCAATACCAAGCAATTACAAGAGGGTTGCCAACCTAGAAGAAAGATACTGATGTGGCCACATGTTACAGCTGTGGTTCCACTGCAGAAGCCTCCAAGGTGTAACTCGGCTGGGCTAATTGAGGATTCCTGCAGTCCTGGGCAGAGTCTCCAAACAAGGGGAGTCGTGATCGAGTTAGAGCAGGAAAACTCTTGGTCAGTGTGATACACATTTACCCCCCACTTCAGACGATGCCTGCTGCTGTGTCTGTGTACCCTGAGAAGTAGAAGACCGCAAATTAAGTTTTTGTGGCATACAGCATAGCAGGGCACTTTACAATGATCTGTTGAATGAAGTCTTTACTTCTTTGTAGATGAACGTTTTGCAGTCTTCTGCCTTTTGGAGAAGGAGCTCTGACTGATGGTGACAGGCCATGACTCAGTAACTACAGATGGACTTTCAGACCAGGTCTCTGAGACTGTTCCCACTCAAAAGGAAGGGAAGGATGGGTACTTGGTTCTCAACAGCATAAACGTACACCTGCCTTGAGTTGCCGCTTCATGGCAGTGTGAAGTTGTCCCACCACAGGGGGGAGGTTTCCAGGGCTGGTCCCAAGAAGGTTAGTGAGTCTTGCTGCGAGGAGACCAAGGTTCCTTCCTCTCTGTTGTGCTGGAGTTTGGGGCTTGGTAAAGCTGTGATTTTCCTTAACCCATTTACCGTGTGTGTGAGAGAGACAGAGAGAAACAGAGGTGCGTTTTAAATATTTAATTGTTTCCAACTTTATGTTTGAAAATCTGAATGCAGCTATTTGAGACATGCTGGAAGGAGACAGTATGTGGACAACCCAACTGGACGATTTCAGTGACGTCTGAATTTCTGTGCTGTATGTGCATTATATTATATGCTATTAATTTTCCGTTTCTCTCTTTGTAATGAACCTGGTTATGTAAAGACAAATCTTTCCATCCTCCCAGCTGCTGCGTGCCGCAGCAGAGGGAAGCGTGTTGAGAGCGGCGTACGATACGTTGGTCTCTGTGTGCTGGAGGGCTGCAGTTGAAACCTCCTGACGAGCAGCCACGCTCCCCAAGGCTAGGACGTGAATGATAAATGTATATTTGGCAAACTGATTAGTAAAGCCTTTGCGCACTTGGCTAGTTGTATCCTGTTTCCTGGAAGGTCGCCAGATGGAGAAGAAACGGAAACGTAATGGATTGCAGGTTGGGTTTTTTTTCTGTTGGTTGGTTGCAAAAGGGCTGAATAAACAGGAGTTGCCTTGAGGTAGGCGAGGTCTCACCATCTGAAGTCACGCAAGCCTTGCTCTAGCTCAGCTGTATTTTGTTTCCAGTGCTCTGTGCCTCATGTTAGTGACACTCGGTGAGATTGGGGGAGGCTATTCAGCTGGATTTAGTTTAGCTTTTTTAAAACAAATCATAATCCCCAGCCTCTTTGGGGGGCAGGGAGAAGTTACAGCAGATGCCTGGCGAGCCGCACACCAGCCCATTTTAGCGGGGAACCTCGGCAGAGCCACAGCCAGAGCTGCCTGGCACATGTTTACCAGGGCTGCCGCTGCTTGAAGCCTGTGGTAGGTAATCAGCATCAACTAGTAGTGTCGGAGTGCCAAAACAAGTCAGTGCTAAAGCCTCAGTTAAATTGCGCTTGATTTAATGATTTCTGTTCTGATGTTTTGAACGCTTTTTAAAATAAACATGTTTTGCAGATCACTTGCTTTTTGGTGTAGAGACCCAACATGTTTCATCAATATTTCTTTGTTTACAATGAAATTATTAGGAAACTATTAAAAAGAAAGCCATGAAATATTGTAAACCTCCTTCCATGTCCCCCCAGATAAAGTTAATGCAGTTGGTTTGGGCAGCTACTGACAACAAAATTAATTTTAAGGGAGTGTTTAGTTGCCATCTGGAATTTTTCATTCATGTTAAAAATTCAAAGTATTTGAAGAATCGTGTCACAGCTCTGAAATCCTGAGGTTGTTTGCAGACAGGAGATTTCAAGAACAAGTATACATTCATTCTTCTTATTGTTCTTCTGGTTGATTATATACAAGCCACTAGGATGAACTTTTCTCAGCAGTCAGGAGATGTCTACCTTGTTTTCAGACAGAAGCAGCTGAGATTTAAGCGTGCTTGTAATGATGTCAGAGCCATAGCTGTGGCGATTGGGGTGTGTGTGAGAATACAGGGACTGAATACCAAGGTCTGCTGTAACAAACGATAGTAACACAGTTTTCTGAGATCAAATCGTGCCTGCTGCTGTCACTGTCCTGTGCATGAGAAGCCGTCCTCTTCTCCCTTTATAAATAAAACCATCTACCTTTGACAAATGGATCTGATAAACGTAACTAGCATCCTCTCTATCAGGCAGCATTTTATTCAGTCATTAATTCTATCACAAGCAGATTTATGTAGGCATCAAATGCTTTGGGTAATCTCTTCTGTGGAGTTAGAGACTAAGATAAGAACATAATAATGTTGCTATGTTCTGGCAAGCTGATACTGTTGATGATGCTCTTGTTATTTCCTTTATTTGCCTCTTTGAAATAGTATTTTCCCCTTAGTATGACTGGCTTCCTTCACAGTGCCCCGTAACAGCAGAGGTTGGTTTTGATGTTCTGTAACCTTTGTTAAAGCACATTGACTGTTTTTTAATTATTAACACTTCCTGCATTGTACGTAGCATTTCCACCCGATGATTTAATTGTACAGCCTTCTCCAGCATTGCTTTTGCTTAGCCTGGATATGAAACCAAGTCTGAAAGCAAACACTTTGGCTGAAATGATGGCATCTTTTGGCAGCTATGGATTACCAGGTGTTCTCCATTATTGTCTTTTACCCTTAATAAAATACCTTCTGTCGCAACTATTAGCAGCTCAACAAAGGTTGGACCACACAGGGTCTCCTGGTCAGGACAGAGGTAAAAAGGTTGAAGGAAAAAAAAAGGATTGGGGGAAGGGGGAATGAGCTATTTGAAAGCAGCTGGTTTGGCTGCTGTTTCTGCTTTCCTGCTTTGTCTTCTGCAGCATCTCCTGTATTTATTACTTTTAATATCATGGTGGTTTTCACAATTTACTTTGTGTTAGTGTCTAGCACTCCAAGTTTGAAAGCAGCCACATCTTGAGAGAGAGTGAGTGCAGCAGAGGATCCCATTCCCTTTCTTCCTCCCCCAAACCAGTTTTCTTTCCTGAAATGTTTGTCCAAATAGCTGACCAAAAAGATAGGAAATATTACCAAGGCTACGTCTTGGTAATGTCAGCAGGGGTCCTGTCAGTTGTCAGCGCTGTGAGCGTACCGCCGGCTTGTGAATGTTGTCCTCGCATTTGGGATTCTCTTAGAAACTTTTCCCTGCCTCACGCTAGCATCTTGCTATTTTTACTTAGCTGCATAGTTTCTTTAGAAACTGCTGTATAGATTAAAAACACATGGGTGCCAGAGCATGTGTTTCAGCAGAGCAATGCCGAAAGCCAGAGGATCATGTTAATAAATGGTAAATGCAGTTTTCAAACCGAGTACCATGAGAAGATTCTCTGTCATTCTGGGGTGTGTTTTTTCTAGCGTGTTTGCAAAAGTTATTTCCATGAGGCTGGGTAATGCATTCTCGTCGTTAAAGATGTGCAATGAGTAAAATAACTGTTGCAAACTTGGAAGATCGTGAATATGGCACAATTGAATGCAAAATGCATAACTACTTGCAAGATTTGATGTATTGGTGATTTTCCTTGTTAGATGGTTGTAGAAGTACTGTATTTTGTGACTGAAATTATTATTTCAATTTTTTTCCAGGCGACTGGCTGGCAATGACCTTTCTTTTATCCATCCAAAGGCCTTGTCTGGGTTGAAAGAACTCAAAGTTCTGTAAGTAATCGGGTTTCAGAGCTTCATAGCTAGCTGTATGCTTTCTTAGTGCACAGCCAGCCTGTTTACTGGTGTGCTGGAGGAAAGTTTTTGCTCCCTGCTCCCCTACTTTTTTTTTTCCCCACAAAGCCTGCTGTAAGTGGTGATGCTGAGCAGTGGTGAATTTGACTGAGCTGTAATTACTGTGTTTAATTAGAACACTTACTTGCTGCTGAAGTATATCTTGTAGCAGAAGAATCCTAAGCAGGAAAAACCCTAAAAAGGATGTGTAAAGTATTTTGTTCTCCTCCCCCTCAGCTTAGTCTGTCAGGTGCCCTGACATTATCAGGCAGTATGAGTACTTACAGAGATTTAAAGCACTGTTTGACCTTTGAATCGTTGCCTACCGGTGACAGAAATAATGTCTATAGTTTGATGCTTCTTTAGGTGAAAATGACTTACTATTAGAAAAAAAGTTTTATTAAAAAAGTGTTAGAATTGTGTGCCCTGTTTCCCATATCCTGTTTTCCTTTCTGAAATAAGATTATTCATTGCAACTGTTTTTCCATATCTAAGGATCAAAAGAGCTTTCTGTTGTTTGGGGTTTTAAAAACCTGAAATTTTTAAAAACCTGAAAATAATCCAGAAATTGTAGCATTTATGTTGATGTAAGTATTTCCAGTTGCTAGTAGGGTAATAGATATTAAATTAAACAGATATGTAAAAAAAGACAGTGGAAAAGGACCCTGAGATTGTAAGGAAAGAAGGATGAACAGACAGCATAAGCAGGGCACAGGATAGGAAGCTGCCCAACTGCAGTACTACTTTGTGTGATGTTTTGTAAGTTGAGTGCAGTGTTGGGGCTCTTGAAGGTATCTCCATCAGGATACTCAACACTGGAGGTACCTGGAATTCTAGCAGTTCTTGAAAAATTTGGGACTTGGATATTTATTAATTAATTTGACGGTTGGACTTGATGATCTTAGAGGTCTTTTCCAACCTTAATGATTCTGTGATTCTATGATTAACAGCTTACTTGTCCGCTTGAATTTTTACCCCTGTATGCACCAAAATCTAGTAAGATTTTATAATGTGTGAGATCTCAGTTACTTACATTCTTTTTTATAAAAGAAATCATCATGCAATAATATGTTGTCCCGTAAGAGAAGTTCGTAAAAAAACCCCAAGTATAACTTAATTCACCTTGGCTCTAGTTTCGTTCTGTGTCTTTTTAATGTTGTGCCCAGAGGTGCTTTGTTGTGAACACACTTTGTAAATTAGATCGTTAGTGCATTGTGTATTGATGCGGCTTTAACAAAAATTAGAGGTTTGTGTATTTTGTAGCATGTAGAGGATGGTTTCACAAGAAAAGAATAAAATATCATTCATTGTAGCAAATTTGTACCAGTGTTAAGTTGTTCAACCTCTTCAGTGAGTTCCCAAGGGGAATTTCAGTGTATTATGTCAGAGGCTTATTCTCTGCAAATTTATGCAGTTAGTTAATGAGTTGTAAATGAAATTGAAGTAGACCATTTTCTTGTTTCATCATTGCTTTTGGGTGTCTGGTCTTGATAATTCTGCATGCTTTTATGTACACTAGAAGTGAAACGGTAACAAGACCATGGGCTCTTCTGTCGCCTCTACTGTTGATAAAGATTATTGCCAAATTCGACTTTACTAACACAGTGGATTTTTACAGCACCCTACAGAACAATCAGCTGAAGACTGTACCTAATGAGGCCATCAGAGGATTAAGCGGTTTACAGTCCTTGTAAGTTTTCTTACTTTGCTTTTGTTCTGATATTGTTCTCCAAGTTCCATTTTCAGTCAACTTCGTACATTGTTGCTGCGTCTATAGAGTTTTGAAGTATAATCATGTATGTGTAATAACGTACCTGGACTTTATGACATTGCAATTTCAACTGGAACAAAGTTTCCCAAGTAAAGTTCACAGGGAATTTTATTTGTCATCTTTGGTGGGGTGACCCAAATCCAAACTCTTTCAAAACCCACACGCAGGTACAAGATTGCTGTATAAATGCGGTGGTGGTGGAGTTAAACATCTATCATCCTGCTTGCATGTCCTAAGGTGTTTAAGCAATTTTAAAAGGTTGTGCAAAAATGAATCATGCCCAAGTCTTTTGTATCCGGAGGAGGAAAAGAGATTTCTGGGAAGAAGGAGTATTGCTTGAGACAAGCATAGTATTGGTTTTACTGGAAGGTGTTGAAATCACAGAGACAGTTACGAACGCCTCAGCCATTATTACTAGTTGCTCATAAGATATTTTGTATGTGCTTATACTATCTCATGACTTATTATGTTTTATAAAGCATCTTAATCGGACCTTAATAGTTAGTTACAGCTCTCTAGGTGGTAGATGCTTATCACTGCGATGAGGAGGCGGAGGCGGGAAGGGCTTCCAAATTTTTCCTCCTTTCTGCTTACCTACAGAGAGAGAGGGCAGATCATCTATTCCCTCTGTGCCAAAATTCAGGTTTCTGGCCTAAGATCCTGTTTTTTTCAGTGTTGCATCAGATTATGGAATAGTTTTGGGGGGAAAAAAAAAAATCAGTTTTGTAAACTAGCTTTGCAAACTATTGCACAACTTTTCCAAAGGTGCTCGGTGCATTCCGTAAACTTGGATCGTGGCCACTACCTTCTCCCAGTTGCTCAGATATTCCCGCCATTTCCATCTGAGCACAGCACAGCGAGCAGCCCGGGGCGGCGTGCGGCGTGCGACGGGCCGCAGATCATCCCGCCGGGGCGCGGGAGCCCGTGCGGCGCGGGG
>Ga0065711_1032333_pt1 | contig 27537 bp, 20 predicted proteins | sample Hoacrofraction12_FD_59098 | JGI IMG/M metagenome (GOLD analysis project Ga0065711, IMG submission 59098) | Hoatzin crop microbial communities from Cojedes, Venezuela - Epithelial fraction 12 v2 (version 2) | ecosystem: Host-associated > Birds > Digestive system > Esophagus > Crop | place...
ACCCTGCATTTGCATTTTAAGGGGTGCTACTCATGATGGCTGGTATTTGCTATAAGAAATTTACTTCTGATCCCTCAAACCCTGTGGTACACAAAATATCTGAATCCTCTTTTACAACAATGAGAAAGGCATGGGGCAAACAAGATGATTTTGTGACCAAACCTCAACATTGTTCCCTCAGTCACCAAACTCAAACTCCTAACATCTTCAGGTGATGTGAATGACACAACTCTACTCATGTCAAGGGTGCTATTTTAATTTATTCCACATAGAAATGGGATAAGATCTTAATTATGCCCAACTGTATATACATATAAAGCCAAGCACTAAGCACCAGCCATTCAGACCCAATTCAGGAAGATTCTCATCAGCGTGGACTTCGGGGACACCGAGGATATGTGGTTGAAAGCCATGGCTCACAAGAAGCTAACCGCCTCAAAAGCTGAGTCTTGGAGCGTAAGTTGACTGCAGACTGCATGCTAAAAAGACTACTTTTTCACTTCCTCTCAGGATTTGCAACTATGAAGTGAACACAGTCTAACAAATTCACTTTTGGAACAGGAAGTCATGATATTTGAATTCTGCTAGCACGCGTTGCAATTTATCACACAACAGAACACGTTGTACAAAAAATAAACAATGCTGATTTCCTTTTGATAACCAAGCTGAAAAAAATTACAACTCTGCCCCAACCAGAAAACTTTTTTTACTCTTACAAGCTTAGAAAAAAATCAAGAAAAGAGGAAAACAAGGTCTCTGTATGGTGCAAATATACTATATTCTATTTTGGGATCTGATGAGACATTTTCTGTAATGTGAAAATTATGGCATCTTTTGGCACAAATTAAGGTAAACCTTTTTTTTTTTTGTGTACTGGTTTGGATATTTTTGCTTACCTGTTCATGGCATTCTATTAGGTGTCATCATAAAAAGAAAATACTGTTGGCAATATTTATTTGTAGAGACAAACATCAATGCTAAGCACTTAGCAGTCCATTATGTTTTCCTGAGGATGCACTTGGGGGAATCAAAGTATTTTATCGCACAATAGATATTATTCTGTTTGTACTTGCAATCCTCCAAACTTAAACCATTCATAATGTTTTCTTTCTGAGCATACACAACCAAGAACACTGACTGAGGTGATACTGTTAAGTATTCAAACAAATCCTGCACATCACTTACAAAAAGAATGCCTTTGGGTAAATAACTTTGTTTTCTCTTTTTCTTTGCCTTTCCTTTGTCAGTGCCCTTATATGACATGTTCTTAGGAAAAATGAACCACATTTGCTCCATTTACTGTTTAACAAAAATAAAGCATGAAAAATGTTATAAGCTATAAATAAAATCATCTAGTATTTGTATTGCACTAATTTGTTGGGGGTTGAATAAATGTTAATTATACAGCTTTTTAAAAATCAGACTTGTTAATGTCATTTTTAATTTAGAATGCTACACTGTAAATGTTTTCCATTGTGTTAATTTACACCTGTTATTACAGCCTCCATTATTAGGTTTACACTGGAACAGCTACTTTGTGCCACTGAAATTTGCTTAAAACAGCAGAAACAATTACTAATTAGAAGGGCATGTTTACTTTAATTATATTTATTTCCTAGTCTAGTTTTATATGTAGCACACTATGAAAGTGTATGATTCAATTAGCCAAACCCATTTATCTTAGGCAATTCCTCAAACGAGCATTGCTTAGAAAGACAGCAAATTCTTTCAGCAGTACTTTGCCTCATAAATTTCATAGGTGACACTAATAAATACATATGGTGACTGGGTATCACTTTCCATGTGACCTCACTGCTTTCTCCTGGTTTTGCTAATGCTTATTCAGTAATTGCAGATTACCAGAATGACATTTTATTTAAACAACGAGCCCAACTGTTTTAATCAAAGATTTTAAACCGGTGACATGGAGAACTGTCTTCAGCATTCATAAACTCAGAATCAATACAAGATAAGCATTCAGCTCATTCAGTTGTCTGCACAATGTGAAACTACTACTGCTACTCATCCACTGATATCTAGAGCTAGTCTTATGTATTACACAGTGCTTTGTAAATTTGCAAACCAAGTGTAATTTAAACTTCTCAGGAACAAAAAGTTAATGTCTTTATCCTTTACAAATATGACTCTCTGAGTAGTTTTTCCAGTGAAAGTTCTATTATTTATCCACTCTCACAGATTAAAAAGGAGAGCCATAAAAATTCTTTACAAATTCCTTCCCTGAAGCTCATTCCTAGCATTATGTTTTAAACCTGGTGAGAATTAAAAAAAAAACACAAGAGTTATGTTTCCAATTGATAGTTGCTGCTCCTAATCTATGTAGTACGACAAACTGTTGCTTTTGAATAACATTATCTCAGTGCTTATGACAAAATTCAGTACTCTCAAAAATAAAACTGGAGATAAAATTGTACAAGTCAGGGGGAAACCCCAAAGAGTTCTACATCAAAAGGCGCTCTGCCTCCTTCAACCATCAAAGCTGATGCACTGTCTCGCTGTCACTGCACAGGCATAGCAGCTGCGTGGCATTCAAAGAGTGGCTATGACGGGGCTACAGCTTCCCAAACAGGGGCAACCACTGCCTGTGGACCAATGTGCAACAGCTCTGCACACCAGCAACGCTACCTATAATGATCAAATACACAAATTTAGACCATCACACTTTGGACTGCTTGGGCCACATTTTACACATTCCACCAAAAAGGGAATTCGTTCCTAGCCAAATTTCTCTTTAACAAACAGAGTGTAACAAGAATGATGGAAATCTAAACTTCTAATAAGAATTACGCCAGTATTTGTGTGGCTGAAGGTCATAGAACTACCTTCTCCTAACCCATTGCAACAAAGAAAACAGTGTATAAATAGACAGCCTGATGTAATTTAGAAAAAGCTGCTATTAAAAAGTCAGCATTTTAAAAAAGCTATCAGAGACATATCTCAGCTGAGGCAATTATTTTGTAGGTTAAGAGGAGAGAAATACTGCTGCAACTGAAGATTTGTCTTCACAGGGGTTCTACAGAAAGTCAAGGCAAATCAACTGAGGGAATAAAGTCAGTTCCCAGTCAGATGAACACATATCATGGCAGCTTATCCTTCCTCCAGGAGGAAAAGGGATCAACTGTACTGATGTAACATAACTTGAGACCAGACCATGCATGTTCATGTCGGGGTTTAACACGCTTTAAGGTCTGCAGACTGACTTCATGCATTTAGTGCCTCCCCTGCTCTGATGTTGCCTTTATCCATGCCACGTGGTCACTGATAACAAAGGCTGACTTAATGGACACCATCTCTGACCCTTCACTAATAGCATCTTCTCTTTTATTTATACAGGGGACACGGGGAAGGGGAGGTTATAGGAAGTGCAACGGCAATTTCTAACAGCTATCTTTAATAATGAAGTGTAACATAACAAATCAGTCTGAGTCATAACTAATTAAAAGAAATGGGAATTCAAAATGAATGTAATTAGTTGCCTTTATAATAAAGTCAGTAATTAAAATAGAGAAATCAGTGTTTTGTAACATAATCAAGCCCATACACAAGCAACTTCTGGCCTTTCTTTAAGTGTCTTGGTTTAGAGTATCTCTGCTTTTGGAAAACTTGGATTACTACAAATGTTGGGTGTTTTTTTCCAAAGAAGAAACTAATGAGATGGACTTAGTTATCTTTGCTGCGACACTGTCAGGAAAAGTTGACTACAGTACGTTGTTACTGCCTCTGTAATTAGGCTACTCGCTTTGCAACAGCAGGAAAGAGGCACGATCAGTTAAAACTGAAGTAACGCTGGTTACATTGTTTTGTTGAAGTCAGAAATACATGTACTTGTACAGTACATACAGTTGTAAGGAATCTGAGTTCTTAAGTGATAGCACATATACATGCAAAGCAGGTATGTGCCTTTTAAAAAGGGGCCCGTAGGTGTTAAATTAAGCAGACTTCAGAAGAATCTTGGTTTATAAGAGAAATATATTGATTCACTCTAACACTTTCTCTCTGGCATACACCTTCTTGTAACCGTGGGCTGGCTCTTTCTAGGCTTGTTCAATATGGATCCTCCAAAAGGGGTTTTCTTATGTGCAAAAATTGATGAAGAACAACGATATTGCTCTTCTGACCAAATATACACCTGGTCTAATTCTTTTTGCTCCACCACAACATACTTTGACACAAAAAACATAGAAAAGCCTGGTATTTTCCTCCATGTTTACAATGCAATGCTGGCCCAGATCAGAGCTTTCTGATTACTTTTAGCCAACATCCACCAGGTAATTTTACTCAGGCTCACTTAGCGGGAAGCAGGGTATCAGCCCCAGCTCAGCCCAGCCAGCCAGGCACTCTGCCTTGCTGGTGCATCTGGGAACCAGCTGGGCACGGAGCACTGCATTTACACTCTTCTCCTCCTTCTCTTCTTGCCCCTAAAAAACAAAGATTGAGATGTGCCTGCCTTTTCCAAAAGAAGAAGGGGATGATCCAAAGGTATTGCATGCAGTGGAAACCCACCACCACAAACAGACAGATAATACACGACACAGTCATACTTTCTTTTTTACTCCTAGTAGAAAGTAATAGTATTTTAACCCAGTGTCCCAGACACAGAGCATGAAGCAGAAACACACTCATCCTCAGTTCACAGCTGCCGGATAAATGGCGACTCCATTAAGCCGTGCCTGTGATCTGACGCTAGCTGTAAGGCCAGGCTGCTGCCCAGGGAGCCTGCCTGGTGCTCGCTCCTGCTGCTGTTGTGCAAAAGGTTTCAGGTAGTACTGACCTCAGCATGGGAATATTTCTCCCTGGGCGGGAAAGGAAATATCACAGACTTGAAGCCTTTCTCTCTCCGAGACAGAGGTGAAACTGTGCCATGCCAGATTCACCGCCCACAGACCCACTTGGGGAAAGGGTGCGCATCAAGGAGCAGCACGGTAGCATAAACCAAAACAAAGACATTGATTTCTTTAATATTTGCAGTGCACGGGGACTGCACAAACCTGGTGCTATCGGTAGCAGCCCATAGCACGCGTGTGGGCACAGACCTGCTCCCCTCCACAGGCTCGCTAGCTACCTGGAGGCGATGCCCCTCCATACACACACACACACACAGAGGCACAAACTCACAGATGCGCAGCTGCGCATTAGGCACAATGGTGAAAAAATAATACAGAAAACTGGGAGTTACAAGAGAATGAAGGATACACACAGGATCCACAGGGATCCTGGAAGCCAAAAGAAATGGCAAGAAAAAAAAGGGAGGAGAAATACCTGAAAAGTGGCTGTATTCAAATACTCTCTACACAAAAAAAATTTTTACTAAAACTATTACATTATCTTCTGAAGAGCTAACACTTCAAAAACATAGACTTGAGTGCTATTGTAGTGATAAAGAAGCTACTGAAACACAATATCCAGGCTACCCTAGGCCAGTGGAGTTAAGATTACCTTTATACCTGATTTACTCGGAAAAAAAAACCCCACAGATTCTTGCACACAGTTGGAGGTCACTTTAAAACAGATATATGTGCCCATCTTAAAACTATTAACAAACCTCTCTTTACCATACCATTCTGGCTAGCATGGAAAACTGGGCAAGCATCGTGGACTCAAGTGATTAATAATGCATGAATTCCTCTGAATCAAAGGTAAAGCAAGCAAAAATGACAGGCACAAGGAGAAATCATCTTAAAAAAATTACCAGAGAGCTAGTTTTGGATCTAAAGGCAACACCAAGCCTGCCAACTTCTCAAAGAGGCTGCCAAGAAGCCAGATGCCATAACTGGAAGGATATTATCCAGAGTTTTACATCTGAGTCTCATGAGTGCCTTTGAAAAAGGACAAAAAAAAAAGGATGCTGGAAAGAGCTGAACTGTTTAATTTCTATCCCCACCCTAAATATTTACTTAAAAGTTAAATTGAAACCATTGCAAAAATTAAAGACAGGATGTGTAAATACAATGTTAAGTATTTACAATGACCCACAAGGGCAAGCTAGCCCTACCAAAGTACTGAAAAACTCTCTGGGAACATGAATTAAAGACCCGAGGTCATCGGAGCTGGGCTTCAGAGAGCACGCAGAGTCCCCGAGGAAGGATTTGTGATGACTGAGTTCATATCAGTGGTGCCTGCCCCTGCAGCTGGGGTGGGCACAGGAGGACTCTGCAGCTCCTCTCCCACCAAGAACAGCAGGCACACGGCTCATCCCCACCACACGATGGGTTACACCTGCCACACTGTGGGCCCTACAAAACTCAGTCCATTACAGGGATGGCACCTGGCTGTCACGCAAGAATGATGCCTTTGGTTTGGCTATGCTGGAGGCATGGTTGATGGTATGGTGGAGGAGACGCTGACCACCCTTGAGACAGAAGCCAGCTGTAGATCATCAGAGCAGCTTTCTCCATTCTCACATCCGAAGAAGTCAATGCAATGAGGCCTTCAAGTAATAAGCTGCAAAAAAATGGAGCTGAAGAGTCTCTAATCAGTGAACAGACCAAAGGTTGACTACTTCCACTTTGCAGCAACGTCCTGCAAAGTGCAAGGTTGTACTGACAAATTGGATCTCTAAAAAGAAAGAAAGTGACAGTAACTGGATTTTTTTGGGTGAGTGAAAGAACATCTACAGAGGCCTCTATTGAACCTGCAAGCCTAAACTCCAATTTTACTTCATATAGACCCCATTTTGTGAACACATAAGCACATACATTTAAAACACTTGAATAACTCCATTTAAATCACTGGAACTCCTGTGCATCAAGTTAAACACTTGCACAGGGTCTTCTTAGGTCACGGTCTTGCACAGTTTATGCAGAAAAAAATTTTGTAACCAGATTGATTTGTATATCCTGCCATCACTCGGCACTGAGCATTTGTATCCCTGGATGTTAACTGGCATCTGTCAAGCACTCGCCTATAAAAAAAGTTATTCTGTTGCACACATTTGTAATATGCAACTGCATATATTACTTAGGTAAAGGAAAGGCAGTTATTTTGATTTCTGCCATAAAATACAGCATAAGTGTAAACTATGAACTGCAGAACACAAAAAAATGTAATGACTTTTTCAAATACTGGCCAAGTAAGCAGTATTTTACAAGACAAGAAACAAATGTTCAGGTCAGAACTGCAAATGGAAGTGACCAAGCCTGCACTGGACTTGAAGAAGCACAAGATCCTCCTCCCCACCCCCGCCCAAGGCTATAACAGGTTAACATCTCATCTTATTAAACACACCTGCTCTGTCTCTCCTTCTGGACTTTCTACAGGCTCATTAGGATTTGTGAGGGCTTTGGGGGTTTATTTTTTCAGAAAACACCAGGTAGCATGCGAAAAAATAAATGAAATACCGAATTAACCTAAATCCCCCTTTTAGCTACTTCAAGTCTTGTTTATAATGTGCACGCACCACTTTGCATTTACCATGAGGCTCCTCAATTAGTTCATAGGCAAGTTAACCTTCTGTCTCCCAGCAAATATAATTCATGCTCATTTTATACAACACGGCATTCTGCTGGCTATTATCCATCATTTACAAGTGTTATTTGTCTATAAAAATGACACTAAAAAGTTGAAAAATGATTCTGCTCTGCCTGCTTCTGGATGTGTTTTAACAAATGGTACCAATGCAAAAGGCTCTAAGTCATGTAAGAAGCAATTAGTCAAAGAAGCCATAAATATTTTTTAAAAAGGATATAAATGATTGCTTGCCAGATAGTAAAAGCTCTAAAGGTTGCTACATAATAAAAGACTGAACCTACACATACATATCTGAGTAACTTTACCCCTGTGTGCAATCTCCTTAGGATGAAGAAGGTTACTCAAGCAAGTAACATCAGCCAGGTGAGTAAGTGTTTGTCCTAAAATAGTTAAAATAGTATTCTTCATTATTTATTGTTAATGAAGTTAATCAAATTCAGCACTACTTACTCATGCATGCATTAAATAGAAACCTGAACATGACATGCATATTTATGGAACAGAGATTGAAAGATCATTATCTGTAGGGAAGAAAATCCAGCAAAGAAAAGGATGTGTAAAATGTGTCTGTTATCATATTACAACATAAACTGTTTTGCTTTAAACATAAATATTTATTTTAATTAATTCAATAACCTAAATGATAGCCTCTACACATGACTAGCTAATGTATGAATTTCGTGATTTCTGATTAAGAAGTCACCCACAGCCATAGCTACCATAGCTACCATCAACCAACTGGTCTAATTCCATGGAATTCAGTGGAGCTCTACCAATTTATACCCGTGTGCATTTCCATGTAGCTCCCCACTAACTGCATCTCTTGCGCCGAACTGAAATAAAATATACTGCACACCACTAGAAACCCAAAATAACAAAAAATAAATTGCTCTATTTACTTTTCGTTTAACAAATAAGGTAAGCATTCCCCACTTTCGTCTTAAAATTCTGAAATTGCAACTGAAGGGTTTTTTTATTTTTAAATTTAGATACCTGTATACAGGTTTAGAGGCCAGACAGATGAGTTTGGCAATCCCAGAGAGAGAAAGAAGGATGAAAAAAACTTTAAAAGTGCAGCTATTAAATATTCATGCCACTGGCATTCTGTACCTTCAGTGAAGTTCTTGCTCTATATATGGAATGAAACGTATAGTTAAGCACATGACTCCAGCAGCTATCGGTTTTGAAAGAGTTCATTATAATGTGAGGGGGAAAAGACTCTCCAGTTACTAAATATACAGAAAATATATTGAGAAAATAGGGAAAGAAGACATATTTCTGCATGTCCCATGGTCTTTAAAAAATGACAGATCAGTTTTGTTTCAAAAACTACCTTATTGTTCAAACGCCTGAAGAAAAAACAGTGCATTACCTTCAATCATATTTTCAAGTTCTAAGGTGATTTTATTAACTCCTTTTTATTGTCCAGTTTAAATATCTAATTGGCACACAGCACACTTGCAGTCGGTGGATGTCCATTAGACTTCAATGTGTTTGAAACGCTCTACAGCATTATGGGGCTGGCAGACCTACCGCAGTCCCATTTACAATGATACAAAGTAAGCGGGGCATAAAACCACAATGGTTAATGCCACTGCGAGAATGGAAAAAAAAAGCTTCCTCCAGTTCCTCCAGTGTGGATCCTTACAGATGGTTCTGCACAGCCAAGTGCCAGTCTCCACAAGTGCAGATGACCGAAACGAAGTCTACAAGAGTGTGTAGGTAATGGGTAGGAGAGGAGCAGGTCTGTGGAGCAACACAGCTGCTTCTCAGTGTGTGTGCTGGGGCTTGCTTCTGCTCCATCATCTTTATGCCCACCATGACAAGCTTCCTATATGGATCACGCACTTACCCAACACACACTGTACCCAACACGAGCCTTGTGCACACCCACCACTGAGGTAACCTGCCTCCCCTGTGCTCTGAGTCACGGCACGCCACGCAGGGAAAAACCAGAAAGCACCACACGCTCCACAAGAAGAGTATGTCTCCTCCTTCCACGTCCCCCCAAAATCACGGGTAGAGAGCATTTATGTGCCTGATACAAGAAACAATTACAGATTTGTGCGCAGTATGATGCAAATCTTGCTCAGGAAGGTGGTCCTTTTCCATAAAAACTGTCCCTGCAATGCCACCAAGGACGTTTGGATCCCATCTGGGGATCCAAATTCTGGCCATTTCAGGAGAACAAGAAGTTCATGACTGTCAGAAGCATGAAAGCAAGACTGAGACAGTCTGATACGCCTGTTCAAAGAAGAAGTGAGGGCTGGGCAGCCGTGCTTCTGTGCATGAGAAAGCCCTTCCCACTGACACACTGTAGCTGTGTAAATGCCAGCCTGAAAAGAAAAAAAACCAAACTATCCGAGTTCCACACTATAGTTTTTAATTTAATTCATTTCCATGTGATAGGTTTAAAATGTGCCAATTTTTATGATACTTAGGAAATACTAATAAAAGCTTACAGATCTGGAGATCTTTCTGCTACTACATCAGTAATTCTGCTGCCTCCACTCCTGGGGAAGCGCAAAGGCCACGTGCAGATTCATCCCCTCCTTCCCTCTACCCCCACCCCAGCTTTCCAGGGCACTTCATGGGCAGGAACAATCATGTTCTTCAGCAGACTCCTCTACTGAGTCAAAAAGACCTGACTCCACACATTTAATCACAGAATCCTCCTTTTATCCTCTAATTATGAAGCGGTGCCTGTTGAAATTAAAGCAGCGTGCTTGTAAATATTTTCAGGCACAAAGGAAGAAGCAAAGCCAGCTGAGCAATTTGGTGAGAAAGGAGGGAAAAGCATCCCAGACCTTCTGTATTCTCTGGTTACAAGTGATGAGACCGTTTTTATTTGTGTGGTTTTACACAATAAATTCTAAAGAGTAGTTGCTTAAGTACATCTAAAGGTTAAACCTTCAAGCAGCTAATCTGTATGTAAGAACAAGTAACTGTCAGATACTTAACCTTCTACAGATTAAAACTGTCTGCCTAACAGATGTGAAATCATCATTGTTGTAATTGTTATAAGTAGATATCTGAGCATTTTCTGGAGATAGATCTTTTTTTTTTTTTTGAGCAGTAATTTTATGCCCCAGGTCACTTGCGTGTTCATGGCTGTGATAAAACCACTGCCTTCCAAGAGAAGTTATATGCCAGGACTTTATAACTGCTGTTCTGGTTTCCAGCACCAAAGTTATTGGTTGTAACGGGCAGTTTTAAATTATTATAAAATGAACTTGTAGGGTGACTGGAAATGTTTTATTGTTCAGTTGCTGTAAGTGGTTGTATAAGTGAATTTTCACAATAGTATGGCTGGGGTATAGGAGGAAAAAGTGTTCCAACATCTGATTAGCTGTAACTGTTACTATAAAATATTGCTCTTTGACAGTGTTTGATAGACATATCCTCAGTTATTACACTATGTCTAAAATGCCATTACATTATGTTTATCAGTTATAAGTGTTAAGGATATAAGAGAAAAATATTTCCACTATGGTAAGCAAGCACGGAAACAGGATTTTTTCCCGTATGCTCCTTATATATATAGCAGGGCAAAGCAGCTTGAAACCCTTTCGATACCACTAAGCAGATACATGTTGCTACACGGGTCTACATTTAGGCCAGCGTCCTGCAACTAGACCGGGCATTTCCCTCTTCAATCACAGCGAAACGTAACTATTAGACTCTCCAGCAGCCAACTCAGCTTACAAATCCAGTATGTCACATTCAGACATGCAGGGTTTGTGCATGCAGTTTCTGGCTACGCCCTCGTCACGCTGCTGAATATGCCTCAGGAAAGTGGAGCTGTCTCGGACTGAGGTCTAGGCTCCACTCTCCCTTGCCCTTCAACTTCCTGTAGTTTTACATCATTTTAGCTGTAAATACCAGAGGTCAGGATTCCTCCAGTGCGAGATGCTGCACGGGGTCCAGCCCAGGCACAGCGATTGCCCTTCACAGGCTGCAGCTACCTCCCCCACCGCCTTGCCTGAAAGATCTCATTTACTCCAGCAGGAAATTTCCCGCGAGTCTGTGTTTTGGGCTCCACGCCAGACACTCAACCTGCACTTTTTTTCCATCTACCAAGTAAATATGGTTTTGAAACAAGACAGATTTTTTTTTTTTAATTTCTTTTTAACCCAGGTCTGCTGCACAGATTGGTATGTACTGCACGATCAGCAGGGCTTCCTAGGGAAGCAAAGCGTAAGACTGTGGCATCTCCCCATCATCTACTCCCTCTTCCCTGGCTGTTACCTTGGACCTGCTAATCGACTTCAACCAAATCTGACAGAGGTTTCAAAAGAGCCCTACTGAAAATCAGCAGCTGTTTATGCAGTGCTAATAATTCGGTCCTATACCCACGCCAGCTGGTGGCAACCAGCCGACCATCACCACGCGAGCACCATTCAGTTCAGGCACAGCTCTGAAACCACCCCAGCCGCTGGTGTTTTTTCCCCACATCAACGAAGAGGAGCACGAGGGAGATGCAATCACTGGCAAAGAGTTGACACAGTGGGGCTGCTGGGTTACAAGATGCAAAACTAGGGTCTAGTTTTGGTAATTCCATTGCTCAGGGAAGCTTTTTTCTTACTTAGATGGCAGACATTAAAATAATAATAATAAAAATACTAATAGTAATAATAAAACTGAGTTCTAATAATTGCCAGTTAGACCCTGTAAGTATTCAAAGCCCAGTCACTAAAGACAGAAAACGAGGTTCTGAAGAGCAACAAAAATGCCAATGACAAGCGCACACTCTCTTGCAAAGTGCTCTGCAAATGAGCCCTTGCACTTCGACTCCTGTGAAAGTGAAAGGCAGAAGCTGGTGCATCACCACCACCCGTATGAGAGGTCATTTCCAGGACACAATGCAGCAATACGCACTGACCTGCACTCTGCATCGATGCAGTTTCCGTACAAGTTTATTTGTGAGCTGAACTTGAGCAGAGAATGCCAGCTGTGCCACATTGTAAAGTGGATTTGTCATGTGGATTTATCCCTACTTTCTCCATTAAGTCACCCTTGGGAATGAGCACTAGTTAGAACTCTCTGATAGATGTGAAGGTTTTTTATACAGACGGGGGGCAAAAAAAAAGGAATGCAGTGATTCCAAGAGACTGGAGGAAAAAAAAAAGGTATTATTAGCACATCGAAAGGCATCTGAAATATAAATTATTTGAAAGCACATCACTTTATATATCCTGTTAATTACATGGTTAATATTATGGAATCTGACAACTCCCCATAGACACCAGGACTACTGATGAGTCCCATTTTATGGTAGAAATTTCTCTCTTCTTGTGCAGAATTACCTCTTTAACCTCTTTCAGTCCAATAAATTCACATTAAAATGTGACCAGGAGTGACAACCTTGGGAGAGGACTAACCTCTCCCTCTATCATGTCATTTTAGCCTCGGTCTCAAATTGGTACAGCACTCCCATAGCTATTAGCTCAGCTCTTCGCCTGCCTCCTGAGTAGATGAAGCAGTATGTCTAATTAATTTACAATCCTTAAGTACAAAGGTAGCTATCAGCAAAACTACACTAAAATCAAACCACCAATAAGGTAATTGTAAAATCATAATTTTCTGAGATGTTTTCACTAAATACTATCTTAGCTTTGCAGCAGAATGTTTTCCAAAGTCTAGCCTTACAGCTACGTGAAAGCCAAATATTTCATACATTACAGTATATCTCGCTCCACAGGAAAAAAAAAAAAAAGACAGATATTCTTTAATACAATGAAATGCAATTTAAAGGCAAGTCAATAAAATACTAACCTCTTATCCTCAAATGAGGGCTACGCTATACATCATGGGTTAGAAGTTAAAAACGAAGAGAATGGCTCTTGCCACTCATAATTCAAAGACTGTTGTCAAAAGCTTTCTGTTCATAGAAATGCTATTGGTTTTATTCAGTTGGCAAAACTGTGCAGTATTCCAAGTAGCTCAGACAGATAGCTTTTTTAGCTATACAGTTCAGAGCCAAATTTTCCTGAACAGCATAAGGACATGATTTTGCTAATGTATACATGTTGCACTGTACCCGGTTCCAGAAATAACCAGCGTCCATGAATGCAGGCTGGGGTCTAGGGAGGATACATGCTAACACCCAGATTCCTTATTTTGCTTTGTACTCTGAGAGACCAGACACAACCAGCAAAAAAACCACTGCCGCACTAAGAAGCCCTCTGACAGCACAAAGCTCCAGGAGGAAGCTCTGCTGCTGCCCAGCTCCCCACCTGCTTCTCACTGATGAGAAAATACTGAATATTGGGGATGGGAGGCAAGGGGCACACTGCAGCACAGCAGCAACGGGCGAGATACTCCGCTGAGCTCCAGCCACTCTTGTGGAATTCTCGTTTTTGCCAGGGCCAAATAGCTGAGGGACATGAGGGGTGACTAACCTTCTGCAGGCAGCCATCCTCTCCTCCTGCTCCTGAGCCTGAGAAGAATAGAGATGAGGCGTAACATCTGAAGCCCCCTTCACTCCCCCGTTTTCTCTGGTTGTCAGACAAGCAACGCTTGCCAGCATCCTGAAGGGTGTGGGGAGACTTTTTTTCTTTCTCCTTCTGCTGAATAAACCCCTTTCTGTAACCATGCCATTCCTGCATGGTCAGGGGCAGCAGGAGAGGAGCTAAGCTCATTTGCTGTGAGGAGCTGTCAGCATCTCCTTACGGAGGGCAGGCTGCCAGCCTCTCCGAGGCAGTTACGCGGTGGCCTGGCCATAAGCAACCCTCACTTCCCACTATCACATTCCCACTCTCCGTCACACACAGGGAATTCTGTACACCGCATCTTCCTTTTCCTCTATGGCCACACCTGATCGCCACAAAATAGTCCTAGGCTTGGTCCTAGCCCTTCGCGGTCGATGGAGCTTATGTAAAAGGCTGACAGAGGAAGCAGAAAGCTGGACCAGCTAGAGACTTCACTGCGACAGCTCAGAGGTGGTTGCAGACGAACAGATGAAGCCTTAGGTGTGAAATCTCATACTGCTTGCTCAGTGTTGTCTGGTGTGAGTGGCCCTAAGGAACGAGCAACTGCAGCAGGAACAGATAGAGATGTTCTTGCCGACAGGAACAGAACAGGGACGCTTACTTGTCCCCGTCTTCTTTCTGGAAGGAAATCATCTGCTACTGCTAACACCGAAATCTGTGCATCATGCTCATGCCTGCACCAGGTTGAGGAGTATGACAGAAGTTTCCAATTACAGATAAAGGCTATCTTCAAAATTTGGACAGAGGCCACTGATTTTGACGGCTCTGCCATATAGTGATATTTCTCATTCTTACAGGAAATGCCTAGAATTTGGTACAGGCATTAATTTAGCTGTATTTTAAATCTATACAGGCAAATTCAGTTAAATAACTGCACATATGTGTGCAATTTTCCACATACCAATGCCAGCACCCTGCAGACTGTACAGCAGGCTACTCAGTTTACATCCTCGTGTATTTTGCTTGCTCCCATATAGGCAAGCCCACAGTTACCGATATTCTTCTAGAAATCTGACCTGCTGTCTACAGGGAATTACTATATGTCTCACCAGAAAATACTGAATAGAGGACAGTTCCTGCATGAGAGTATGAGGACACGCATGCCTTCACCCTTAAGCACGGCACATGTCTTCTCCCCAGGCACATAACCTGGCAGGTGCAATCCAGACCTCCATTTGTCACTCAGACACCAGTAATTGGCTCTCCAGAAATACTCTAGGTAGATTAGATTAGATGAGAATTATCTTCTGTCTTTTTAGACCATTTTGGCACTAAGAACAAAACCAGGTATTTTTTTCCAGGCAAACATGCTTTTTCTGAAAAACTAAAAGATAGGACAAATGTTCCTGTCTCCTCTGAAATAACATTTACCAGTCCTCGCTAGAAAGAAGCAGCTGGCTTCAGTTAATCTGGTGGGATAACATTAAATGTAATAAATGTAATGTCATTAAGATCTAAACCTTTTTCTAAAAGATTTGGGTACAGGGATGAGCTGCGCAGCTGGGTGCAGAATTAAGCACCCAGCTCCCAAAATGGATCTCACATTGCTGCGTTGGGTGCCGAAGCTCCCCGTACTGAGGATGGGGGAGAAGCCAGCACCCAACAGCCAGCTTCTCAACACCCAAAGGCTACCCCGGGAGCCAAACCCTATGCCTGCCAAAGGAAAATGTCAAAGAGAACTTACGTTTTTTGCTGTGATTAGACTCCGCTGTGAAAGGACGACTCACAGCCTGAGTCCCACCTACGTGCCCTCTTGGGCATTTAGGTCAGACAACGGGGGCACACCTCTCTCTGAAACAAAAACCGAAGGACGCAGCGAAGCACACTGGTTTGCTAGCAGTTAAAACACCAACATAAGAACATCGGAAGCCCGGATTCACGTATCTCCCCAGCATGTGGTTCACATCCATAGATACAGTCTCAAGGAACGTGCACTACTTACCAGGCCAAAGCTCTTTCCACGTGACAAGCTGCTCATCACCCTTCCTGGAGCTTGACCCCAGCATGGATCTCAGAATGGAGGGACCACGGGACCAGGAGGAAAGTGGCTGAAACATTCAGCCGGAAAAGGGGAATCCCTGGATCCTCTCACCCCAAAGTTGCATAACATGTGACGTACAAGCAGTACGGACAGCGCCTGGCCACAGCATATCTCCGGCTTCTCCAGGCCCTTATGTACTGGGCTAACGAGTCTGCTAATCCCCAAATTGCCTCTAGGCACGTGTACTAGCAAAGCTGGAGATAAGGCTAAACATGCTTCTGCCAGAAAACTACGGCATCTTGGTGCCTAGCTGGGTTGTGCTGGGTTTCTGGATCGTGGCTTTTGCTATGTTAATTCTGCCTAAGCTGTTCACATAACCCACTATGTTGCACCTTGCTTAAGAGCTGTAAAGAATGAAGTAAGGACCTGCTTTGGTGGCACACCACAAGCTAAATTAATCTCCTGGCATAAACTTGCACTGCTTAGTTCAGTGAACAAAATCAAAATCCAGTCTCCAAATAACTCAGAGGAATTTCTGGCTGATGTGGCAATCATTAGGCATATTAAATGACAGATATAATGAAAGTGATTTTTAGTGGTTCAGATAGATAGGCAGCTAGTACATTACTACCTCATTCAGCTTCCAGCCCAGGTATGTCTTCAGCCTGCTAACAAGCATCCTTTGTGGATTACTTGCTGTAACTTGACCTTCCAGAACTTCTTGCTTTTTCTTTTCACCGGAGACCTACGATTCTTCTGTGCTCCCTTAGTTTGTACTCCCCACAAGCAATAAAACTATGTCTCTTGCCTTAAGTGACTGAATTTCTCAGTAATCACACACCTTAGATTACAGACTTCAGGTTTAGATGCATCGCTGTATGAAGTACTATAAAACGAGCAATCCACTGACTTTCTATCGTGCTTAGGAAACAGAGTTTCACAAAGAAGTCTGGTTCCACCTCTCTCCTTTTAAGCCTGTCAGGTGCCCATGCTCACAAAAAAAGGGTTCATCTGGCTCACATCCTCTGGGAAGCTTTGGGCATGTGTACCTGCACAGCGGAGCAGAGATCCCCAAGCTAACAGAGACCGAGGCAGGGCTTCACATACAGCAGCATGCAGCCCTAGAGGCTTTGGTCTAGGAGTAGCAGAGCTGTACTCACATGATGCCGAGCCAAAAATAGCTAGTCTCTCCTCCTGAGAAAAGCGTGGGACAAAGCTGATCGATTCAGATGTTGCTCCTTGTGAACACAGCTGAACTGCTTACAGACCTACTGACGCGACGTGCGGTGCAACTGGTGCCAAACATCACAGAGCGTTACTTGAGGTAAATACAACCCCAGTGTTAATAATAATATCATTTGTTTTTATCGTCACCCAGCGTATTTTCATAACACCTTTCAATGCATCTGGCCCTTATCAACTGCATGGTAATTGAGTGTTGTCAGTAAAATTATGTAAAGTTAATTTTGACACCCTTTCTCTGGAGTGTCTGTTCTGTTCTTCTGTGTCCTCAGAATGAAATGTTTTGATACTCGTGATTTTCTTCAGAGAAAATAGTTCCCCAAGCCCCTGTTGCTACTCCTCTAGCTGCAATACTGCTGAATGTGTCACATCCAGGCTCTATCTCATCCTCTGATTTCTGCTTAACAAGTCTAAAGTTATTTTCAAAGATCCTCTTCTGTGTCCTGCCATTATTAAAAGGTCAGTTTCTGTTCACTTGAGTAAAAATATGACTGATGCTAATTTTCTGGTGTTAAAACCATGTGTCACACACTAAGAAAAGCATCAGGTGTACTCTATCTATCCAGAAAAGACTGATACCACATGTAGTAAAGACTTGATCCAAACATGTCCTGTATTTGGTTCATTACTTTTGCTTGATTGCTGAGAGCTGAATCTTTACAAGTAGATCATATTCATGAATGTGTCACACCTCACTATGTCATTGTGCCAGAGACTCATCAAAGATCTACTCAAAGCTTTCTTCCTAATTTATACTTCTTCTGTGAGGTGCTTTGAGTTGAGAAATCTCTTTTGCAAAAGGAAAGCCATCCATTGTTTGGACTCTAAAAGGAAATGTAGGTGTTTAATTGGTGGATGTGGTTTTCATTATACTTTCCATCTCCACCACAAACCCTCTTCATAAATTGTGACAAGTCTGTTGGCAGTCTGCTGTATCAGACTGGAGGTAGCTGACTTGATAAGCATGTTGCCTAGCCGAAGAAAAACATGAATTCCCTCCAACTTTCCTCAGAATTGCTAATTAGCTCAAAGGCAATGATGTCCTGAATTGGCACAGAAAACCACTGTGAGAAAGTCCTAGGGAGATGCAAGACTATAACTCAATAGGGTCTAGTAGTATCTTAAGCGCTTTTTGGTTTACTGAAATCAAGCTAGCATCTTTGCTCTGAATATGCTCCTTATTTAAACACATGCGTGGTGATTTACAATCCAGTAAAGTCCTCAGCTTCATTTCTATGCAGCCCATATCATGACAGTAAAGAATGGTCGTTTTCCAGAGAAAATAAAGAAGGAGATGTTTTTATATTTATAAAAGCAGTCACCCAGTCTTACAGGGCTGAGGTCCTTCCCCTCTCAAACGAACGCAGAGGTGGGGGTAAAGGAAGCACTGATCTGGTCAGTATTGTGATTTTCTGCTGCCATTTCTCAGTGGGGTTTGTTCCTGCCCCCACTCAGACCAAAAAAAGCACCAAACCCTTATGCATACACTTAGTGTTTCCAAGAGCCAAATGGCAAGGAAGCATTTCGAATAGGCAATTTGCATGTGGCCACCCTGTTTTCCACCACATGGAGACACTCTGAGCCAAGTGAGTTGGCCTACAGGGTAGAGAGCAACCCTTGGCCCATATCAGTATCTCCACTGTGGCCTGAAGCTCACCACTTTTGAAACATCCTCAGATGTGGCAGGACAATATGCAGTCACAGCCTGGGACTATCAGGTTCCGATCTCTCCCTGCCTGAGACACCCTGACCTCCATCGCCCTCAGGAAGGTCCTCACACATTCGCAGCTCTTAAACTAACGCTCTGCTATGAAAGTAAATGTTTTGATGGAAACTGAGAGGCTACTTGGGATGGTGATGTCCTGACGTGGTAAGAGCATTCACCTGGCACACACAAAACCTTCATGCAAAGAAACTGGAGAATAGATTTGAACTTGTAAGAATTTCAGGTATAAATTGCAAAAAATGCCTAAGTTGACAGAAAGTGCACCTTTATGGGTGCAGGATTGTTTATATTTTCAGAGTAATATCATGGCTTGAATGAGTATGGGCATGCTGAAAAAATGATGCTCAAACCTTAGTCTCCCACACGTCCCACTCCCGCTGGCCATGCTCTGGAAATTCTGACATGAAAAGAGGAAGTCAGCAGTTTTGCCAGGACTCCCAGGCAAGCCGGTCACGGTGGAAGCCTGACATCCAGAAGACCTGGAAAACAGCCAGTCTGTGCACAGCATGTCCATCCTGTATGCCTGCATTCAGGTGCATCAGATTTATTATGCATGTGCAAATCACCTGATTTATTGCCATGGTTTATTACCAGGTGCAGCAAGGCCAGCAGCATGTTCAGAACATGTTGGATTTACTGCACGTACACGGGACATCTGTGAGCGCATACAATCACCTTTTCTCCTGAGACTTCCTAGGAGGAAATATGGGAACCATACTCAAACTTCTGGATTCACTTTGGTTCTGTATTTGTCTGCAGGCAGAGACAGGCTTCTGGGATAAAGTAAGCACGGCTACTTTAGCATACTCTTGAAGTGTATTGTGAGAAAACTTGTTTGTACTTTTCAGTCCTTGAGAGAGAACTGTGAGTGGGTAAGGGTGAGCTAGCAGCATTTCAACAGAGCCAGCCTGTTTCCCTACCACACAGCAGACACATTAGCACCTAATGAGTTATGATGACTTCAGCTTTAACAGATGACTTCTTTTCCGCCAACCAAATTACAGTATAAGCACCACTGAAATTTTATTAGCTGGTTTTGCATGTGAATATGACTTGAGGAAAGGAAAACACTTGAGTTACATATTTGTTCAGAAAATCAGAATTCCATTTTCTTTAAGGCTTTCAATGAGATGTATGTTTCCAAGTCATTTCTGAAAGTGGGAATTAGGGTATATTTGACTGGCATCCAGGTGTGGGCTCCAAGACTCGCTCTGATCTGGAGCAGTGGTACTGGAGTAGTACTCCACAGTAGGACTGTAACAGGTATATTTAATTAGTTCCCATTGGTGCCACACGTATTCTGATGAGGTGTGGACTGCCTTGGAGAATACCCAACAGTCATCAGCATTTCAGTACGCTGAGCCCTGAGAGGTCTCTCTCCTCACTCATTGTGGAAGGGCTCCCAGGCAAGAGAGAGGTTACCCGCACCTCCGGGTAGGGCTCCGGGGAGCACTCTCACACCCCCAAGACACTACTTCATGTACCTTCCCGCTTGATCCTACCCAGAGCAGGGGGCTTGCTTCATTCACCCAGCCCGTGGCTCTCTGCCCCCAGAACAATGTCTCATGCCTCCATGGCACAAGCGCCTGGGTTCCCCACCACTCCTGCAGCTGAACCTGCTACCTTCAGCCTGACTGTGCAGCACCTGTTTTAGGTAATTCTGCAGGTTCTATCATCGCATACACAGAGGCAGCATTTCTTTGTGTCAGGTCATGGAGATTGCTCAAGTGCACTCATTGCCTTTGATCTCGTATGACCTCTCGCTCCAAACCTCCTACCAACAACTCCCTGGGCACTGAGATACACCATCCTACACCAGGGAACCTGCAGAACTTTAACATGTTGGGATTATGTAGTAATTATGTCAAGGAGTAATGGCTTTAAACTAAGTGAGCGCAGATTTAGGCTAGATACAAGGAAGACATTTTTTACCATGAGAGTGGTGAAACATTGGCACAGGTTACTCAGAGAGGTAGTGGAGGCCCCATCTCTGGAAACATTCAAGGCCAGGTTGGACAGGGCTCTGAGCAACCTGGTCTAGTTGAAGATGTCCCTGCTCACTGCAGGGGGGTTGGGCTAGATGACCTCTAAAGGTCCCTTCCAAAACAAAGCATTCTATGATTCTATGGTTGCTCTAAACTACAATGCATTACTGACTGAGACTTAGCTTACTCATCTCCTGAGACCTTTGGGCAAAGGCATTTTTCTGCTGCTACGCACACTTCAGTTTGCACAACTGGACTTCACAGATGACAGCCAGCTCTAAATGAGATGCCACAGCAGACAGCATTTCCCAGGCAGGACGCTTTGACCATGAGCCCCTTTTCTTTACAGCTCTTCACTAGTTCCCACTGTCCTCACCATGCAGGCCCTTCGTGGCCTATCCCCATCATTATCAAAAGTCATTACCAAAAGTTATTGCAAAAAAGCTGATTCTTCTAGTCTTCTCTTGACCCATTAGGGCAATTCACTCTCCAAGTTTCCAACTAACACCTTCAGGGTATCCCTGTGCTGTCACTCCTGCTTGGGAAGAGTCCTTATAAACATGCACAAAATTACTTCATTGTTCTTTTTGAGGTTCTTGAAAAGAAAGTTCTGTTTTTTCCCACCATGCTCACACTCATGCATTTGGCAGCACTGTCAGGCTGGCGGCTTGCTGCAACTGCTGTTTATTTGGATGATTAAAATACTCTGTCTTTTCTTTCTGGCCAGTTTTGCCTCTATCCACCATTTTCTCTTGTCTTTCACTTTGTGTGCAAAGCTTTTGGTCCCACGACTGGTTCTTTGTCCCATGTCTGTACAGCACGTGGTGCAGCAAATGCGGGTCCCTACCTACAGATGCAAAGCTCAATGGCAATGCATACGAACAACAACAGCAAAAGGCAGGAGGGCAAAATAACATAGCTGCCACCCTCTCCTGGAGCAAGTGCAGAGCACTAGCCATTCCAGTCCATCAATGAAATACTGGATATGATGGGAACATGAGGAGCTTCACTATTGTGTCTATTCGGGTAAAGAGTCAGGCTGTTTCCTCTTCTGGGAAACATTCATTGCAGTTGAATTTCATTTTTTCATGTTTCATTTAAATTTTCAAATCATCCATGCTCCAGAATTAACTGCAACTTTCATTATTTGACTACTTTCCTTCCTCTTTTTAACCCATATGTATTGCTTTTTTTTTTAGCTATAGGTTACTTTGCTGTGTGCGAGTGTGTCACAGCACTCATTTTTCTGGTTACTTTGACAAACCTGACATCTTGCAGCTGTTACACATCTTGTTTCAATTACATCTCTAGATAAAAAGAATTCTTAAAGCCCGAAGGCTGCAGATGGCTTCCTCGTAAGGGGTTAACTCCAGCTTTGTATTAAAGCCTTTTTGGGGGTGCGTGTTCTTCTTCAGCCTCCTTCTCTTTGGCCCTCCCCAGCTTCCCCTTCTAATTTTGCTGTCTATCTATCTCCCTTACTCTAAGCCCCACTCCTCTGTGGCCATCAGCAGGAGAGGAACCAGAGCAGCAGTGTCCATCCCTGCCTCCTTCCCACCCAAAGATGCCCGGGGTGAGGCGAAGTATCTGTTGCTTGAACCTTATCTCCACATATCACGCAGGCTGCTTACAGCAGGGCACAGCTGAACGAGCACAAATCAGTGGAGTGACAACTCTGACCACCACTAATCCCTAATAAATTCTGGACTGTCCCACAGACTTGGGAAGCTCTTGACAACCGGTGATGCTCTCAGCATCTGGCAAACCACTTGTGTCTAATTGGGTACCCTGAGATATTTACACTGTGCTTAATGGTTACAGAAGAGATTGATCACCCCATTCTTGGTATCTATCCAAAAAGGGTATATAAAATCCTTTGATCTTGCTAAGGCAGCAAAACATGTCTAACCATCAGTTATGTAAAGGTGGTTGTTATTAATTTGAATACTGCACAGAGAGGAAAGAACAGAAGTACCATATAAAGAGATATATTAAGACTACAAAAGAATTAAGTGAAGCCGTTATGTTATGAATCATGATTTTATTGTTTAGCAGTCAGCTCTTGATGTAATTCAGATAATAATGAATGGGCTAATTCCTTCCACTTTTATTCAGGCAAAACTTCCATTGACTTCAAAGAGAAAGTTGTCCAAGTCAGGACTAGAGACTGCTGCATCTATCCCATTATTTGCAAATGCTATTCTGCATATAAAGTGTTCCTTTATAATGGGCTATCGCCAATAACAGCAACATTTACATAATATAAACCTCTTACATAAGTGTCTTTCGTGTTCAAAAAAGATTTTTTATTCTTATTGCAAACTGCCACGTTAAAAGTTCTTCCACAAACCCTAATATTTTTTAAAGTATAGGAACATACAGACGTTCTCAGTGTACCATTTTGATCATCTTTCCTTCTGCTCAATATTTTTCATTTCATTTTACCATAATTTTTTTCTCAGGAGAATGTGTTATTTATTGATTATTAGCAAAGAGATGATTTATCATTGCAAATATTTCCCTTTATCACAGAAAACAGAGTGCTAAAAATGGAAAAATGTGCTAAGCCTTGTTACATTTTAACAGATGCCAGGAATATTTGAGGAAACAAATGAATAAATAGTCCTGCATCACTGTTTCTCTCACTCCATAGTTCTATTTATAAGTTAATGCCCTATACAACATTTCAAATTGGTACTTATAAGTAACTCTCTATGTAATGGCTCAAAACTCAAAAAATGTGTTTAAGCTTAATACTTTTCTGTTTTTATCAAGGCAGGACTCTTCAGGTTTTTGACAAAACCAGAATTTTTTCTCTGATTATAAAGCATGCACTTCCATCTGGAACTTATTTTGATATTGTGAATCTTAATGCCTCAGAAAAGCACACAGAACAATGGACGGGCACTACTTGATTGTTTTAAATTGAAATTAATTAATTATGAAACAGCTGCAATAGTCTAAATTACTTATTTCCCCTTTCAGTGAAAATGAATTTACAGGCATTTGCAAAGCATACAAAAATAAAGAGAGAGACAAGAAAGTCTGTAAGAAGGGAAGTCATGTAGAATTGTCTATGATCTGTATTTCAAGAAAGTAAATAATTAATAGGTCCATGGAAGCACATTAAAGATTGCTCTTTCTATTACACAGTCACATTGAGCAGTAAAATAACGCTTTAAATCTCAACAACAAATACAGTAGAGAACTCAGTAGAGTTTACCTTTCCAGATAATCATTTTTTCAGCTGAAAACAGCGATTTTTTCACATTACAACCAGACTGTGACTTGAAAGAAGCTTCTCAGTCATTTAGTCAAGACAGATGAGCAATGAGTGTCAGAAAAGCTACCAAGGCATCAAAAGATCTACAGTCAAGGCCATTAAAGAATAGCTAATCTGCTCTAGTTCTAATTCTCCACTAATGGGTTTCCTTAAATGTGCTTTACATCAGCTGTAATTAGTTCAAGATATTGCTACTTATATACTTCTAAGAACAACAAAAAAAAGGTTGCATTTCTACCACATCGTATGTAATCATGTTCACACAGCCGTGCACCCAAGCCAGTAGGTTCTTGTGCAGTGCGAAGCCTGGAAGAGCATCATACAGATACACTTTGGTTGGATCTACAGAAGCCACTGCAGGTCCAGCAGCAACAGCATTTATCTATGTTTTCCTTTGTTGGGGTTATCTCTATGCCATTTTACCTCAGATGTTGCAGAATTGACTGTACTGAGTTGCAAGGGATACATTAAGCCACATATATTGGAATATATGTACATTTTTGCTACCAATGCTATGGGTTTGGAACAGATTTGCACAGTGAGTGTCAGTGACAAAAAAACCCAAAACCCTTGCCACTTTTATGATAGGGCATGACCGGATTTTGAGGGCATTCACTCCTTCTTAGAAAAAGGTTCATTTATCTGAGAGAGCAGCAGTCTGACGCAATGACCTAGGAGAAACGTATGGTCCTGTGGCCTGTTTGGATCCATCTACACTGTGAAGAGGGGTAGAACCCCACGAGCTAGCTTCAAGCACGCTGGTATACCCAAACACGCAAGGCAACGTGGTGATACTAATTCAGATCAGTTGGGATCACAGTGGTTTTCTTGCAGGGAGCCTGAGTAAATAGACTAGCACACAATCACCTTTTGTACGAAGAAATTCCTGACAGTCTTCGGGCCTAACCACAAACAAAGCACATTGTAACATTAATTTACTCTTTCAGCTGGCGACATTTAGTTAACTCAAGGTCATCATCCTGCAGAAAATGTTACACTCTCCTTGCCAAACACAAATGAAGAAATGCACACTTGGCTTTTATTGTTACTTTGTCCTTTAAAAACAGTTGATGATATGACAGGTTCCCTCCCTGACTACTTCATAAATAGAAAACATAAAAACATGTTTTCTATTGGATGCATATCAATACAACTATCTTCTCCAGAGTATCTCTGTCAACAAACTGCTCATTTTTTCTGGACTCAGGTTCAATCATCTACTGCACTTGCTATTCTAAGACAAAGGAGAAGAAAAACATTAAAATTACATCTTTCCCTCCTAAAATCCACAGGTCTGAGAGCTGAAACCTCCTGGTCAATCAGAACCGGTCAATGACACAGAAAGAATCGGCTTTCTCTTGGTGCATCACTAGGAGGTAGGCACCATCTAGTAACGTCAGGGCAAAAGCTGAACCCCCACAGAGGAGGTTTAGGGCATCTGCCAACGCCCGTACATCAGAACAGGCTCCCCTAAACCTTCACAGTGACGAAAGCAAAGAAAGTAGGGATAGAAACAAGGAGATGGATGGTAGGAGAGATCACTGCTGGTATGCCTTCTGAATCTGAACCCTGCAGATGCGTACCTCACCAACACTTTCTCCTCTGGATCCACCTGCCTGTTGCATTCGCATTTTTTGATTCACCATAGGTTACTGTAACACCCTGGCACCTAGGTTGCACCGTCACAGCAATGCATGGACTAGGAAGTCCACCAGGTTCTCCCTCGGGGATTTCAAAAGTGATACATGCAGTGAGAACTGATTCAGCTCAAAGCAATCAAAACATAGTCAGTGTAAGAAGATACCACCTTCATCCTCTGTTTGTCCCCTCCTGCCATTCAGTCAAACCAGGCTGAGCCACAAAGGATTCTTTCTTTGGTCGGAAACATGTGAAAACAACCACATGGAAAGACTGGGCTACATTAAGATGCTGTGTGGCTTTGTCAGACACAACCCTCTTGTTTTTAGTTTTAAGTACTTACAGTTGTGGATCATCTTTATTGAGAAACAAAACATAGCAACAAAAAGCTTCTTAGCAAAGATTTCTGGTCCCTTCTGCATCATTTTAAGTGTTTCCTGACTGCTGAGACCACCACTGCTGCATTGGAACTAATTTATTTTTTAAGAAGTACATAAAGGATCTCTGAGGATAAGTTTAAATTGCGTTCCTACTGTCATATTTCCCATGATACACCCGTATCCAGGTCCTTGGTACATGCATGCAGGTTAAAATCTTCCTACGAGGATGAAACACAGTCAACTTAAGTCACTAATATGTACTTCTTGTTTGCTTAAGGTATTATGAAAGCTGAGATACCAAGCTGTAAGAGAGGTACACAAGTAGCTATATTTTTACCTTTGAAAAGACACAGAAAATGTTCAGCACAGAATATTAATAATGGCCATCACGTTCATTTAACTGGGGCTACAGTTCATTCACTCTTTCTCCTAAATGTAAATTCGTAGTTACCCACAAATTGTTCAGAAATTGTATAGATTTTTACTGGAGTATTAAACTATAAGGGTTCATTTTTGCTCTCCTTGGGCCTTAGGCAGCACCAGCAAGCGTAACCCGTGTTTTAACATCAATTTTAAGAGACAGAAGACCAGTGAGTAGCTCTCCCAATAACAACGCGAACACGGTGGGTTCAGCCAGAGCGGGGACCGGTGGGCTCCCTGGGAGTGGCGGCCACCGAATCCAGCCCCCGGCAGCGGCACTGACATGGTCATTCCCCAGCAGGGCAGGGTTTGCCAAGAGATAGTTTTGCACAAAATCAAGGAAGCCTGGTTACAGCTTTCCCTTTTCCTACTTTTCAGTTGTTCACAAAGAACTTGTGATTTTCTGCTGGAATTAGCCTTACAGATAATCAGCCTGTATACAAAGAAATTTTACCTGAATTTCATAGAAAATACCATTTTTTTGAACTCTCACTTTGTGAGGATGTCATTTCAAAGTTACAGCTAGATCACTCTGTTAGATGAGACACCACTTCACACAGAATTTACCCTCCCTGTTTTCTAGCTGTACATAGTATGGGTTTTTCTTCATTTCTATTGATTTTACTCTATTACTCCTATTGTTAATAAAGTTTTCACCACAGTTTAACGTATCTCTGAACATACGCTGCAAATAATTGCTGGTACTCTTTTTATCCATGCTTTATTGTTTCCCAGTCCTAGATACAACACAAATGGATTAATTTGTTATATGAGGTTAAAAACATTGCAATTAGTTGCTTTCTCTAATGAGAGTGTTGTGGAGTGGAGTGTGATGTTATTTCTAATACACGGATGACAAGATATTCCCACAGCCAATATTTCTTCTGTGTCTTTTTTTTTTTTTTTTTT
>Ga0065711_1003538_pt1 | contig 27536 bp, 12 predicted proteins | sample Hoacrofraction12_FD_59098 | JGI IMG/M metagenome (GOLD analysis project Ga0065711, IMG submission 59098) | Hoatzin crop microbial communities from Cojedes, Venezuela - Epithelial fraction 12 v2 (version 2) | ecosystem: Host-associated > Birds > Digestive system > Esophagus > Crop | place...
CCGGCGGCCGCCGGAGGAGCAGGTGGGTGGCGGCGGGCGGGGGTCTGGCAGGGCGGGCCGCGGATGTCGGGGCTCCCCCCTCCCGGTATGCCCTCCCGGCCCTCGGTCTCCCCTCCGGGACGCGTGTTCCGCCTGGGAGCGGGCAGTCCCTGCGCGGCATCCCCGTGGCGAGCGCCTCGCTGGGCAGAAGCCGGGGGGGGGGATGCCGTTGCCATTCCCGGGGGGCCCCGCGTCGTTCGGCGCTTCCTTGCAAAGACTTGTGCTTGTTCGCTTAGGTATTTTAAGCTTTCAGTCCTTTATTACTTAAATAATTGGTTATTAAATCGAACGTGTAATCGGAGGGAAGAAGAAACCCAGGCCCAACTCATTTGCTGGCTCGCGAGCTTTGTGCGGGGTGCGCGGTGTCCGGGCGCGGGCTTTTCGCCCGGGGAGCGCCGGGAGCCGCGCAGCTTCCCCTGTCGCCAACGGAGCAATGGGTGCCCCGCGCCCGGGCTGGCGCCGCGTTCGACGACAGAAGCGCAGCCCCAAGTGCGAGGGACCCCTCTAGCGCTGGTGGCTCCACAGGGGCAAACAGAGCACGTCCCAAAGTAATTCCCAGGCAGTTTTGTTTAATTTGTTGATTGTTTCCGTTTAAAATTCTTTGAAGGTGGTCGTGAGCGCGCTCAGCCCTAGGTGAGCGCCTTCCCAGTATTCAGCTACCCTAGCTGTGAAGTGTCTGGTGGCGCTGGCCTGACCTTACAGCTGGAAGCGGGCCACTTCTGAAAGACGCTGGCACTTGAGAATCCACTCTTAGGTCCGTGTGTCTTCCTTGTCCCTTTCTCTAAAAAAATAAAAGAGGCAGAGCAGGGCACGTACCCGAACGTAGGGTAAGGCGGGGTGCTCCGAGAGGCGCAGGAATTCCCCTCGCTGCATCCACAGCCCCTTCTGCAGGCTGTTCCTGGAGGAGAGTCACAGAAATCCTCCCTGGTTCTGGCTGCTGGCTTCCTTCCCTGAAAAGAGAGGTGAAAACGCGGCATCACGTCATCTGGCATGTGTTACTGCTCTCAAACGGGTTGTAACCCCTCGCTAAAGAGGGAGCTACTCTCTGGTTACCACTGCTTCTCTCGTAGAGACGAGTGCGTGGCCGTGGTTTCAGGGGATGGTGAGGGCCGAAGAACTAATTTCTAGTGTTGCCTAAACACATTTTAAAATGAAGCTGGTAAAGGTACTGCTTGGGTGGCTGCAGGCACCCTTGGCAGAGAAACTCTCTTCCCACTTCTCTCCGGCACAGGTGGTGATCGTGGCTCTTCCTGACAAGCTGGGGCCTAACGTTAAGGTAGCAGGGCAGAAATTTTAGATAGGCCATGAGGAAGAAAGAGAAAATCCTTCCTGTTTACTGGAAATGTTTCACTGTCGTAGTGTGGAGTATTTTTTTCTACATAGTGAGGTGCCAGCAGGCTGGACAAATAATAAACTAGGTTTGGAAATAAGGAATGTCAGTTGCCTTTATTTAACGTACCTATAGGATGTGAACACTGTATATAATAACAGTAAAAATATTTGTAGTTTTATGAATAAATAGGAGTATTTTTCTTCTCTGTCTAGAGAAGGCTGAAGCTAGGTGAGGATTTAGCGGTGCATTCACTTGCTGCAGACTCTGACAGAAACTCCTGGATTCTCTTGTTCAAGAGAAGCACAGACACGGAGCTTGATTTGGAGGGGCTCCTGGGTCATCAAGCCTAGTCACGTGCTGTCACTTTTTTGCTTTCGTGAGCACGTCCAGATTTCTCTCAAGATAATCAGTTCCCCCAGCCCTGTGTGGTCTCGCAGGGGGGCTCTTGCTGAACCCTGCCGTTCCAGGAGGCAGGAATCCTGTTCCCCGGCAGGGTCCTCGCCGGGAGTCCCTCGCGGAGGCCTGGCGTTGTTCCTGTGCTTGCTGAGGGTGTCTGCGCTGTTAGCCTGGCTGCTGGTCCTCAGCCTGGGCTTTCCTGTTTCGCGCTGTTGTCAGAAGGACAAACACATACGCCACCTCGGTGTTGCATGCGATGCGAAAGAAATGGGTCAAAATCCGCTTTGACGATGGTGTCAACTGTTACTTCTCTCAGCTGGTGTCGAGTAAGGCCCACGTGAGAGCAGATCCTTTGGCCTTTTTCCTGTTTTAGGTGAGGATCTGGAGCTGGTAACCTGGGTGTGATTTGCTTTTTCCCGTTTCCTCCAAAATAATCTGAGTTTGTGTAAGATCGTACCTCATAACATAATGATGTAAGAATACCATCCTGATGAGAAGGACCTAAATAATAACGTACAAGTCTTTTAATATTGCTTTAAAAGAGAGTACTCCGTAGGAAAAAGGTCTATTTATTTAATGCTAAACCCTCTGGCTTTAATTTTCTGTTGAAGCTTATCATTATGTCAACAAGGACATGTTTAACGAAGTTACTGACAGGTACATTTTTAAAAGGCTAGAAGGATATGTTACTAAATGTTATACATAGCCTTCGGAATTCATTGTTGCAGTAGACTGTGGAATTACCCACTTCAGTGATTAGATTCAAAAGCTGGACTGGATGATAATCTGCTTAATATCCTTTGTAAGTCTGCATGCAAAGATGAGAATAATTACCCTTACTTTAGTCTCCAAAGTGTTGCAGAACCTGGGTAGTTTCTTCCACCTCTCCTGTATTGTGTTGCTGGTGTTTGTAAGAGCGGTATGCGAAGGCACCCAAAGATTCGGCTGCTCCTGAAGCCATGGGAGCAGGCTGCTGCTTCACCCTGCGAGATCACAGTTTTTTCTAACTGTTGATAGTTATTAGTCAGATGCACAAGTTGTCCTGTATTTTCAACATTGCTGGAGTTAAGGACCTCAAATCTCCTTCCCTAACCCACTTTCTAAACTAGTTTAGCCTTTGTCATATTGCTACAGTCTAAATCTCATCAACACCCATAAATTAAACCACGAGATAAGAACAGAAACGTGGAAGACGTGTGGCTATGTAATAATAAAAGGTGAGGCAGAAGTCCTGCATTACAGCAGGACGTGAGGTGGTGTTTGCTAGCAGGAGACCCCACACCCAGCCCATCCGTCAGGGCTTTGAAGCCAAGCTGTGGTAGAGCAGACAGCGTTCCTGCAAGCCACGGTACTGTGGCTCTCTTCTCTACTGAAGGTTGTCTGGGCTGTAATGGGTTTTAGTCTCTTGTGAGCCAAGCTGAAGGCAGTGGCAGAGTTCCTGGTTGCTTCAATGAGGCCAGGATCTCCACCTGGCGCTGGTGTGGGATACATGGAATCCAAAGTGCTGTCCGATGGCTAAGCTAAAACCAACGCATCTCCTAGAAAACATCTGAATGCAGAGTTGATATGCGATACATGGATTCACATGTAGATAAATTAGCTTAGACAATCACCTTTTCATTAACTAGAGTTTGTAACCCTTTGGGATGTTTTATTATTATTTTGAACAGTGTTTTATCCCTGTAAGTGGAGTATTTTGTCTTCAAATAGATGGGTTCAGATTTAGAGAAACTGTTACAAAAGTTTTTTGGTGTTTCCTGTTGAGAATTACGTTGAAGAGGTATGGGTGTCTTGGCAAAGTTCAAGTCTACTAGTTTTTGGATAAGTTTCCAATATCAGTAGTATTTCTGCAGCATGGAAAGAGTGAGCTGAAACAAAACTAGAGGATAATGTTAACAGCCTTGTGGTATCCCTCATGTAAATGTTTCCTTGTTCGTTGGACTGGAGGATGGATGTGTGCCGTGTTGCCTGGAACGGTATCATTTCAGTCAGAAGTCAGCGGAGGTCGAGAATGTTTTAAAGTAAACTAGTGTGCGTGGCAGTAAGCTGTGGTGCTTAAGGCTAGAAACCTATTTCTAATTTATTCCACACTGAGATAATCTGAAAATAGTAGGTTTCACCTGTTTTCAGTTGTTGGGATTTGTTTCCAAGCTGAAAATAGTGATACCTGTCAGGGAAGGCTTAATCCCAAATTAGTTCTGGCTTTACAAATAATTTAACTCTGCTGCAGAGGTTCATAGCTACATAATAATACGTGATAATAACTTTCTAAAAAGCATTAGTGGGTTTTCTGAGGCTTGACAGTATTTGAAGGAAAACAAAACAAAGAACCGCTTCAGATATACTTGTAGCACCTACAGTAGACAGGGTAACATGTTCGGCTTGAGTCATGTGAAGATCCCATTTTCTTAAAGAAAAAAGTATTCTGGAGGTAGAAGCAAACAGAAATGTCGTCTTCTTCAATGGTAAAATTGACAGCTGTTGCTTTTCAGCAAGCCAGTGCATTGATGACCGCGCTGAACGTGCGGTGGATCGCAAGCCTGCTGCTGGATCAAGCTGACTGGTTTTAGTGGGGGAACATCAATAAACAAAATCCTGTGGAAACAGTGTTGCAGGTGCGAGGAAAAGATGTGTTAGAAACTGCTTTTGATCTAGTCTGTATGTAAAATTGGAGCATGGGTGGGGTCAAGTTGCAGGGACAGTAGTAGGAGCGTGAGGATGAGTGCAGACAGGAGCCTAGAACCGGGGCAGAGGCGGGGGCAGGCAGGCAGGTTTCCTCTCCCTCGGACCCTCCCGGCCCGGTTCTTGGCCGTGGCAGTTTCTCATCCGGTGCCGTATTCCCTGGGAAGTTTACTCCTGGAGTTACAGGACTCGGAGTTTGTCAAGGGAAGCCTCCGTTGCTCTTGAAGCCTTCTCTGTGCTGCACACGCGCAAGCTCAGTATCTGGAAAAGCCTTTTCGTCTCCGTAACGCAGAACTGCACCTGGTATTTCAAAGTTTGTTCCAGCAACTGTTGCTCCTAAACTGGAGTTGCCGTAAAAGCTGACTAAAGGGAATATGGTGCGTTTGTTTTTCTTATGTTGTTGCTTGTTTCTATAGAAATGTCTTGTTTCTATTTTATAAATGGTGTCTAGATTCTTGCTGTGAAGTTAACCCAGTCTTTGTTTTTCAATTTTTTTGTTTAAACTTCCTCTAAGTATGTCACTTTTATTGGTAGCTGTTGTAAAGTACTTTTGGTGTTAGGAATTTTTCTAGTTTTCTTGCATTTGCTGTTTTCCCCCAGAGGAACAAGTTAAATTTAGCTTTTATCTGTTTTGGTTTTCATCTGGAAGTGAGGTATGATTTTTTTTCTCATTTCCTAATCTATTAACGTCATATTTAAATATCAGATTAAAATTAGCCTAGAGAAATTAACCTGGTTTTTTTTCTCTAGACAGTTGAAATTAATTTTGTTGTCTTAATAGTCTGTTGGCTGAGTATCAAGATCTTTTTACCGCTTACGTTTACAAGGTCAGACGCTAACTGTTAGCTTCGTGCTGGCAAAGGGATACCATTCTCTTCCTGCTGTGGTAGAGGAGGAGGACAATCAGAAACATTTCCAATACAATTATTTGCCCTTCTTGGGCAAATTTCACTTTCTTTTAATTGAAAATAAGAAATCTTCGGAAAGAAGAGAAAGGCGGGTGAAATCCTGGTCGCATGCCACGCATCACCAGTAAGGAAACTGTCTGTTTGCGCGTTGGAGGAGCAGGAGGCAGAAAGCCCGCGCCCGGCTGGCCCTTGGCTCGCTGGGTTCCGTGCCGGTGCCCTGCGACGGGCCGAGGCGGTGGCTCCCAGGAGGAGGAGGCCATGACGCAGGACCGTGCCGGTCGGTGCAAACCTGCGAAGCCTGTCCGTGGCAATACAGCGGGCAGTCGGATGGCCGAGCACCGGCAAGGCTGGGTGATTCCTTCCCCTGGGACTTAAGTTGCTAGCGACCTAACCATCAAATACCTGTAGCTGTGTGTCGGCTGGTGCGTGTCCCCATTGGCACCCAGCAGAAGCTGGTCTCCTGTTTTGGAGGGGAGGGAACTTGTGGTTTCTTCTTCATCTCTGTCATCTGCTCACTTTCTTCTCATATTTTTCTGTAAGATTGAGCTTGAAGTATTTTCAGGTTTAGTTTGTGTCCTCTGAAAAGAGTTGACTTTGTGAGGCTGTCTCTTCTGAACATTAATGCTCCAGCTTTCAGAAATATAGGAGTATTTTTCAGTAAGTGAGCGTGTTCCTAAAGTTGCATCTCAGTGGCTTTTCTGGCTTTTGAGTGTCTATAGGCTTCAGCTATCAGACACACCACCTGTTCCCTGGAGTAAAAATAACCATGATAAGAGTAAAGCAGATAGTGCAGAGGAAACTTTTTACTTGGAAAAAAAGGAAAATGTGTGGGTGGGTATGTAAATGTGATATCCCTGCATTTCTTTATTACACTCTTTTTTTTTATGGCTCATTTGGATGTTGTTAAACACATGGTTGTTACTAAACTCAAAAGGAGTTTGTTTCCTGTCCAACATGGAAATAATTCTCTTAAATATGCCGTCTCTTTTTCTTTCTTTTATAACTGTAAATGTGACCGATTGTGATCTGAGGCATGTTACAAACAATTGGGGGACACTGCTGTTTTTCTGTGTTGGAAATGAACTTTGTGGATATCTGTTTCCTACTCCCCTCTCTTTGCCTCCTTTGTCCAGCAGGATTTTTTCGACTGTAGAATCACAAGCTTGTACATGGAGAGCAGTTATTTCCCAAACCCGTTGGACTTTTCCCCTCCACTGCTGGAGTTCACATTTGTGTAATGCCCTTTCGAGCAGCTGGTGCAAGAAAAGCGAAACTGATAGACTTATGCTTGGCCTGGTGCTGTTGTCAAGTGCGGGGTGGGAATTCTTCAAGTTGTCTGAGCAACAGGAGACTGTTGGGGTTTCTTCAATTCATTAATCATGAAAAACAGGAAGAGGGATGTTATTTGGTTTGTTTTGAAGAATCTTGTACCTTCAGAGTAGTTGAATGGATTTTTTTTTTTATCCTTAATCTTCAGGTGGAGCAGGTTCCTTACGTTCATCCACTCCCTCGTCCCACAGAACGAAGGCTGTTGAACTTCATCCAATTGTTTCGTGCAAGTCAGTTACTTAAGATTTTTTTTTTTACACACACACACACACACACACACACACACAAAAATCCCAAACCAAACAAAGGATATAAAGACTCTTAGACAAAGTGTGGAAAACTCTTGACCAAGCTGCTGCTTCAGCAGATGAAATGCCTGGAAGGCAACGCCGTGACCACACCTGTTCTCCTCACACTGGTGCAGTGGTGGGGTTACAGGACTGAGGAGCATTGCGGTCACTTTGGAGCCATTCGGTTTGTGGTCCTCCCAGACCGCTCATCCAGCCCAAAGCTGCCGTTGCACAGATGTAGCAGCATTTTGTCACGTGTCTTCTGCACGTGGCCAGCAAATCCGCCATGTCCAGCGAGCGTGGGGTGCCCTGGGAGTGGGGTGCCAGGCTCCATTGCTTGCTGAGGAAGATGCTGCAGCAGCAGCCATGCCGTGCCCCTGGGAGAAGCTGCAGGGACTTCCAGGCAGAGCTTGTTGGCAACGCTGTGTAAAGGACATCTGGCCTTTGTGTAAGGACATCACTGACGCTCTCCTTCAGTGAGCTAGCGTTGCTGATAGCAGAAAAAAGAAAGGCTAAATCTGTGCTTCCATGCTGTCTTTGATTAGCCACAAGAAAATAACTTCCCAAGTGTCTGGGGTAGGTTCATTCCCCCTTTGGATCCATTTGTCTTCTGCATCCTCCGAGGGCTTGGCAGAGCTATCTGGTGTGATCTGTATGTGGTCAGGGGCAGGAACTGTGCCTTCCCACAATTTGAGGTGAAAAGACCTTGAACTGGCTATGTTACACTTAGGAGGTGCAGACAGGGATCAGCCTTAAACGATTGTAAAAAGTTCAGTGCTAACTTCATCCTTCTCTCCTAGAGAGTAGCACGTGAATCATTGCAAAGATTGGTGTGTTCTGATGGGATCTCATCTTTCTCTGCATGGTCAAAACACCCTCGACGGGAAGGGGGCAAGCAAGAAAAAGTTCCTGCTGTCAGATTGGTGTGGAGTGGCCTCTGATCATGATTTACCCTGTGCTTTCCTGAGTTTAGGCAGCAGTGAGTTTGAGTGAATGTGGTGGAAGTTTGCCACAAGCAAGGGTTAGTTAGTGGTCAGAACACACATAATTTTGTGTGTTATGCTGATGACGAACATAACCGGTAAAGCCACAGCCGGATGTTCATTGGGTTCAGTAGGCGGACTTGACTTTACCTTCTCTGATGTTTTAAAGGTGGTCCAGGAAAACATTGTTACATGGGAGTTTTTTTCCAGAAGCACTGCAGGGATGTAGGAGCACCAGCTGTGCTGGAAGTGGACAGAACTTGCACTTAGTATCTCCTCTGTGACCTCCTCGGAGACTTTCATTCTGAAGAAAGGTCCTTTTAGGGCATTCTGCATCTGAGAGGGAATGTCATGGTTCTGCTTAAAGCATCCCAAGCCCCAGAGTCATTTGGCCATAACAGCTGGGTAAATTTGGTTACAAAGTTCCGTGGTAAAGCTTCTCAGAGTTTGGAACTTCCAAATTCTGACTTTCTGCCATTAAAGAGTGGGAGACGGCAGACAACAGCTTTGCTGATGAAAATATGCCATTTTGAATAGGGAGGGAAATCTTATAACACCAAACATCTGAAAGGACAAGAGGAAACTGGCTGCTTGATGGGAGCTTTTGGGCACTGCAGTAGGGCTGGTGAAGAACATTGTGCCTACGTGCCAAGCAGTGGGACACATCAAACAGTTTCCTTTCTGTTCCGTATAATAACTCTATTTTTATTTTTAAATAATTTAATGTCAAAATAGAAGGCAAATATGAAATAGAGTATGGAGTCCTGCATCCAGCTCTGGAGACCCCAGCACAAGAAGGACGTGGAGCTGTTGGAGTGGGTCCAGAGCAGGGCCACAAAGATGGTCAGAGGGCTGGAGCACCTCTCCTAGGAAAGGCTGAGAGAGTTGGAGCTGTTCAGCCTGGAGAAGAGAAGGCTGCAGGGAGACCTTATTGCAGGCTTCCAGTGCTTAAAGGGGGCTTATAAGAAAGATGGGGACAGGCTTTTTAGCAGGGTCTGTTGCGATAGGACAAGGGGTAATGGTTTTAAACTGAAAGAGGGTAGATTTAGATTAGATATGAAGAAGGAATTTTTTACAATGAGGGTGGTGAGACACTGGCACAGGTTGCCCAGAGAGGTGGTAGATGCCCCATTCCTGGAACCCTTCAAGGTCAGGTTGGACGGGGCTCTGAGCAACCTGGTCTAGTGGAACATCTCCCTGCTCACTGCAGGGGGGTTGGACTAGATGGCCTTTAAATGTCCCTTCCAACCCAAACTATTCTGTGATTCTTTGAAATATATAGGGTTGGGGTTTTTTTCGTTTAAAAAAACAAAAGCATTTAAAGAATATAAAATGAAAAGGCAATTGAGGCAATGAAGTCATACCTAGTGGCTGTATGTTTGTATAAAGGAATCTGCTAGTGTAATTTGCTTTAAGGGTGTTGATGATATCAGTATGTCTAAAATAAAATCGCTTAGATTTGACATTAGTTTGATTTACAGTAAGGAGTAATTCATTACAGCAATTTGATAAGAAACGTTAGGTTAGGAAACAAATGCTCCCCCAGCCCCTCTGAATTTCTTCATCGTTCCTGTCTTTGAAAGATTGAGGAAAGGCAAACAAATTCCTGCTGATGAAGCAGACCTCCCTTCCGTTCCCTCCTGCCTTGTGGCAGATGAATTCTGGGGGTGCCCCCGGCACGGCACGTGTTAGCTGTGGGGAGAAGAGCTGCTGTGAAGGCCTCGGCAGCACGCTTGCTCTGGGGCTAGTGCAGGGAAAGGAGGTCCCTCCGCTCCCTCTTGATACGCAAAAAATTCGTGAAAGTCATGAAGCCAAGGCTGGGTTATTGATTTTTAAAACCAGCAACTTTGAAACTTTTGTTTTTAAATGAGGAAGCTCTGTTTTGGGGGGGGGGGGAGCTGCTCAGAATGGGTACAGTTCTCTTTCCACGTTTTTCTGTTATGGTAGTGTCTGTCTAGCTTCAGGCTGATCCAGCAGATTCAGTATGAAAATTGTCCTATGGAAAGTAAGAGTCAGCTGGGAACTGTGTGCTTGCTGAAGGTAGCCAATTTCTAAAAACACTTGGAAAAGTACTTTTGGAAAAAAACCAAAAGAAGTATTTGGTTCTAAGGATGTGGTTTGAGAGCTGCTGGCACTTATGTGGGACTGTATGCTGGTTTACTGTGCCCCCGGAAAATCATGGAGAACTTCCAGCTGCAATGTTAAAGCTTATTTGATTTTTTTTAATTATTTTTTTATTATTTTTGTGGGTTTTTTAGCAATTTGGAGTTCTGTAGCATTACTGGTGTTTCCCTAATGGGTCTGGTTTAGCTACACCTCTGAAGAAACATATTTGTCCAGCATGTGAAAAATTATGCAATAGTAAAGAAAAATATGCCATCTGTGTTTTACGGCTGATCATCTGTTCTCATCTTTGCTTATTTTTTGCTGAATTGCCTGAAGCAAGACATGCTCAGCCCTAATTAACTGAAGCAGACTTTGTAATCTTGAGAATTTCCGTGATAATTCTGAAAGGTTTTGTGAGCTTTTGAAAATATTTGGAAAAATAACTTGACACTTGTTTTGTAATTAAACACACGCTTGTCAGTCTCCACGCCTAGAAGCTTGCTTTGTGTAATCGCTTTAGGAATTCAGGAGCCTACACTTGTTTCAGAAGGAGAGGTGAGATAAAGCCTTGCTTAAAAAAAAACCCAAAACGCTATAGATAAAAAAGACCCGGACACCCTAAGTAAGGTGGAATTTACTCTGTACCCTGCTTAAGAGACTGTGTGCAGCTTCTTGCTGTTAGCTTATCAACGCAGAATGGGGCTGCTAGGGAAATCCCGTGTCTCGCAGCTGCCTGGTACCAGCAGAGATGCTGTCAGCACGGACACGTATGTTTTTCCCTTCCCAGCACATCCTTTCTCGTTTCCTGAATTGTTGTGATGACTATACCACTTAGGCTAATTGTTTGTTTGTCTCCCTGAGCTCTTTGGGAGTAGAGGGAGGAGAGTTCCTGGAACAGCGTTGTGTTCCCGGGGTGGCAAGCACCCTCCCTTGCCAAGTCTGCCAGGGCTCACAAGAGGCTCTGCCTTTCTTGAAGAAACTACTGTTGAAACGCTGGAATTAAAGAGGAGTCAATATTTCTTTGAATTAAATAAAGCACAGTTAAAGCTAAAGTGCTGAAAGCTGGGGTTTCTGTATCTAGTGAGGGGCTGAAAATGACCTGGACCTGAGAAGCGGGCGGAAAACAGACAAGGTGGTGGCTGTCAGTACGTAACCTCCAGTACTGTGCTTCTCCACGTTCAGGCTCTGCTGCAGAACCACAGAAAAATGAAATTGAATATTCGTTACTATTGAGGCTTCCTGCACCCCTCCCTCCCTGGGATTCAGTACTGAAACTTAAACCAAAATCTTTGTGAATAAGCAAATAAAAAAATACCCAAGCACGCACCGCTGAGGGATTGTAGGGGTTTTGTTGGGAGTTTTTTGTCAGTAGCAGCTGTGGTGCTTTACCCAACCTTCATTCAGCCAGAAGATTCTGCGTCGTGGCCTAAAGTCTGGCCTGGAAGAAAAATACTGGCTTCCCTTGGTCTTTGATAGATGTTTTTCTGTGGGGAGGGGAATTCACTTTATCACTTGCTATCTAGTGGAGAGCGTGGCGCTGCTGTGGGAGGGAATTTCTCTTTCTCCGCAAAGACGGTGCTTGTGTAACCAGGGATGCAGAATAGCTTTCATCCTTGGAAACAGAACTGAAGATACATGTTTGCTTTGAATCCAGGAATAGACTAATTGCACATTTGCAATGTGCTGGACATATTGATCAGTTGACTGAAATATTGATGAGTAGCTGCTGCATGTGTTGTCATTGCTGCCTGCTGGAAGGATTAGAAAACTCAGGTTCATCATCTTGAAAGCGTGTCATACCCAAACACAAGGCAAAAAGCTTTTGTGCAATGGATCTGTGGACACTGGGGAAGGAGAGATTGGATTTCAATCTCTAATCTACTTACAATTTACGTGTTGAAACAGTCGCATGTTTTCTGCGGTGATTTTAAATGTGGCATCTTCATCTGAAGATGCGCTTCTGCCTTCCTGTGCATTTGCCCCATCATTTTTCTTTTCCCAAAAAAGTGCAGAACTTGTTTCCCTTCCCCTTTGCTTTCCTGTGCCACCACTTTGTGTCTGTGTGGTCCCTGGTTCTGTCTTCCTTTGCCTGACTTTCACAGCTTGCTATGCCAACATCAGGATGGACGTTTGCCACCTTCCTGGTCAAATCCAGTGCCCCTCTTTCAGTGGTGATAGGAGCCCTTCAATTCCCTGTGCTTCGGTGCGAAATACTTTATAGTTCGTGCTTAATAGTTTTGTGTTGTTCTTGGGGTTCCGAAGATATTCTGGAAATACTTTATAACAAATCTGCTTCCATCAAATCCCCTCCCTGAAGTTACAGGTATCTAATTCCATTTTGGTTGCCCTGGCATCCGTGTTGCACAGACAGGTAAGATGCATGACCTGCAGGAGAGCTTCACCCCTCGAGAGTGGCATCTGGAGGGGAGACAGGCTGCATGTTTGTAGCATCACTGCAGATGTCCCAAGTTTGGACACGTGAGTGTCGTACTTGACATTGTACCAAAGTCACAAGCTATGTAACATTTTCCATTTCTCAATTTAAGGAGTAGCTTTATGGCATGTATATATTATTTTTACGCATGCAAATAGAAAGAGCTGAGTCTTGTTCAGAAGCACAATAATGGTAATAAGAACAGGTTGTACAACATACTTCCTAACTCTGTCTTCTGTCCGCAGGTCCAGCAAGAACAAAGAAACCACTCCGCAGAACCAGTAATAGATGACTATAAAAAGATGGGGACTCTCTTTGGCGAACTAAACAAAAGCCTTATCAGAATAGGCTTCACAAGGATGTACTTTGGAGAACGGATAGTAGAACCTGTAATAATTATGTTCTTCTGGGTTATGCTCTGGTTTCTTGGCCTACAAGCTCTTGGACTGGTTGCTGTTCTGTGCCTTGTCATTATTTATGTACAACAGTAAAATTTTATAGATGCTGTTCGGATTATATATTTCAACACTGTCACTATGTCAGTGGATTTGTGTGTTCAAGCAAATGGGTGGCATATCAAAAGCTGCAATGCTTCGAATTGCATTTTGATGAACTTCCAATGTTTGGGGTGAGGGGGACTAAAATTACGCATTTTAAGCAAAGTCACCAGTGCCCTACTACATCTTTGAAGGGCAAAAAGGATAATGTTTGTAATATGGTGGTGTCCAGTGTACTGTTTTGTGCACTCTTGGGGCCTTAGTCCAGGGATTGGCTTTTTATCTGTCCCCCTTCAATGTTCTTGCTTTGTATGGTGAAAATTTTCTGTCTGGTTTTAAAAAGGACACTTGATGCGAGTGTCCTGTTTCACTCTCAGGGGGGCTGCTCGTGTGCTGTTTGTTCCCTGAGTCTGCGTAATTTGCTAGGCTGTTTGCTGAAAAGGTAAATCTGTGCCAGGGAGGTTTGCTAACAAACCTGCAATGACAGAGGTTCATAAGGTGAGCACAACTTCCCCACACAAAAGCATCCTTGGTTAGTTTCCCCCAGGAAACAAGCTACGCCAGCAAAATGCTTTGATACTCATGTTAGTGACTTCACACAAGGCTGCGGCTGTCGCTGAGGAGAAATCACAGTCCTATGCTGGCCACGTGGGCTAATGGAGCTCTGCCTTGGTTTTGGAAATGCACTTGGCTCCTGCTGCTATTTTTCTTTTTTTTTTATACTTGCTCTTTCCCCCAGCCCTCCTTCTGAAGATAAATATTTGGGTAATCCATGGACTTTGTAGGTGGTTACAGGTGCAGTGTTGCCATTCCAGCAGGCGATGCTAGGATACTGTCTGCTTCCTCTGGGTCCTGCGTGGAGTGTCTGAACCACCCCACAGGCACCAGACCAGATCTCTTCACGCTGTAGCAAATTAGGGACGCATTGACCCAACACGAGCTAGAAGCTTTGTGTACCTAAGCAAATCAGACCTGTTTCCTCATGCAAGGCAAGAATGTAGTTGAAATCAGGTGGTCATTTTATTTAGCAGTCTTACCTAATTCGTTTCCATGCTAGGCAACAAAAATGCCTATCTATAGGTGTGTATCGTGGGCAACGCAAATCAGAGAATAGGGTGTGTACGTTCAAGACCACGTGCAAAATTCACTCTGGCTCCCCAGGAGCCGCATGGGGGGTGTACTGAATATCTCCAAGCTGAATGTGGTCACGTAAAGAAAAACAGTAAGATGAGACAGGACCTTTACTAAATAGGCTACCAATTTAATATTTGTTGTATGTTAGTAAGAAATTTAGTTGCAAAATTGGCTTCATTTATGGTAGAGTGAAATTATACATTTACTTAAAGAAGTGTAATAGAAGACAGACATCAACAATAGATTAGCTGAAAATGCTGTCTTATCCAGAGACTTTTTGAAGTTAAGGGCAGCTTCTCTATGCTCCTAGTCCTGCAACTGGATTCTGAAGGCCAATTCTATGCCTATACGGATCGTGTTGGTTGCTGGGCTCTGTTTCCAGGACCATTAGCCCCAGTCTTTCAGACTTCCCTATGAGTAAAATAATTGTTACATAGGGCAGTGAACGTCAAGGCCCAGCTCCTTTAAAGTCTTTATGTGCCTAAATACCATCTGCAGACATGTCTCTGTGCTTTTCTCATGAAGGCGTAGTTACCTTCTGAAGAGCCAGGTCTCCTCTGCAGACCTTCAGGTGGCCTTGACTGTGGGTCCAAGAGGCTCTGCGGAGCTGGCAGGGGGACTGAGGCCCAGCCGCGTGTTTAGATGGCGACCAGTGGTGACTGGCACCTAGTTAAATAGTTACGCTGATGGCAGGGAAAGGTTTGGCAACAGAAGGTGCTCCTGGGTACAGGGGTTTGTTATCCACAGCTGGAAGTCCCAGCGCAAACAGCAAGAACTCGGAGCTAGGAGCTTTGTACTCACAAGTGCCTAGGGGTAAACTTTGGGTTTGTTTCAAGCCTCGTAGAAGCAGAACATCTGTTTACATCTTTGCATATTTGTATAGACGCAGTGGTGGGTTTATGTGTATTTTTCTCCTGTATAAGGGCTGTGCTACAACAGTCATTTAAAAAAAAAAATTCCTTCCTTTTTTCTCACGATCAAGTTACTGTTCAGAGGATCTCACCCAATTCCTTTCATCCTGTAGGAAAAGAGTGTCTCTGTGATATCCTTGTTACAGTAGTGCTCTCGTGTGAAGATGCCGTGCTGTGAGATGGCATGTAGTGTTTCCTGAAGCGGTGATTTTGCTCTGTGCGTAAAGGAACGGGGAGCAACGAGCCAAGGGTGTGACTGTGACAAATTCAGTAAGGAAATTGTTTATATGCATGTAACCTTTTATTATGTGCATAACTGTGACTGTTTCACTCATGAAGTCATTTTAGTTGTCCTTTTGATGTTCATGTTTGTATACGTGTACTCTAGGGAGCTTTTGGACTAATATTGTGAATGGTGAATGGTTTATATGGTTTCTCTTAAGGGTAATTTACTGCATTTTGTCCTTTGTGGAAGTGTTTTGTTTTTAAAAATCTGAAGAAATAACCCTCCTGGTGGAGTTAGGGTGAATGAAAATGAAGAAGAAAAATAATGTATTGCATGAAAGATAACCCCCTCTACCTGTATGGTTTCATACATTCCATTGTATGTAAGAATTTGCACAGAATCATTTATTCTAATTCTGTGCTGTTGCTGTACTATTTCTGCGTCATTTGCAGGAAAGGAGAGAGGAGTTAAGGAAAAAAGGGGACTGACAGAATCAGACATAAAGAGTGGAAAACAAAATGCATGAAAATGATGCATATATGTGTCAAAAGAAATCTGATTGTAAAAGTGTGCCAAAAGCGAGGGAGAAATGGGTGAATAGTCCTTGTATTGTGTTCTTCCTTCCATCCAGATGTAGTTCCAAGACAGAGGAAGCACCAAGCGCTCAAAGGATGTCGCTAGCTAAAAAGCAGAAGGTTAATCTAAAAACAAAAGACAATTTCACTTTTGTCTACATAGTAAAAATTGATAATATTATTTATATTGGTATAATGATTATTATTCTTGATAGAACTGAAAGCACCTTTATATATCTGCGTGTAGGACTGTATGAAGGAATTATGTCCCTTAAATCTGTGTTAAACAACAAATGATGTAATTCCTGTTGGTCAGTGTAACATATTGAAAGCTTTTTACATAACCACTGTTTTTTTAAAGGATGAACTCTTCAGTAATGTTCCACACCTGCCAAACGTATAAGTGTTTGAACTACTGTGCACAGAGAAGAAACTCTACATGTAGGAGAATCTTGGAGAACCCTGTTTGCACTGAAAAGTCATTGCATTGGAGCTGTCCGTTTAAAAAGGAAAAATCCTATTTCTTAAAAACTCTATTAAGTGAATCCTATGGAAAGCACTTGTTATTCTTTCTAGTAAAAAGTATTGTCATCAATGAGAACTGTGAATGCTTTGGGTTGCTGTGTTCACGGTTACTTGACTCCCGGCTGTATTTCCTGCTTGGTCCAGATGAAATGGGGCAGCGTTCAGATATCCGCTGAAATCAGTTAACCTGCAGCGAGTGGAGAAAGAACTGCAGTGCAAGAGCTGAATAAACTGTGTCAGGCCTCTGTGGTTGAGTGTGCAGCAAGTTTCACTGAATTTAAAAAAAAAAAAAAAAGTAGAGCTGGATGTTAACAAATAATGGCAACATTGTGTTCTAAAGTAGCTTTTGTTTCATAGCATATCTATTTTGCATCCAGAGCAGCTTCTGAAGGAACCAGATGTGGTCAGGGGTGTGAAAAATCCTTCAAAGTGACCATTGCTGTGCTACAGAAGGGTTTGGGAGGGTTTTTTTGGGTTTTTTTAAATATGCGTAGAACAGCATATAGTTCAGAACAAATCCACTTCAAACTGTTCATTCTGTTTTTCTTCTGCAGGTCAGAAGGGTGTTCAGTCTGCCAGACCCAACAGACACTTAAATATATCTGTGGTGCTCAGGACGCACAGTGAGTTAAGCAGTATAGGTTTTCTAAAAGTAGCAAAGTTGAATTTTGGTCCTTCAAACTCCTATTGGTGGTCACGCACAAAATAAGTAACGCTCACTGCTTAAGTAAATTCAAGCCTTCAGGTTTTTTTTGATAAAGTGTTTTGGTCAGGCCTTTTGTAGAGTGCAGGCAAATTCAAGAGCAACCTGGCTTTGACCCTGTTTGATTCTTTCCATCCTGGGCTCTACTCTAGGTTTTGGAAGTTTATTTCTTAACCTTTCCCGTCTGCTAGAACTGACAGCTTCATCCCCTTTTTACTTTCCTCCTTTCCCTCTGTAGCGTTGCCTTCTCTAGAGCTGTGCCCTGGAACGGTCTTTGTGCCAGGGGTTGGGGCTTTTTCATCATGCAGTCCTCTGAAAAGCTGCCTAGACAGAAAACCTCTTTTCGGTTGGACATTTTGTTTGTTTTACTGTGTGCCTGCTTAACAGCAGAGGGGAGGAAATTAGAGAGAGGATTTTAAAAAATATGCACGTGTTGGGTAGTCATTTCTTTTTTAGAGTGCCTCTCTGTTGTTACCAAACTGTGATTTGCAGTCACCAAAGGTTGAGCAGAGTGTTGCAAACGTGTAGGGAAAAGAGCTGTTGGTAGATGGGCACTAGAAGTTTGAGACTAGATGGGTCAAGCAGCATGCAGCTTAGGGTTGTTTCAAGCTTGTACAGGCAGGTAGACTGCTAACTTCACTGCTGCCAACCCCGCAGTTTCTTCTGAGGAGGTCTCCAAATGCGTATAAAAGCACTGGTATTCCTTTGCGCTCACTCTGATGAAACTGAGCTTTCATCAGCTGTTTTACACAAAGGAACCAAAAGGGGATGAGAATGGGAAAGGGGAACTGGACTCACAAGAGTGTTTTTAACATGTGTGCAAGCTTGTAGTCTTCTAAAATTTTAGTTTTGTACTACCCAGATAATGTTCTTATGCCTTGTGTGCAGCTGTCGGAAGTCTTTACATCAGCCCCAGCTTACATGTATATATTTTCCAATTAATATGGAAGAGAACCAGCAGAGATAATATATCCTTTTTCCCAAAGAATTTATTGAAAACACCCACACACACACACACACACACACACCCCCCCGCGAGGCAGGAGGGATGCGCCTGGATGAAGCCCTGCTGCTGACAGGAGCTGCCATGGTGCAGCCTCGGGTGAAGCTGCTCCTTCCCTGGGGCAGAGCAGGCTGCCAGCGGGCGCGGGAAAACACCGTGCCCGGCCCCAGGCGTGACTGAAATAGCCGGAGCCCGAGCGGCATGGAAGGGGAAGGACTGCTACTCCGCAGTCCCAGGGGTTTGATGGGACAGTGCTTGAGACGGAGCTGTTACGGAGTACAGTGTCTAGGTTTTATGTTCATTAAATGTACGTTAAGCCCAATTATTTCTTGGCTTGCCCTGGTATGTCGCAGTGTGTCCAGAGTGACATGTTTTGGCTTCTGGAACCTGTCTGTGTCTGTCTAGGCATATTTTGGATGTATCACTTCTGTTAATTGCATTTTAAAGCAATACAAGGGAAAAGGGCTCATCTTCCAGTCCTCATTTGCATGAGGGTTTAATTAATACATGTGAGAAGGGAGCCAAATTAGCCACTGGCAAACTCTCGAGGGCTTCCTCATACAGGAAGAAGCTGCTGCCCAACGTGTGGCTGACAGAAGGTAAAAGAGACATGGGTTTGCATGCTGTCCAGAATGGGTGGGAGAAAGTGTCCATTTTTCTGCCCTAATTCCCAAAGAAGTTCTCTGTTTTCTGATGCAGCGATCTGCCTCAAGCTAGCTGGAGCACACTTCCCAGGTACAAGAAGTCTATAGCAAGGAGATGAGCTATTAGGCAAGGAAAATCCTTTGGCAACCAAAATCCTGTTCAGTAAAGTGTCAGACATTGAGAAGTCTCTTTTTGACTTGAACGAGATTCGAATTCTTAAGTGCTTTGACTTGTTAATTCCCTATTTTGAACATTTTACCTGGTTATCCTTTGAAATCATTCTTTCATTCATGTTCTTTTTTAAAAAGCAGTTGGTACCAGTCCAAAATTCTTGAAAGCCGCTCCTCTGTCTGTAGCTGTTACCAGTGGGGGTGACGGCAGCCTGTGCGTACAGGATGGCAGGTCACAGGGAGAGACCGACATGTCTTTAGTGCTGCCTGGTCCGGTGTCACCAAGCCTTAAAGCTGGCCTCCAGCACTTTGCTGTCATGTTCTGTATTCATTTGTCTCGTTAAGTGCTCAGCCAGAGCTGACATGAGCCAAGTGCCTAATTTTCTTGGGCATTTCAGTCCCTTGAGCTCGGGACTTTCTGCTGCTGAACAGACCCAGCTTGTCTCCCCGCAGCTAAGCGCCCACGTAACCATCCCTCGCTGCTTCTTAAGGAGTGGAAATGTACTCTGGCATGCTGCGGTCATCTCCTCCTCCTTAGCAAAAGCGTGGTCATGCAGTTTTCCTGAGAGAACAAACATTTCTATGCATTTAAGCTTACTTCCCCAAATCTCTCTGTGAATCTTACTGTTGCAGAGAGGAAAACAGATTTCAGACTCTATTGCCCAATTTTGATACTTAGTAGATAAGAGAACCAAAGGCATGCAAATGTTTGAATAATTTTTTTTTTCATTTTGATTCCTAGTTTCTTCATTCCATCTGTGATTAGAGAGATAAGAGTATTTGGGTGAGCTCTGTTAGCAATGGAGTTAACTTGGCTCTTAGTTAACAAACTCTTATCCCAAGGTTTTCAACACATATACACAAATTGCTGTTAACAAGCCTCTTTTTTTCAGCTTTCCTTCACAGTCTCTATTTTTTCTTGTTCTAATGCATTAGCCTAGCTTTTTTTAACATATGCATATACATCGGTGGAGATGGGACTGTTGGACAATTTCGTGTTTTCACCCTGCAGTCAGCATGGCTTTTGTCATTGTTGGGACCTGCCTGTCTGGTCAGCAGGGCTTCACCAGCTGGGGGGATTTCTGTGCTAAGAAGCAGGTAGGTTTTAAATTATAGTTAAGGCTTGAGATTAATAGAATTCCCTTGTGCAGTGGTGGCTATGCTGCAGTTTCCCAGGAGACTAAGCCATGTGTTGTAATGACTGTTTTGCAAGGAACTCTAGAAAATAAGCTGAAGACACCATAAAAAGAATTCAGCTCTTCATGAGTAGCTCTGCTCTGCCATTAATGCTCTGTTCTTCCATTGTTACTAAAAAAAAAAAGTAATTCAATGTATTTTTAAATCCTCTACTTAAATTTTGAGACAGGTAGCACAGATCCTTTTTAATGCTACCCTTCTCCCATCTTTTCTGAAAGCTTCGTGACTGCCACGTTCATCTTTTCCCTCCAAATTCCTGTGTAATACAGACAGTAGAGGAAAAGAAGTGTAGCTATTCCCAGACAGAAGGCACTTGCTGCCAGCTCAGTGGTAGTGCAGGCTGCTTTTTTCCTTCGTAAGTGCTTCAGAGACCTCCTGGGGAAACTTGGAAACCATTTAACACAGAATCAGCCCTGCTTCTGTATCGTTATATATGTTGTTTCCTTTTACTTGTTTTGCTGAGTAACATTTGAAAGCAGGTTTCTGACTGAGCTGATTTGGGCCTGCTGTTTTGTCCTGAATAATGCTCACTGTAGCAGTCCCCAAAGGAACAATTTGCCCTGCGTGCCTCACAGTCCTGCTTTCGGACAAAGTCCCCAGGGCCACATCCAGATTGTAATGGAAGGAGCATATTCTGCCCCCCCGGCACAGCTTTTGGTCCCGCTCTAACAGGTCCTGTCCCCTTACTCTTCTCTAAGAATCCATCCAGAACCCCTTCTCTGCAAAATCTCTGTGAAGATTAAAAGGGGGGTTTCAGCCTGCGATAACTTTCATTCCCTCTACTTTCAGGACTGTTAATGATTTATTTGCTATATGCCTAGTGTGTTTTTTTCATGTTTGTATTCAATGAACATTAATTTTTATCTCTTGAGTAGTGCTGAGCTATGACGTTTCCCATCTTGATGTTTTTGCAATATGTTTTTATGCAATCCCATTGTTGGTCCTGCTGAAAGCTTGTTAGACGCTGCGGTTGACAGGGCACAGAGGGCAGCGGTCCTGCCCAGCAAAATGTCCTTGTGTCGCCTGTGTATCAGCCTGGGGTCCAAGGTGTGTTCCCAGCGAGGCTTACGCCATGGCAGGTTTGAAGCAACCCTGCGTTCTGGCTTTTCTGCACTCTGGGAAGAAGCCCGCTGGGACTGTTTCATGCGGGGGCAGTTTTGAAGGCGAATGCCTTTCGTGGCAGAAGTCACCGGCATCTCCAGGTGATCCCCTTAAAGACGGGAGTCACAGGCGGCCGCTCCACGGTCTCTGTGCCAGTGCCCGGGCGAGGATAATTTTGGCTGTTCACAGGACTGTAAAGCTTTTTCCTAGATTTCTGACTGGTGGTGTAGGAGGAATCCTTTGCCAAGTGTGTAATTGCATGGACTAACATAGAACAGACGCCAAACTTTAAAAACAAATTAAGCGTAGGCTTCTGCCTTTCTCCGTTCAGAATTTTTACAAGGAATACATAGAGTAGTTTCAAATAAAGAAGTAGCATTTGAACTATTCTTTTGTAAAATGAAAACACAATGAGTCTTTAAATAACTCTTCTCATTCCACCTCCCAGGACATCCTGGGGTTTCCGAACGTCTGACCGGTGCCCGAAGAGCTGTGCTACGGCCCGTTTCCCAGCGCCGGCTGTGTTTCAGCAGCTAGCGCGTGACGCCGGCTGAGTGCGTGTGGGTGTCCCCTCTGGGTTTCTGAATCAGCCTTGTTTCATTGCCGGACTCTTGACAAGCATTTTATCTTGAGGAGAATTGGAGCTTACTGTATTGAAGATGTACACAGGCACAAAAGCCCATGTCGTTATCACTGTAAAAAGCACTGAAGCACTCCACTGAAAAACTGAACAGTTGATAGTGCCATACATTGTGGTGATTATCTCTGTTCATCTCTTCCTGCTTCAATGATTTTATTAACAGCAAAAATTTGTAAAACTGTTCTAGCATTGAAGTTCACAGATGTGTACTCTCTGTTACCTTCCTGTCTGGACAATGAGCTGTCACAGGCAAAAAAATTTATCGCACCTTGGATTTGTTTCTTTTAGGAGTGTCCTCTTCATATTCTGCTAGTAGCCATATACACATGAATGGAAACTACTGTATTATTTAGAAGGTTGGCACTACAAAACCCAGTTTGAAATGTCTTCACAAAGGATTTTTTTTTTAAAAGATACTGCACGCAGTACCTTAGTTTATGTAGGATCATGTTTCTTGAAACATAGGTCCTTCATCTTATGCGTCTGGGAAGGGGCCTCCTCCTTCCTTGTGCTGTGCCTGGCATTTCCCTGGCTCCCATTCTGGTCCCCAGCCCAGCTGTAAGTACGAGGTTGTGCACTGCTCTTTATCATAGCCATGTGGAACTGTTCTTGAGAAGTGTCTTGCAGATACAAAACAAAAGCTCACGTGAAGGTGGGAATGAATTATCAAATGACTTTAAGGATCACACTGAGAGGTGTTCAGCAATGAAAGGCGGCAACTTCAGAAAGCCAGTAGGTACAACTTGTACGACCATGCTGTTTGTCAGTTTAGAACAAAACCAGCTGTAGATGACTTAAAAATAGGACTGGACTGACTACTGACTTTGGGGTGGCCTGAAGAGCTGTTGGTTGTGTAATTGAGCTTTTATTTGGTTTGTGTGTGTGTAAGCTGTGTGGTCTCTCAAAAGATCTCCAGCTCTTCTCAGCAATGTACGGCTTGGACGTGTGCAAGCCAAATTGCAAATTTGTCCTGGTACCAGAATTCTTTCATAGTGACTCTCTGCATCCGTTCAATTACTATTTCCTCCAAAAATGAGCCACTTTGGAGCATTTTTTTTTAATACTTTTGGACTCTTCACATGCTAAAGCGTGTTCCTGCTTGATCTCAGAAAAGCCATTTCTGTTCCTTAGAGAGGCTCCCTGCTTGTTTGTGGTAAGTGCAAAGCAGGAACCCAGCTCTGCAGTAGTGTTAACTTGTGCTGGATGTAGAGTGTCAGAAACAGAATTTAACTTATTTATGTGCCTCATGGCTTACTTCTGAGCTTATCTTCAGCAAGCTCAGCTTTTTTGAGTCTGGTGCGATCATAATGGAGCTTTGATACTTTCACATGTGAGTGTTCTCCTTTAAGAAACAAAATAAAAAAAGCTTTAAGTCTTTTCCTGTATTTGGCTTTTCCAGGAAGTCGAGCACATTTGCATCTTTTGCTTTCGTTTCCCGTTTCGCCTTTTGAACAGCGAAATCGTTGAACTGATCGCCTGAAGCCCAGACTCCTGAGAGCTAGCTGGAAGCTGCTGTGCTGTTCTAAAATTGCTTACTGGAGACTTCCCACGTGCGTGGTCTAGGTGTTATTTCCATAATAGAAAACCCTTATTCACAAAACTAGATAAAATATAATGTGAATTTATTTCTTAGAGGCATATATTTTTAATAACTAATTTCATAGCCTAGAGAAATGTGGCAGATCTAGCCTACCTGTAAATCAGTATTTATACAATACGGGAAGAGAAGTAGAATAACTCAAACTGAGACAAGGGAAACAAAGAAAAGCTGCCAGACTGGAAGAAGTTTTATAGGAGAATTCTTCACAGTGAGGTCTGTACACCTATCTTGTGTATATTTGCAGTAGTGACGGTAGCACAAGAATCAGACGTAATTAACTTACAGAAGCAATAGGAAGGATTATGCAAGAATGCCTCAGACTTAAAAAGGCAGGGGTGGGGAGTAAATTTCATAGTATGGTGTGCAAGATAATATAGTTCTGAATTCATAAGGAGGCACTCAAAGAGCTCCTCTGCTGAAAGTGACAGACTAGCTGGAGTTTCAGCTGAATACAGGATAAAGAGGAGCCAAGAATAAGATGTGGCTGTCAGAAAATACAATCCTAGGATGTTTTGGACAATGTGTTTTTACTATAGACATGTAACAAGTCATAGCATTGCACTGAATTTTAATTTTTTATATATGTATATATAAAAACCACAAATTCAATATGGTACAGAGAATTCATGAAAATATTACGGAAGTTGGCTTGTTTGCAAAGGTAAAATGAAGTCATAGGGCATAGCATAGGGGGGAACCTGAGCGGAAGTGTGATGTTGGCTGAAGGGTAATGAGGTAAAAACTGTTAGTAGCTTCAGTCCAGATAGTAGGAAAAAATTCAGACCCTTATTTGAGTAAGATTCTGAAGCAGTAGCATCAGTGATGACAAGAACTGGAAACCACTTTTAGGATAAAGCTTGATTGTTTCCGAAGGAGATGCTGTGGGATGGTTGCCTGCAAGAGGGAAGACTGGACTCTGACTCTGAAGTAGATTTCTTCCAGTTCTCTGGTACAGCTACAACTAAAAGCTGAGCTGAGTTTCGCTTGCACTTCTCCAGAGATGTCAGTGCAGTGGGGCCACGTTAAGTAGTCTGCAGAGATAGATTGCCTTTTTGCTTTTTTTCCCCTCTCCTGGTTGTCAACATGCTGCAACACTGTGCACCATGCAAAGCGGGTATCTAAACTCGTCTTTGCTCTACTTTTTGGCTGATTTAACTGAAAGATTCATTTCTGAGATAACACGGTTCATAATGTGCTTAATACTGTTCTCTGTTTCCAAATCCCTGATTTCTCCAGCTTGGAGGAGGAGTGCCATTGTTTCCTATGGACCAACCCAGCTGACGAGATCTGTGTTAGCATCACTGCAGTGGAAGAAAGGAAGGAGTTAAATGATTAGGCACTGAAGTTATTGCTAAATTCTGCTTGTTTGCTTTTGGTTTGCTCAATGAACTGTATATTGTAGCAGTGTGTCGCCAGCATCCTGGGTTGGACACTCAAGTACTTGTGACCATAAAAGCCGATTAATCTCGTGGCCAATGGTGTGAGCACACTTCCGTTTTCAGATTAACAGAAATTGCTCAACAGTTACAGCACCTTCCTCTCTTTCCACCGGCAGTTCAGCAGCAAGCAGCTGCCTGGGCAGAAACAGCCTTTTGTGAGAGCCACAGCATAAGGCAAACTGTTTCAGCTCTAGCTTCAGATCTAACCCAAGTCACCAGTAAAACCACAACTGCTGTCACCTCAGGGTTTATTGTAGGGCTGCTGCAGTTGGACTAAAAGACTCAACCCCCGTTCCTAGTCAGTAAATCCATAATCCAGAAAGCAGCTGTCACAGGTGGCATTATTTGATGTACTTCGTCATCCTGTGAGCTAAAAAATACAAGCTTAGGAAACATGGAGTCTGAATTCAGCTTTAAAGGAGAGGTAGCCCAAAGATTAGACCTTTGGGTAAGTGTATCATATAACTTTGATTAATTCCTCCTTACCTCTGCTGAAGGAGAAAGGCTTGACTTTATCTCCCCTTTTGTAAAGGTGCAAGGAAGAGGGGGCATATAAGGTCATTTAAGGGAATCTCAAAGCTAAGTGGGATGACATTCTGAGACCAGCAAGTTTATGCTACTTCAACCTGCATATGAAAGTTTTCCATCTCTGTGATGTGTGCTTTGGACCGCAGAGTTCTCTGGAAAACATAAAAGAGCAGTGCAGACGTGCACGCCAAGCTGGTTGGTAGGTGTGGCTAAACCATACCCTTTTTAAAAACATGTGTGTACCTTCTTTGTGGCTAAAGAGAACACACTGAAAAGATGCAATTTAAGCAATTCACTTCCAAATAACTTATTAGACACGTGATACTATGTCAACATAGGCAATGTTATTGCAGGGTGATCTCCCACGTGGCTGAGTCCACGACCACAACGGCTGTTCATAAAGGCAGCGTATGTTTTATTTATTTTCCATTAAACCTCTGCAAACCCCCGTGCATCTGATGCTGTAAAATCCTGTTGTAAGAAGCCATATCAGTTTCTAAAGTTTTATATCTAAGGAAATGAAAAAACGCAGATGGTCGAAACCCGTATTTTGTCTGGGGAGCTACGGAGTGGCCATAGTCGGGAGCTGAGACTTGTCTGAGACGAGAGGAGCCTGTGGGAGAGCTGGGCACTGAGCACTGTCCTCCTGGGCGCCAGGGCTGTACTTCACCATGCTAGCTGCCCACTCGCACTTTGCTGGAGGCCCACGCTTCAAGAGCTCATTTCAGAATCTGTGAAAATGTAGGTAACCAGTCTGAACTCAGCTCAGTAACTAACTACTGGTCTCAGTTCCAGTAAGAAGAATAAACGTTTCTACTGGCACGAATGCTCCCCGGCTGTCCTGTCGGAAAACACCCGCTGGGCAGCACAGCCTGGGGACTGTCTGCCCGGGCAGCTGCTGGCGGGACAGCAGGAGCTCCGCAGCAAGGAGAGCGCGGGCGTCCAGCAGCAGGCACATCCTGCGCCGTCGGCCAGGTCAGGCCTTCCAGTGGGAATACCGAGAAATGATAGTCAAGAGTTTTAGCACACTAATGGAAAAATCATTACCTTGTGCATGGGAGCCTCATTCCACGATACAGTTCTTGCTCAGAACACAAGCTTCAATGTCAAGAGCTGCTATTAGGTAAAGCTACAAACTCTCAGAGGATCAGCCAGTGGACTTGGACCAAAATAAATGAAGAAATGGTGCTAGAGGACGTGATACGAAGTTAAAAGAAGTTTGCCATCATAGACTGAAGAAACAGGTGATCTTTACGATCTGATGAAATACAGCAGGGGTTCATTGGTCACAGCTTAGTGCTTTGTTAAAAAGTCATCACAGCTGCAGCGCTGTGAGCTGTATTACCTTTTCAGGGGAGTCTGGATGCTGTGATGGAAATGGCAGATAGCTTTCCAGGGGCCTGAGGCCCTCACCTAATTTGACCATAGGTTCATATAAATGTGAAACCAGTTGACACCATCTCTGCAAATCTAACCAGATGTGTCATCACCACTGACACTCAATGAATGCTATGAGAGACACAACGTACTGAGTATGGCTGGGAGGATGTGTCTTCAAAGGGATTCAGATACGACAGAATCAAACACACTCTCAAATCTGCATTTCTGCTACACTGGCTGTTTTGAAATGAGACACATGTTGCCAAGCCATTCCTAACAGACTACTTATTTTCTTGGGGTTTGCTATTTACTAACTGGAAAAGGTGTTATAACAAGTAATTCTTGCTCCACAGGAAAATCTTTACTTCATTTACAGGTGATCTTTATGCCTAGGATTTTTATGACTAAGATATGAATAAGTCCTAGCCCCAGTTTCATATTTCATAAGGGTTGTGTCCGTGCCGTCAGCATTCCCCCCCACCCCAAAATACACTTCTCCAGGGGAACTCTGCTGCTCAGTGATCTGGTGAACCAGTACTTCTGGAAGGGAGGCAACCTGTTGTTTAAAGCCACAGCCTTTCAGTGATGGAGCACTTACAGCAGTGACCAGCAAGTCAAGCATCAGTGCTTAACCACACCAATCTCAATAATTCTGATCCAACCTGCAGGTGAAGGATCAAAAGAAAAAGCTAAGAGCCCCAACACCGCTTCTGACACAGACATACACAAGGATTCCACGCAGCACCACCCCCCCCCCCCCCC